>Ga0180300_10000714_pt1 | contig 14903 bp, 16 predicted proteins | sample GuaBasSediGuay15_FD_121798 | JGI IMG/M metagenome (GOLD analysis project Ga0180300, IMG submission 121798) | Subseafloor sediment microbial communities from Guaymas Basin, Gulf of California, Mexico - Guay15, Core 4569-2, 21-24 cm | ecosystem: Environmental > Aquatic > Marine > Hydrothermal... | reverse complement strand
TAGTTGGTTTTGGTGTTTTTAGTTGATTTTTAAGTAATTTTTTTTCAATTTTTAATTTTTCCAAATCTATTGTTTCTTCTACTACTTTGTATCTCTTTGCTGTTTTTTCGTCTATTTTTTTAATTTGCTCTTCTCCTATAAGAGTAGATAAATCTATTTTTTCTAAAGTATCAACCATACAATCACCTACGTTATTTCAGCACCAGATATATGAACAGTTATTTGACCATCATTCTCAGAAAGTCCCTGAATCGTGTCGCCGACATTTAACACTTGCCAGCCTGTCCAATGAACAAAATCGTTAGCTGGGACATCCCATTCCTTAAACATTACATTCGAATCTGTTGCTGAAGTTCCGCTTGGAACTAACCATAAACTGAAATAACAATTAGCAGTAGAATTATTGCAGACGTGAATATCTCTTAGAATTGTTGTTGTATCTGCTGGAGTAGTGTATAAAGTAGATGTTGCAGTTCCAAGCGATTGTACCACGAGTTTTTTTTCCGTAAATGCCATTCATCTCACACCTGCGAAAAACGCATATCTAATAATATCTTTGTTTTCCACACTTAAAGATTTATCTCCCAGATTTACATTCTGCGTTGCACCAGAATACGGAACATATTGATTTGCAAGAATTTCAGTAGTTGTCGGCATTGACCATCGCGTCATAGAGTCGTCTTCATAGTAAATTTCAAGAGATGGCGAGCTGCCACCACTTGTCACATGAACATAAATCTTGCCAATTATTCTGCTTCCGCTTGCTGGTATGACATCATTTTGCAACAATAACGGGACTATGTATTGTTGTTTCGTTGAAGTTAGAAAATCGCTATAAGATGAAGTTTGCAACACAACTTCTGTGCTGTCAGATTTTCTTTCGACAAGTTCCCAATAGAGCTGTAAGTTTTTAGTACCAGACGATTTGCGTGCATATATCCACAGGTTGTAAACGCCGGCTGGAAGAATACTTGGAGTTTGCCCACTTTGGCTCATCCACCCTTTTATATATTCCCCATCAGCAAGATTGGTAAATGATAGAGTGTATTCGGTTTCACCCAAATCGTCTATTGATGTTGTAGTCAGTTTATAGTCAGATATGCCAGAATCAGTATCTAATGCGTACCAATCAACGATAAGCGAAGAAACTACTAAATCAACATATCGCTTGTTAACAAACTGGTTAAGGTTGTTGAAATCTGAATAATCTGCATTAAGTAAAGGTATCCCGTTGTTGACAGTTTGAACAGTTCCTTGATTTAACTTTAGATATCTTGCGTCAAGAACAGTAAAATCTGATAAATCTTCGTCCTTGTGTTTGTGCATTAAAATTTTGTTTATGATTTTATCATATGTAACTCCCATTAAAATGCACCAGAGTATGTCGAATATGTTAAACTTGTTCTGTTAGACCAAGCATTGGAGTATGTGGTTACAGTTGGGTTGTTTGAATTTGTAGCATATGTAATAGATACTCCAGATGTTTCATCTACTTTAATTATAAGCCAGTTTCCTTCCTCGTCTTCTTTCCCAATGTAGGTGATGTTTGCTGTTGAATCATCTATGTCATTTGTTTTATATGCATCTTGTGTTTTAAGCGACTTGGCTGTGTCAACAAAACTTTGATTAAGAATTTCAACATCAGAATATCGTGCATATGCCATTTAAATCACCCGATTATTTTTTTCAAGTGAGCTTCCTGAAACACTTCATCTGAATCAAACTGTTCTTTATAAAGTCCTATCACGAGATATTTGTCATTCTGATATTCAATTTCATCTCCTATTGATATGTTTTCTGTTGATTTGAAAAAACCTATTGCATCATTTGGTTTGAGAATCCCAGAACGAACTTCGGTCTCATCTCCGCTTAAAATCTGAATCTCGCATACTGCTGAAATTGTGCTTGCAGTTGATTTTGTGACATCTCCTCTGTCATTGATATTTTCAGTAATTTTATACACGTTTACAGTTTTTCCGAATAAAGTTTCTATTTCAGATTTGATTGTCATTATTATCAATATATATTGTAGTTTGGTATTTTAAATTGTTATCACTCTCTCCATCTCAAATCTTTCCTGCGATAGTAAATCGGGTCTTTAATTCTCTTTCCCGGGACAGGGATAAACTCCTTCCCACCAAATCGTCTCAAATATTGTGGATAAATTCCATAGCATATCTCATAGTTTCTGCATTTTTGACAAGTAGGCAAAAACAAATTGTTTTTAGTTGACCACGAAACTAAGTAGTTCAACAATTTCTCCTCGTCTGTTTTACCGAATGATGTCATTCTTGCAATTTTTGTTAATTCCGAGATTTGTTCTTTGGTTAGTTTAAATCCTGACTTGTATTCCCATTCATATGGGTCGTATTGCCATTGATGAAAATTACACACATGCTTCTCATATCCCCTCATCATGCATAGTGGGAAATATCTTACATTAACCCATATACCACTTGCATCTAAGATATCAATTGCTTTTTGCAGGAACGGGGTGATTTCAGAGTATTTGGCTTGGAATTTAACTGTATTAATCTTAGCCCAATCAGTTCCCTCATGTGGATTAAAACAAATGAAATTAATTTTTCTGGGTTCAATTTTTATCATCGCTTTCGCGTATTTTGGCAAATTTTTGTAATTAAATTTAGTCATTGTGCAATTAACCCTGAATTTGAAATCATATTCTTTTAATACTTTAATCGTTTTCATTATCTGGTCGTATGCACCTTTCTTGGCAACTCCTTTGTCATGGTCTGGTTTGTAACCGTGAATGCTAATCAACAAGTCATCCAATCCGTTTTCAATTAATTTTGGAAATATATTTGTTCGCTGTGCGTTTGTGATTATAGTTGGTTTCAGATTTATTTCAGAGCAATACTTAACCATCTTAACAATATCTGGATAAACAGTAGGTTCGCCACCAGTAATGTCAACTGCTTCGAGATTATAATAAAATTTCAGTTTGTCAAGCTCTTTTCTAACATCTTCGAAACTTCTGTGCTTTTCCTTTTTTAAAAAACGATAATAACAAAATGTACAACGCAAATTACATAACATTGTCGGATATATCACACCACGTTTACACATCTTCATTTAACATCCTCTCCATAATTTCATAATACTTATTTGAATTGAACCATTTATTGTTAAAATATTTTCTGTCTTTGTCCCACACACGCCATTTATCGTCACGCATATCTATTGTTGCTCCAACTAAATGAGTAACAACGCATTCGGGAGTGCAAACTACTTTTAATCCTTTTTCCCAAGCTCGAATGCAATAATCTGCATCCTGTCCGTATTTTTGGAAATTTTCATCGAATTTCCCAATTTTCTTATATGCCTTTTGAGTTATCAGCATACATGCTGATGTTACATATGGTCTTAAAGTTGGCTTTTTTATGTCTGTTTTAAAATGCCAGCCGAATTCAAATAAACTAACATTTCCGCCTGTATGATTCAAATTACCATCCTTGTCGAATATTTTTGCACCGACAATGCCAACATTCGGATAAGATTTCAACCCGTTAATCAAACCGTCAATCCAATTTTCCGTTACAACCACATCATCATCCATAAGAATTATGTATTTTCCATTTGCTATTGACAACGCTCTGTTGATTTCCCTGCTGTGGTTGAAATCTGGTCTTATACCAACGCTTATTAAAATTAATTCAAAATCTTTGGTGTTATTGTAAATGCTGTCCAAACACATTTTTGATTTAGAAGATACGGGATTACCGCTTATTATTATTATTGATGTTTTCATTCAATCATCTTCATAAGATGTTTATAAATTATATTCGCAGTATTCTCCCATGTAAACTTTTTGGCTGTATTGTATGCTTTCTTGGCTTTCTTCTTGGCTTCATTTTGATTGTCGAAAACATATCTCATTTTTTCCTTTAGCTCCTCAGGGTTTGGTTCTGCCCATTTTCCGAACTGTAAGAAAATATTGCTTAATTGTTGTTTCCCACTTGCAGATACAAGTGTAAAATCATTAAGAAGGTAACAATTTTTATCGTTTATGAATTCAGTTTGTCCAGACCAATTAGTGGAAATGCAAGGTAATCTTGTTGCCATTGCTTCAAGCAATGGTAAATTCCAACCTTCTCCTCGTGTCGGTGCTACAAAGCAATCAGCGGATGTATAAATTCTTCCCATATCTTCGTATTTCGGTATAATTCCTTCCACAATTTTTAATCCTGCTCTATCTTGTGGTAATCTCAACGATAATAGCTCATTGAATATGTTAAAGTTCGGTTGAAACCATTTAGCAGTACCGCAAACAAGCATTAGCTCAACTTTCTCATTTTGTTTGAATTCATCGCTAAATGCCTTAACTAATATGTCCACTCCTTTTCTTGTTTCCCATTTGCCAACGAAAAGAAACCTAAAATTGTCTTCTTTTTGAACAAGCGGGTCTCTATATGGGTTGAAAATATTTAAATCGACACCAAGAGGAACAACTTTTACTGGTCGCTTAACTCCAGAACTTTTAAACACTTTCTTTCCCCATTTGCTTGGCGTCCACACTTGGTCTAATGTGTTCAACGCTTTAACCCAAAATGGCGGAATCTTATCTACCTCAAGCATAGTAAATATAACTCGTTTATTCCCATGAAAACTCATAGCATCAGAAGGATTTGCTATGGACAATCTAATTGAAACATCAGCGTCAAGTTGGTTTATGTCTGTTGGATTGTAAAACTTAAATAACTCTTGCGACATTGAAGAAATTTCATTTTGATATGCTAAATCAAGGTGTATATCCACTCCAAGTTCTGATAGTTTTGGCAGCACAAAATTTGTAATTCTCCCATATCCAGTTAATCCGACAGGTCCAACCCAATAAATTCTCATTTGCTCACCTTTAACTCGCTTTGAATTTTATCCAAATTGGTAACCCACCTACCGTAAACTAAATCTCCATCCCAATCGTATTTTCTCGCAAATTTTAAGCTCCACTTTTTATGTTTTTCCATTTTATCTGGTGATTTCCACAATTTCTCTATTTTCATTGCTGCATCCCATGGGTCTGGAATTGCTGTCCATGAAATTATTGGCGTCATTATTTTGGTTTGCACTTTTACCCTTAAATCTGGATGGACAAGTTCGCTTGCTGACGCAAAATCGGTTGCAATACACGGAACTCCGCATGCTTGCGATTCAAGTATAGGCAATCCAAATCCTTCTCGTGAACTGATTAACAAATTAACATCGAACATATTGTAAACTTCTGGCATTCTGTTATATGTCAACTGAGTGATGAAATAATAAGGGTCAGACATATATGTTATCTTATCCAGCCCGAAAAATCTTAGCATTGCATTCAAATCCACGCCATGAACATAATTGTTTACATCAGTATGCAGATATACTCTCAGTTTGCAGTCGGGATTTTGTTCTTTAAATATTTTTATCGCTTCAAATTGCTTGTCCCAACGCTTCCTGAATTCTTTATCGTAATTCCCTGCGACAATTCCGATTATGAATGAATCAAGGTCTTTCTCTTTCAAGTTCCATTTTTTTCTGCATTCCAATTTATCCATCGGTCTGAATAAGTTAGTGTCAACTCCATGTGGTATCCAATCCATTAAGTTTTTGCAACCTGCCTTTTTCAAACTATTTTTAGCCCATTTTGTGAAAGGTATTAATTTCCAGCATTTTTTCAAAACTTTTAACAACATCATAGCTGGCGGGTCATGGTCGGTAGGAACATATCCAACAACTCTATCGCATTTTTCAACAAGTTCTGGTGCAACCCATATATCAAATATTGGCATTAGAATATCGGATTTGGTTCGTTTGAAATGCTCCATAAAGATGTCTTTTCCCCACGGGTCTCTCCAGCGAGGTAATATCGGAATTCCATTCCACATTAAAGGATGTTCCGATTCAATGCCCCAATAAGCAAAGATAAAAACTCTATGCCCCATACGCTGGAATCTTGGTGCGAGATATCTGCATACAGTAGCATATCCAGTCGGACCAAGAGGACTATTTGTCATAATCAAAATTCGCATAATGATATTTAGTAACTTTGATATATAAAGTTTATGATACTTATGGAGTTTCTCCCGGTTCCAGTTGTACTGGAACTCCTGAACCAGAATAAGTCAATTTTTCTGCAAGCTCTTTTGACATTTTCTCAACCATTTCCCAGTTAACTGGTCTGAACATTGTTTTTGCTCTAATCATATTGAGCGTTTGCATATACCTGTCGTAAAAACTAACCAATCCGGGATGTCTGGTTGTCTTTTTAACTGTAACCTTCCCGATTTTATAACTGTCTATGTCTTTGAGGTTTTGTTTTAAAAAGCACAAATAAGCAGTTAATTCAGTACATGCCTTCTTTAATAAGAAATGGTCATATGGAATAGGAAACCATACATATTTTACAATGTAATCGTAATTTGTTTCAGGAGCAGATGAAAAAGTTATTTTTCCCATTTCATCATCATCTATACTCGCAATTGCTCCAGACCATTTTTCCCAATGGTCTTCTGTATTAAGTTTTTTCCAAACTTCTATATCTGCTGTGCTAACGCTCCCATCGTTAGACATGTCTCCTATGGGAGAATAGTTTAAAGTATAAGTTTTATTGCTACCATCAATGTCGCCTGTTACATATGTGGAATCGCCTAACTTTACATATAAAGTAGCACCAATGTCAGCGTTTATCTGAGCAGTAGCATAATCTATCAAAGAAGCTATTTCAGAATTAGATATATCCGAAGTAGTAAGATTAGTTATAGCTCTAACATCAGCTGTCCCGCAGTATGCCATTCAACCACCATTTTTAAACGGATGTGTAAGATACCGTTACATCCATATTAGTACTTGCTATTAATTTCAGTCCAGAGCCAAGTTCAGTATCAAACCTTGCAGTTAACCCTTGATTTGTACCCGGAGCTAAAACTGCTACGGTTGCCGCTGCTGCTGCTGTCCCATCACAAACAGTTAGCGTACCAGAAGTTGGGTTCATAATTATTGTGTGTAAAATCACAGGGTCAGATGCAACATTAATTGTTCCTGCGGAACTAATTCTGTAATATGTATATCTATCAACTCCTATCGGCAATCTTCTCACCACTAAATAATTCCACTTTTGTTATATATATAACTTTCTACTTATTTGAGCCCTTTGTGGATTATAAAGTAGTGTACCTTTTCGGTTGCATTATCTGATGTAAAGATTGCAGTTCCACCTGCGAGTTGTGCAGCAGAACTTGTGCATCTAACATCTGCTGCGGCAGCACTTCCTATACCAATAGCTGCTGAAATTGCACCGTCAACTGAAACGGTCGCAACCGAACCAGCACATGCAATTGTGCCGAATGTAACTTTATAATCCTTATAGGGACTACCAGTATATTCTGCTATTAACCAACCTTTTGACATCTATGACCACCCCGAACCTTACCGCCATACCGTTGTGCTGTTTGGGCGGATTCACTAAGGTTCTTTAAATAAAAAAAAGTAAAAGTAAGCCAATACTCCTGATTTAGCAACTTGCTATTAAACAAATTGCGTCCTCGTTGACTACTCCTGATTTTAGCATTTGTGTGACATATACTGTAATTGCGTCTCTGCTTGGTTCTTCTCTTCTCCTTACTGTCAAATCTCTTTTAACAGCTACTATTGCTGCTCTTTTGGAATCTAAAACTACTGCACTACCAGATGTTTGCTGAGTTGTAACTAATACTTTTAACCCAGCAAATTGTCCTATTTCTCCGTTTAATATTGGTTCTCTGCTTCCATATGCTTGTGCATTTATGAACTTAGTATCTTTTAACAAGTCTTCTGCTTGGTCTGGGTGTATTATCAATACATCTGGAGACCAATTGTTTCCTCTGACTTTGGCTACTGCTGCTACAACATCATCATAGCTTAGCACGCCAGAAGTAGTTGCAGTAACAGTTCCTTTATCTGCGGATGGTTTCATTATTTCTGTTAATATGTCTGTGTCAATTGCTTTCGCCATTGCATATCCTGCTTCAGCTAACCAATCGTTTATCAAATCAAATTGGAAAGCTTCAATAGCGTCATATGTAATTTCTACTCCTACACCATATTTAACTGGTGTAATTGTAGCTGGCGAATAAGTAGGATTGACTAATGTTATCTCGGAACCTTCTGCTACTGTTCCAGCTGTTATTGTTCCTCTTTTTCCCACTATTAAGCTTCTTGCTGGTGAACCAACCAAATCTCTATTTACTCTACAAACTTGCATGGCAATTAAGTTTGCTCTTGCAGCTTCCTCAACTTGCCTTGCAATTATTTCGGTTGGTTCAAGAGATGCTATTGAAGTTGTTATTGTTCCTGCTAATTGCTGAAGGCTTCTCATTTGATTGTCAATAAATGCTAATCTTTCTTCTCCTCTCATAAGTCACCCCTCCCCCATGGAACATTTTTCTTTTCTGCCCAGACCAACACTTCTCCTGCTGAAAGTTGGGACAAGAATCTTTCAACTTTCTTGTCGATTTCATCTGGAGAACTTAAGGATTGTGTTAGTCTGACAGGTTTGTTTTCAAGTTCTTCTACTTTTTTTGACATTGATTCATATTGTTTTTTCATGTCCTCAATTGCTTCCTTGACTTCATTTAATTCATTGTTTTCCTGTTTAGATTGTTTTTCTTCGTATGGGTATGCTTCTTTCTTTTTCTTCAAATCTTCGAGCAGTTTCAAAATGGATGAAACTTGCTCTTCCAATTTGGATAGTCTTTCCTCGAGTTCGCTTTGTTTCTCTTCATAAGGATAAGGATATTTCTTTTTCTTTTTTGCTTCTTCCTCTTCGCTTAAATCTTCAGGAGCTGGCTCGAATTCTATTTCTTGCTCCATTTACCATCACCTGTCATTATTGAATAGATTTAGCTAACTATACTGTTAGCTCTAATTAAAAACTATTTGTAATCTTATATATATAAGTTTTTAGAAGCTTTCACTAATTTCAGAAGTGTCCACTTCTTTTATATGACAATCTGTGCATGCAGGAACTAATACAAGACTTAATTCTTTAAACTCGTAATTTCGTGCAATTAGGTTGTTTCCTTCTTTCACTCTGTCAACAATTACTCCAACACTAACGCCTGATATTAATCCTTCTATTACTTTTCTTGCTATTTCCTCGTCTAATATCTCAGCTTCAAATTCTATTCCGTTTATTGCTTCGTTATACCATGTTTTTGTAACTCTTCCGACAAGGTCTCTAACCGAATCGCTGTGGTCAATCATTAATGGTTTTCCTTGCAAATCTGCTGCTGCTTTGCGAAGCTCTTCTCTTGGATAAAACAAACCGTTCCAAGTCCCTTCTCTAAGAGCTACGCCTCGTATTTTCAAAGGTATTAATTTTTCAGACAATTCAGAAGTAATCTTTATTCCTTCCGAGTATAAGTTCTCTTCGTTTCTTTCAGTTTCACGGGTTAGTGCCTCTATATATGCGAGCAATTCAGAATAAGTATCTGTTGAATCGTTGAATTCGTTTGGTTTGTCAAAAACATATTGATATTTTGTTGAACGAATTTCATCTTCGTCTGTAATTCGATGGATTACAAATATGCCGTTTAGTTTTCTTCCATTAAATTTATATTTGAAATATCCTCTGGACTCAAATAATGTTTCATAATCCCCTTTATCGAGAATTCTGACAATACCCGGATAGTTTCTGCTTGCACCGGGTTTTCCTCTTGGTATTGTTCCTTCAAAACTTAGCCAAGCAAGTGGCTGTTTTAATTGTCGTTTAACTCTGGAGCCCAATTTAAGCACATTTTTCTCTCCTACTTTCATAGGTTTGAATGCCCAACAATCCGCATACCCGTCTTTTTCGAGATACAGGTCAAAATGTTTTTCTGGTCCAAGCTGATGAACTGAGAATGTAAATCGCTTTGCAGATAGTCTTTCCTTGATTGGGAATTTGACTTTGGTTACGTCATATAAAATCGGTTTACAACCCGGTTGAGCCCAGATTAGGTATTTCTGACCTTTCTCTTTGAGTTCTTTTATGACCTCACCTTTATAGTGTCTTGCCGCATATGGAGTCTGGTCTTTTGGTTTGCCGATTAACCAAACCCTCTTCCCACCGGGTCTTATGGGAGCATAAACAATTATATATCTGCCTTTTAGTTTTTTACCGTGCAGGAATAATTCTATGAAGTGCTGACGCCACACACCTATTTCGTAAGTTCCCTTGTCTTTTATGAAAAATTTTGCATATTTTTTAGCGGTTGCACCAATTTCTCCGGGCTTTGTAACACCTTCAAATGTTAACCACGCCTTCGGTTGGATTAATTTCCAAGTTCCCTGAAGCTTATCATTCGGTTTGAGGTTGTCTAAATCTCGTTTCTTTGCTTCGTCAGTAGTGCCGAGAAAAATAGTAAACCCGAACAAACTGTTTGGTGAGAATTGTAATCTTAAGTCTCCATGCACGCTCCTGTTTGTTTCAAATAATTTATCTTCGCTCCAGTTTTTTTCTTCTTCAGTTAAACCTCTCCAATGATGTTGATATACAAATTTACCTTTACCTGATTTAGGAAAAACTTTATACCAATTTTCTGTCCAAAACTTATGAGCAATATCAGAACGAGTTTCGCCTTCTTCTCCTTTTTTCAATCTTTCTAACGAACTCAAATTAATCACCATACCATCGTATGCAAGCTGGACTTTTGAAGTTATACCCATTATTTTTGCATGTTTCTGAATGGTTTTAATAGCTTCATTATACGGTGGATATGTCCTGCCAGCCTGTGTAATTATTAGGATTTTTGGTTTATATTTTTTGGCGATTTCTAATGCTTGTTCAGTATTCATATGCCCTCTGATTTGCTTTCCGAACCACATCGCACCATCTGCTATTATCACGGAAGCGTCTTTAAAATATCTCTCCGATTCTTTCGGGATTGCTTCCATATCTTCTGCATATACAATGTCATTGATTCTGAAGCCGACTGTGGGAAATCTCTTACCATTTGACGGGAAAGCTTCAAAATGCTTTACCCTGAAAGGTATAATCGTTAGGTTTCCAATTTTAATCTTATCTCCGGGCTTGAAAAATCTGAATTCGGCAAAGCTTGTGTCTTTGAAATCATCTAAAATTCTTTCTTTTGTTTCCCTTTCGCAGTAAACAGGTATTTTTTCGATATTTCTCTCTTTCAGCCATTTTCTTAGTTTATACCAACCATTTATCGCATCAGTATGACCATGTGATAGCAGAACTGCATCTATTTTGTCTATTAATTTGGATTGGACATCAAAAAAAGGAGTTACGTCAATTAAAATGTTTGCAGAATTCTGTATGTAGGCTGAGCTATTCAAACGTCTATCTTTTCCTTTTCCAAGCACAGGTTTTGTTGGTCCCGTGCCCAAAAACACAAACCTCATGTGACCACTTTCATTAATACCGATACGATTACAGCTATTATGGAGACGACTATTCCAAGTACTGTCAAATCTCTCTGGTGATGTCTTAGATGATTTTCAAGATGAGCTTTGACAGTAGCAATTTCAACATCCTGTGCACCTATTTTTTTATGTAATAACTGAATGCTGTCTTTTATCTCATCAATTGCTTCTTTAATATATTGAATGTGAGTTTCAACTGAATTTTTTCTTTTCATTCTTTTACTTCCACCCCCGTGCTTACAACTATTGCATCTAAATCTTTCAAACTTGATGTTTTGGATAAATCAGGTCTAAGCATTTTAAATCTTGGTTTATGAACAGAATATCTTATCTTATCATTTTTTCTGTGTCTCCAAATTTCTTCAACCAGAACATCAATTATATCTCCCGGATTAGCTTTCACATCAGTATTAAATGTTTTCCCGAGTACCATTACTTTTTTGTTATTGAAATCGATTAAATATTTAGGATTAATTTTGCTTACAAGATTGTTTGGTATGTAAATGCCTATTTTATAGTTATATCCGCCAGCCTGATTTGAAATTCTTTCGATTACTACCGCATGAATATCTGCAAGTTTTCTGTGTTTAAACCAGCTTGGATGTTCTCCAAAGTGGTATGTGGAATTGATATCTTTTAATACTGCTCCTTCTGAATCTTTGAATGAGCTCATTTTTTTAACTGCTTTCAAAACTTTGTCTTTGCCTTTCACGAATACATAAGGAGTGTTAATCACTCTCGGACAGAATTTTAATTTTTTCAAAATCTCTTTTCTTTCTTTTAATGGCAAATTTGAAATATCCTTGTCGAAATATGTTATGTCCCAGACATATAACTTGACATGAGAATCGTCTGCTTTTTCTCCTCTCTTGACAGCACCGACAAACACAGCCAACGCTCTTCTTCCGCCTTTTTCAGGAACAAGTTCTCCGTCTATTATGTAATTATGCGTGGAAACTTTGGAAAGAATTTTGGTTAGCGTTGGAAATGCTACTGTAAGGTCTTTTTTTTGTTCTGAGAAAATCTTCACATTATTGTCGAATTTATGCACAGATACATGAAATCCGTTTAATTTTTTCTCAACTGAATATGTCACATCTTCCTTGATTTTTTTCAATAAAGCATCTTCTTCATAAGTAGCAGAACCATATGGTTTTTGCGGGAGATAAGGCTTTCCGAGAGTAATGCTTGTTTTTGCCAGATTTACGAGTTTAATCTTTTTCTTTCTCAGGACTAAATCATAAACTGGAATGTAATCATCGTGTGGTCCTTCTGGGTCCCAAGTAAATTGAAGCTTGTCAGATATATCGTCAAGCATTTTCGCTATCCTAACTTTTGTTGCTCGCTCTATGAATTCAGGCGTACCTCTGTCAAATCTCAACAGGAAATCTATGTCTCCGGGTTTTTCTTTATCGGTTATATAACTTCCAACCAAGCTGACAAAATTTTCTATTAATACTGCATCATCGAGTTTGTCCACGAGTTTTTCAACTCTTTCTGGTGCTGCAAGTTCTTCAGCAAGAGGAGTATTGTGTTTAAAACCTCTTTTTCCCAGTTCCTTGACAATTAAACTATGAAGCCTTCTGATTTCTTCTTTTGTGATTTCCGAACCGTCCGGGTGGTAAAGTTTTTTTCCTTTCTGAATGCTTGCCCACCAAGCATGAACTATTCGATGGTCATCCAATAACACATTATCGGAGAGTTTGCTTGGGTCATAATTTTTTGTATCCTTAATTAGTTGTTCGAGAAATTGTTTGCTGTCTTCGTCTAATTTGTCATATGGAATGTGTTTATATCCTCGTTTTTTCAACTCCTTGACAACGAGAACATGCAAGTTTACTATGTCTTCTAAACTCCAATTATGCGGACGGGATTTATACATCGCGTGAAGTTTTGAATGATACAACAAAAGTTCTTTTGTAGACAAATCGCTCGGGTTCACATCTTTTCTGATTAAAGATAAGAATTCAACCTCATTTATAAATGTCTGAGTGCCTTTTTTTACTTTTACTGATTTCGGAACTGGAAATTTTTTCACCATGCTGACTTCATAATAGTAAAGCTGTTTTCCGTCCCAACCCCATTTTTTGAATTCCTCATCTGTTATTCTGTGTTTCGGTTTTAACTCATCAAATTCTTTTTTTGATATTTCTCTTGGCTGTCCAATTGAAATTATCCCATACGCTTTTTTCCCAGATACAAGAATGAGATATTCGTTAACATTGAATTTTCTTGTTTTTACGATTGCTTTTTTTACCCCTTTCCAGATTAACTCTCCATGCGGTGGAACAAGATAAATTCCTTTCGTAACAACCGGATTGGTTTTGTCTGGAAACGGAAGAGTGTCAGTAGAAATGGTTCCTGAATTTTGTACAGTAAATTTGTTTATATTTGAGACTAACATTGACAAAGAAATCTTTCTTTTCCATTCCTCTATATTATCTGGATTTTTTGGAAGAGGCATCTTTGTCACCCAGAGATTCGCTTGTTCTTTCAACCATAGGCAAGTTTTCCATCTTTCTTACCCATCTTCTTAAATCTTCATCAGGTGTAACCAATCCGTATTGAATTTCCTTTGTAACTCTGTCAATTTTGTTTGTCAAGCTTTCTGGACTAAATTCGTTCCAAACTATTCTGGGAACTTCCCGATAATTATGCAATTCAACTATTTTTTTGAACACTTTGTTTTCAAGCACGTTTGAAATAGATTTCTGAATCCTTTGGACTTTCTTTTGTGTTAACGATACAAGTAAATCGAGTGTTGCCCTGTTCTGTGCCTCCCCTGTTCCGAGAACAAATGCTTTTGGTAAGCCAAGCCCAGCTATTTCTTGGTTTACAAAATAAGTGCTTGCTTCAATGCTGGAAGTTGATGGGTCTGATTTCAAAAACTGGATATCATACCAATAAGGACCGACAAAATCTGTTTTATATGTTATATTCTTCATTGCGTCATGTACTGAGTTGATTTCTTCTGCTGTTGGCGGATGGTCTTTGTCTCCTATCTTGGCAAATACGAACGGAGTAGCTCTTCTGAATTCTTGCTGTGCTATTTTCTCATCCAAATTCCGTTTGCCTAAAGCAACCCAAAAAATAGGTTCAATCAGACCAATTCCAAGTTGCGATGCTCCTATTGAATACAATTTGAAATGAGCCAAGTTTTCTGCTGGAATTTCAATTGGTTTCCCACCAACTGGATTCCATTGAATGTAAAGACTTGGATTGCCAAATTCATCGAGTAATGGAACTCCACGCCTGTCTTTTTTGAAATCTATTGTTTTTGGGTCAATAGGGTCTGAGAGGTCAACTATCTCGCTTCCGTTTCTGTTAAAGATTATCTCCACGTATGCATTTCCGTATATGCACATATGCTGGACTATTTTGGGTAATATCTCGCTTTCGAAGCCGATATTTTTAAGAAAATTTTCCACATGCTTTCTTGCAGCTTCATCTTGTCCGACGACACTAAACCCGGGAGAACAAATAAGTTCAACCCAGTTGTTAAT
>Ga0180300_10000713_pt1 | contig 14907 bp, 14 predicted proteins | sample GuaBasSediGuay15_FD_121798 | JGI IMG/M metagenome (GOLD analysis project Ga0180300, IMG submission 121798) | Subseafloor sediment microbial communities from Guaymas Basin, Gulf of California, Mexico - Guay15, Core 4569-2, 21-24 cm | ecosystem: Environmental > Aquatic > Marine > Hydrothermal... | reverse complement strand
CATCTACTCCGGCGGCGGGGCGGCGCTGAAGGTGGCCCGGCAGGTGAAGGAGAGGATCAGGGAGTACGCCGCGAGGCTCCTGGACGCCTACCCCCACGCCCTGAAGATAAGGTGCGATGAGGAGCGGGGGCAGGGCGTCATCTACGTCGAGGGGGTGGAGGGGAAGGAGCTGACCTTCGAGGAGATCGCCTCCATAGCCCGACACAAGAACTGGCCCACCATCGCCTCGGTGGAGAGCTACCGCCAGCCCAGCTGCCCGCCCCACTTCACCGGCTACTTCGTGGAGGTGGAGGTGGACACCTGGACCGGCAAGGTGAGGCCGGTGAGGGTGGTGGCGGGGGCCGACATCGGGACCGTGATAAACCCCGACCTCGCGGCTGGCCAGGTGCACGGGGGCTTCGCTACGGGGTGGAGCATGACCACCCAGGAGGACACCCCCTACGACCCCGAGAGCGGCGACCTGATGAACCACGGCTACATAACCGACTACAAGGTCCCGACGAGCCGGGACATGCCGGAGCTGGAGGACTTCACCGTCTTCTTCGTGGACACCTACGAGCCGACGGGGCCCTTCGGCGCCAAGGGGATAGGGGAGGGCGCCCTAAACCCCGTCGCGGGGGCGGTGGCCAACGCCATCCACAACGCCCTCGGCGTCCGCTTCTACGAGCTGCCCATCACGCCGAGCAGGATACTGGCGGCGCTGAAGGATAAGGAGGGATGCGGATGAGCATCAACAGGCAGAACACCCACATAATACCCACCCGGTTCGAGTACCACGCGCCGACGAGCCTCGACGAGGCCATCGAGCTGCTGACCGAGTACGGTGGAGACGCCCGCCTGCTGGCCGGCGGCACCGACCTGCTGGTCAAGATGAAGCAGAGGGTGGTAGAGCCGCGCCACCTCATCAACCTGAAGATGATAACAGGGCTGACGGGGATCGAGGAGAAAGCCGACGGCATCCACATAGGCGCAGCGACCAAGCTCAGGGCAATCGAGCGATCCCCGCTCATCAGGGAGAAGCTTCCCCTTCTCCACGAGGCCGTGAGGGCCATCGGCTCCGTCCAGATCAGGAACATGGCGACCCTCGGCGGGAACCTGTGCAACGCGTCGCCCGCCGCGGACTCCGCCATCGCCCTGATAGCCCTGGACGCCAGGGTCCAGGTGAAGGGGGCTGAAGGCGACCGTGTTATACCCCTTGACGGTTTCTTCGTCGGCCCCGGCAAAACCGTCCTGAGCCCCAGCGAGGTGCTGGTCGAGATCGTCGTGCCCCCCCAAGGGCGCAGCTCCGGCGCGTGCTTCATAAAGATCGGCAGGACGAGCCTGGACCTCGCCATGGTGAGCATAGCCGCAGCGGTAACCCTCGGGGATGAGGCGGTGGAGGACTGCAGGATCGCCCTGGGGGCCGTCGCTCCCACGCCGATAAGGGTGAGGGAGGTGGAGGCGTTCCTGCGGGGGAAGAGGCTGACGGACGAGGTTCTGGAAGAGGTTGCAGCGATGGTGTCCGCTGCCATCAGGCCGATAACGGACGTCAGGGCCACCGCCGAGTACCGGAGGACCGCGGCGGAGATGCTGACAAAGGACGCGCTGACGAGGGCGGCCGAGGAGGCGAGGAGGCGGCGAGGATGAGGATCGAGATCACCATCAACGGGCGGAAGCGGCAATTCGACGTGGAGCCGAACAAGCTCCTGCTGAACCTGCTCCGGGACGAGCTGTACCTGACGGGAACCAAGTACGGCTGCGGCATCGGCGAGTGCGGGGCCTGCACGGTCCTCCTGGACGGCGCGCCCGTCCTCGCCTGCCTGACCCTGGCGGTGGACGCCGACGGCAGGCGGGTGGACACCATCGAGGGGCTGGCGGAGGGGGAGAAGCTTGACCCCGTCCAGGAGGCCTTCCTGGAGGAGGGGGCGGTCCAGTGCGGCTTCTGCACCCCGGGCTTCATCATGACGACGAAGGCCCTGCTCGCGGAGAACCCCGATCCCTCGGAGGAGGAGATAAGGGAGTACCTCAAGGGGAACCTCTGCCGCTGCACCGGCTACGTCAACATCGTAAAGGCGGTGAAGAGGGCGGCCGAAAACCTGAGAAGGGTAAAATAGCCTGAAGGCGTGCGCGCCCGGTAGAGATGTGAGGAGTTTGAAGCTCGCCGCCGTAGTCCTCGCCGCAGGCAAGTCCGAGCGGATGGGGAGGAACAAGCTCCTCCTGGAGGTGGCGGGTCGCCCCCTTCTCGAATGGCTCCTGGACACGCTGGACGCCTCATCCCTGGACGAGGTGTTCGTCGTTCTCGGCCACAGGCCCCAGGACCTCAGACCCATCGTCGAGGCCCACCGGGCGGAGGCCGTCTTCAACCCGGACTATGAGGAGGGGATGACGAGCTCCTTCAAGGCAGGGCTGGGACGCGTCTCAGCCGACGCGGCGTTCCTGATCTTGGGCGACCAGCTCGGACTGGATGCTGGGCTCCTGGACCGGATGGCGGCGGCGATGGAGGCCGACCCTGAGGCGCTCATCGTCAGCCCCGTTCACCAAGGCCGGAGGGGGCACCCCGTCCTCTTCAGGCGCCCCCTCTTCCCGGAGATACTCGGCCTCGGCCCTGGGGAGACGGTGAGGGATGTCGTGCTCCGTCACGAGGCGGGTCACAGGCTTGTGGAGGGCGATGCCTGGTGTGTCTTCGACATCGACACGCCCGAGGACTACGAGAGGGCCCGGAGGCTCTTCGAGGCTAGCCGCGGCGCCGCGCCCTGATGAGCTCCGCGACGATGCTCACGGCGATCTCCTCGGGGGTCTCGGCCCCTATGTCCATGCCGATGGGGGCCTGGATGGCGTCGACCTCCTCCCTGGGGAAGCCCTCCTCCAGCAGCTGCCTCTTATGCTCCGCCGCCTTGTTCCTGCTCCCGAGGAGGCCGATGTAGGCGGGCCCTCGGCGCAGCATGCTCCTCAGCGCGGCCAGCTCGTAGCCCGTCTCGCCGTGGACGACCGCGACGAAGTCGGAGGGCCTCACCTCCACCCTTTCGAGTTCCTCCTCGAAGGGACCCGTGCGGAGTTCTGCCCTGGGGAATCGCTCCCGGGTGGCCGTCGCGGCGTCGTCCACCACCGTCACGTCGAACCCCGTCATCGCCGCGAGCTCCGCGAGGGGCTTTGCGATGTGCCCCGAGCCTATGATGATGAGCCTGGGCTCCGGTTTGATCACGTCCAAGAATATCTTCACCGTCCCGCCGCATTTCGAGTTGACCGGCACCGCGTCCCCCTCGGGCTGGAGCCCGAGGGCGAAGGTCAGCGTTCTGGGCTTGCCTTCCCTCAGCGCCTCCAGGGCCTCCCGGATCAGCCGCCGCTCCATGCCTCCGCCGCCGATGGTGCCGACAGTGCCGCCGTCGGGGGTGATGAGCATCTTGGCGCCCGTATCCCTCGGCCCCGACCCCGTCTTCTCGATGAGGGTGCAGAGGACGGCGCCCCTGCCCTCCCCCAGGAGGCGCGTCAGCTCGGTGAATATCTCAGGGTCGCTCATTTTGGATTCTCTCGGCGGCGTCCATGATCGCCTCGATGATCTTGATGTAGCCCGTGCAGCGGCAGATGTTCCCCTCGATGGCGGTCTTCACCTCTTCCTCCGTCGGCCGTGGGTTCTCCCTGAGGAGCGCGTACGCCGAGAGGAGCATCCCCGGGATGCAGAAGCCGCACTGGATGGCGCCGTCCTCCATGAACGCCTTTCGCAGGGCCGCCATCAGCGGGTCGTCCACCAGCCCGTCCAGGGTGGTGACCGCCCTCCCCTCCACCTGGGGCGCCAGCACCAGGCACGAGTTGACGGGCGCGCCGTCCAGGAGGACCGTGCAGGCCCCGCACTCCCCCTGCTCGCAGCCCTTCTTCACGCTGGTCAGCCCCAGATCGGCCCTGAGGAGGTCGAGGAGGGTCTTGTTCGGCCTGGCCTCGCACTCGACCCTCTTCCCGTTCAGCTCGAATGTTATTCTCATAGCGTATCCCTCCTAGCCCGCTCCCACGCGTCCATCAGCGCCCTCCTCGTCAGGACGTAGGCCATCTCGCGGCGGTACTCCGCCGACGCCCGTATGTCGTCGATGGGCCTCACCTGATCGCGGCAGGCCGACGCCGCCGCCTCTATAAGCTCCCCGGACAGCTGCCTCCCTTCCAGCATCTCCTCCGCCGCCGGCATCCTGATGGGCGTGGCGGCGACGGCGCCGAGGGCTATCCGCGCCTCCCGGCAGACGCCGCCCTCCAGGCAGAGGTAGACGGCGACGTTGATGACGGCGAGCGTGAGGCCCCGCCTCCTGCCGAGCTTCTGGAAGGACGTTCCCGATCCCGCCGGCGGGGTCGGGAACCTTATCTCCGTGAGCAGCTCCCCGGGGCGGAGGCTGTTCATCTTGGGCCCGGCGAAGAGGTCGCCGAGGGGGATGATCCTCGTCCCGCCTGTGGAGGCGACGGCGGCCTCGGCGTTGAGGGCGAGGAGGGGCGGCGCGGTGTCCGCGGCGGGCGACGCGTTGCACAGGTTCCCGCCGAGGGTGCCCCGGTTCCGGATCTGGACGCTGCCTATGGACGCCGCGGCCTCGTGGAGGAGGGGCGTCTTCTCGGCTATCAGCTCCGACCTGAGGAGCTGGGCGTGGGTCGTCGCCGCCCCGATGCGGATCTCGTCGTTCTCCTCCCGGATGTATTGGAGCTCGTGGACGCCGCCGAGGTCGATGAGGTGTTTCGCACTGACGGCGCCGTCTCTCAGGAGGACCAGCAGGTCGGTGCCGCCGGCGATGGGTCTCGCATCCTCTAGGGCCTGGAGCAGCTCCAGCGCTTCGCTGAGGGTTTTGGGCCGGTGGAGGCTGAAGCTGGGGATAGGCCTCATGGTTTTCGCCTCCTGAGCGCCGCGTAGAGGCGCTCCGCTGTGATGGGGAGGGTGTTGAACCTGAGGCCGGTGGCGTTGTGGATGGCGTTGGCGATGGCGGGGACGATGGAGATGATGGCGGGCTCCCCGACGCCCTTGGCGCCGAAGGCCGAGTGCCTGTAGGGCTCCTCCACGATGATGGTCTCCGCCACCTCTGGGGTGTCGAGGGCGGAGGGGACGACGTAGTCCTTGAAGTTGGGGTTGAGGACTAATCCGTCCTCAACGACGAGGCGCTCCATCAGGGTGAAGCCTATCCCCTGGGAGACGGCGCCGTGGATCTGCCCCTCGATCATCAGCGGGTCGATGGCCCTGCCGACGTCCATCGCCGGCCAGACCTTCACCACGTCGACCTGCCCCGTCTCGGTGTCCACCTCCACCTCGACGACCGAGGCCGCGAAGGTGTAGACTGAGTAGTTGACGCCCAGCCCCGTCTCGGGGTCGTAGAACCTCCTAGGCGAGGTGTAGAAGCCGTAGGCAGCGGGGGAGACGCCCCGGACGTAGAGCTCTTCCGCCAGCTCCGCGAAGCTCACCTCCTCGGAGGGGTCCTGCCTGTTGAACGCCCTCCCCTCTCTCAGGTCGACGTCTGCCTCGGGGCAGCCGAGCATCTCCGCGGCGACCGAGATCATCCGCTGCCTCAGCTTCAGGGCCGCGTCCGCCGCCGCCGTCCCCCCGAGCATGAGGCCCCGGCTGCCGTGGGTCGGCTTCGCGTTGGGCGTCGAGTCCGTGTCGGGGACCTCTATCCGGATGGAGCTGAGGGGGGCGCCGATGATCTCAGCCACGATCTTCGCGTGGCCCACGGGCGACCCCTGCCCCAGCTCGCAGATGCCCGTCCGATAGGTGAAGGAGCCGTCCTGGTTGAGGATGAGGGAGGCCGCCGACCAGTCAGGCGTGCTCCGGCTGGTGCTGATGCCGTGATAGGCGCAGCCGACGCCGACGCCCCTGACCCGGCTTCCCTTCCGCCCCAGCTCCCGTCCACGCTTCCAGCCGGCTGCCTCCGCCGCCCCGCGCAGGCACTCCTCCATGCCGACGGAGTGGTCGAGGAGCTGGTCGCAGGTCGTCCTGGACCCCGGCCTCAGCACGTTCCTCAGCCTGAACTCGACGGGGTCCATGCCGAGCTCCTCCGCCAGCCGGTCGACCTGGGACTCGGCGGCGAAGTGGATGGCGACGTCGCCGAAGCCGCGGAAGCTGCCCCCGAACACCTTGTTTGTGTAGACGGCGCGCCCATCGACGGAGGCGTTCTCGACCTCGTAGGGGCCGGCGGCGTGGGCGGTCATCCTCCAGAGCCAGAAGGGGGCGCGGTTGGCGTAGGCGCCGCAGTCCACGGTGATGTCCACCTCAACGGCAGTTATCCTGCCCTCCCCGTCCGCGCCGGACCGGTACCTGATGCGGGCGGGGAACCGCTTCGGCGTGTACGCCACCGACTCGTCCCGATCGAAGACGAGGGCCGCGGGTCTCCCGAGCTTGACGGCCGCCAGCGCCGCCTTCGCGCAGACCAGGGGCCCCATGTCGTCCTTGCCGCCGAAGGCGCCGCCGGTCAGGGCCTGGATGATCCTCACCTGGCTCAGGTTCCAGCCGAGAACGTGGGCCACCTTCTCCCGGACGAGGAAGGGGCTCTGCATGGTTCCGACGACGGTGACCTTGCCGGCGCCCTCGGGGACGGCGTACGCGGCCTCGGGCTCAAGGTACATGTGCTCTTGGTACGGCGTCTCGTATGTATCCTCCACCTCGACCTCGGCCGCGGAGAAACCCCTCTCGGCGTCCCCCTTCCTGATGCGGGTCGTGACGGCGACGTTCCCGCCCTCGTGGATGGGCTCGGCGTCGGGCTGGAGGGCGGCGTCGAGGGTGAAGGACGCCGGCAGAGGATCATACTCGACCTCGACGGCGTCCACGGCCTCAGCCGCCGCGTACTCTTTCTCCGCGCAGACGAGGGCGATGGGGTCGCCGATGTAGTGGACCTTCTCGCCGTTGAGAAACGGCTGGTCCGGGAGCGCGTACCCGATCTGGTTATGGCCGGGGACGTCGGCGGCGGTGAGCACCGCGAGGACCCCGGGAACGCCTAGCGCGGCCTTCACGTCGACCTTTATGCGGGCGTGGGGCTGGGAGCTGCGGACGACCTTGACCACGGCCGTCCCCTTAGGTATGTAGTCGGCCGTGAACCTGGCCCTGCCGAGGGCCTTTTCGAGGGCGTCCGTCCTCACGACGCTGTGCCCCACGACGAGGTAGTCGTCCCGCCCCAGCAAGTTCTCAAGGATCTTATCGTACTCCATAGAGGCGCCGTCCCATAACTCTATCATTTCAGCGTATTACACCTATTTCAAATATTCCGCCCGAACATACCCCTGAACCTCACGCCATAGCGCCTCCGCGTCCCCGGGCTCGTGCCTGAACACGGCCTGCGCCTTGCCGCGGATAAGCTTCTCGATCACCTCGACCATATCAGTGCGGCACGCGAAGACGGCGACGCCCCCGCCCCTCAAAGCCTCAGCGACCCTAGCCGCGCCGAGGAAGATGCCCTTCCCCGCCCTCTCCAACCTCCCGAACTCGTCGACAAAGACTATGGAGGGGTGGCCCAGCACCTCAGCCGATCGCGTGAGGACGCGGTTAGCGCGCTCGAAGCCAGGAATGGAGAAGGCATACTTTAGACGGCCGAACTCGAACCAGTCCGAGCCCTCGGCCAGCCCTCTGAGCCGGACGAGTGGGAAGGCTTGACCGCTGGCGAGGTCTAGGCCGTCGTAGCCTATGAGCGTCCCGTCCTGGTAGACGCGGATACTCAGGATGCCCCTCACGGGGACGCCCTCGGCCCGCGCCCTCTCCGCCAGCTTCAGGCAGGTGGTGGTCTTCCCGCTTCCGATGGCGCCGTGGACCACTATGCCGCATGACATCTGTAAAGCTCTCTCCCTCAGGGATATATGAGGATACGGCGTTTCGAGGGCGGTTGAAACGGGGATCGACGGCCTTCATCGAGCGCTCGGATTCACAGCCCGAGGGCCTTTCTCAGCTCCCGGTGGGTGGACCATACGAAGGGGACGTAGACATCGTCGTCTATGTCGCTGCCGTGGGTCCCTCCCATGCTTCCGTCCTCCCTCATCACCGTGTGCTGCCCGTGGTCGGCGAGGACCATGAGGCCGTAACCCTTTCTCGACGCCTCCTCGGCGATCCCCCTGAGGTATCCGTCATCCCTGTGCGCCGCGGCAGCGCTCTCACCGCTCAGCGGCCCGTGCCGGTGTCCCTCGTCGTCCACGTCGAGGAGCTGCACCCATAGGAGGTCGACGCGCGACTCAAGGGCCCCCACGGCGAGGGCGTAGACCTCCTCGTCGGTGTTCGACTCCGCCAGGCCGGGGCGGTCAGCGAAGGGGGAGATGAGGATGCCGAGGCTGCTGACGGCCCGAGCCGCCGTCGCCGAGACCCGCCCCTCCTCCCGGAGGACGTCGAAGACGGTCTCCAGGGCGAGCTTCTCGGCTCGGTCCCTGATCAGGTGTCTATCCGGGTGGGCGCCCGTCAGCATCGTCGCGAAGTTTACCGGCGTGATGGTCGGCATCACCGATCTCAGATGGATCAGGTGCCGGTTCGCCAGGGCGTTGAACGTCGGCACCTCCATCCGGGCGGCGGCCCACGTCGACGCGCCGAAGGCGTCGATGACCACCACCGCTAGCCTCTCCACGAGGCCCATCGTCCCGACCACCTCCTCAAGCGGCTCGACCTCCGCCGACGACGGCGGCCGCACCCCTAGAACCCGGCAGACCGTCGGTGCCACGGACCGCATGTCATACTCGTCGAACAACGTCGCACCTGCAGAAACATGGGAACATCATAGATAAAGAAAACTCTGACCCCGCCGAGGATGGAGACGCCTATTCTAAGAAGGAAAAAGAGGTGGAAGGGGTCTACCTGGTTCGGGTCCATTCTCTGCCGAGGGTCTCGCGGGCGATGACGATCTTCTGGATGTTGGCGGCTCCCTCGGCGCCGATGCAGTAGCTCATGACGCCCCGCAGCCCCATCTCCAGCGGGCACTCCTTCGTGTAGCCGTAGGCGCCCATCCAGAGCATCGTCCTCCTGAATGTGTCCATCGCCATGTGCGGCGCTAGGAGCTTGCACATCGAGATGTACTTGCTGACCTCAAGGGGGGTGAACGTCCCCTTCTGGTATTTCTGGTCCTGCATCCACGCCGTCTTGTAGATGAGGTTCTTGACCGCCTCGTGGTGGGCCGCCATCTCCGCCAGGTCGAACTGTATGCCCTGGTACTTCGCGAGGTGCTGTCCGAAGGCCCTCCGCTCCTTGATGTACTCCATGCCGATCTCCAGGGCCCTTTGGGCGGCGCCGATGCAGCTCGCCGAGACGAGGATCCGGGCCGCGTCGAAGCCCTCCATGGTCAGGTAGAAGCCTCGGCCCGTCTCCCCCAGCTGGTGCTCGTCGGGGACGAAGACGTCGGTCATCTTGAAGCCGCCGGTGCTGATGGCCATCCGGCCCATGTTGTCGAACCGCTTGGTCACCTCGACGCCGGGCGAGTCCAGCGGGAGGTAGAAGGCTGTCATCCCCCTGTGGCCCTTCGACCTGTCGCTGTAGCCGGTGACGAAGTAGCCGCCGCCCAGCTCCTGGCACTCCGCCGTGCCGCTGATGTAGGTCTTCTCGCCGTTCACGATCCAGCCCCCGTCGCCCCTCTTCAGCGTCGTCTCGAAGCCGGCCACGTCGGAGCCGCCGCCGGGCTCCGTGACGCCTATGCCGATGAAGGCCTCGCCCCTGGCCGCCTTCCTGAGCACCGAGTCCCTGACGGCGTCGGTGCAGTAGCGGTCGACGACGAAGCCCCAGCTCGCCTGGACGAGGAAGAAGACGGGGAGCGCTATGGAGATGTCGGCGTACCCCAGCTCCTCGGCCGCGATGGTCGCGGTCACCCAGTCAGCGCCCGCGCCCCCGTGCTCCTCGGGGAGGGTCATGCAGAGGAGCCCGAGGTCGCCAAGCCCCTTCAGCAGGCTCTTCGGAAGCTCGTGCTTCTCATCGTTCTCCCGCACCTTCTCCAGTGGCAGGTTCTTCGCGAGCCACTCCCTGATGGCCTCCCGGAAGAGCTCCTGCTCCTCCGTGAAAGAGAAATCGATCATGTCTCAGACCTGCCTCTATATGACGCCTGAACCGCATTTAACTTTTATTTGGCCCCCGGAGAACTTCGACAATCCTTTATATGCAGAGCAACAGAAGGAGTCCGGGAGAGAACCGTGAAGATCGCAGTGTTGGGCGCGGGGCTGATGGGCCCCGCCATCGCAATGGACTGCATCAACAGCGACGAGGTCGAAGAGGTCCTACTCATCGACATCGACAGGGAGAGGCTGAACAAGGCGGCGGCGAAGCTCGGCAACCCCCAGAAGCTGAAGACCCGGGTGCAGGACGTCACGGATCGTCAGGGGCTGGTTGAGGCGCTGAGGGGCTACGACGTTGCGGGCATCGCCCTCCTCAGGTGGCTGAACGTTGACGCGATGTGGGGCGCCATCGAGGCTGGTGTCAACGCCGTCGACCTCTCGGGTCCGGCTGAGAAGGACTGGGCGGAGATCAACGGGGCGGCGGAGAAGACGGGGGTCACCATCATACCCGGATGCGGGGTGGAGCCCGGGTTGACGGAGATGCTGGCCGCCTACGGCATGGATATGCTGGACAGCGTCGAGGCGGTGGACATATGGTGCGGCGGCATACCTCAGGATCCGAAGCCGCCCCTGGATTACAAGATCGTCTTCGGCGGCCCCTATCTGCCGCTGCGGCCGGGTATGGTGAAGGTCATCGAGGACGGGGAGGTGCGCTACGTGAAGCGCTACACCCTGGGCGACCCCATCTGCTTCGAGGGGATCGACCGGGTCCTGGAGTGCTTCTACGACGGCTTCCCCGACACCCTCTACGAGGTGGAGAAGTTCAAGGGCGTGAAGCGGTGCACCGAGAAGACGGTGAGATACCCGGGCTACTGCGAGAAGGTCAACTTCCTCGACCAGTGCGGCCTCCTCAGCAGGGAGCCCATCGAGTTCAAGGGCCAGAAGATCGTCCCCTTCGAGGTCTTCAGCAAGATCATCTACCCGAAGGTGAGGCTCGAGGAGGGTGAGAAGGACATAACCGTCCTCCGGGTCATCGTCGAGGGCGTCAAGGACGGATGCCAGACCCGCTACACCTTCGACATGGTCGACCGCTACGACGATGAGCGGGGGATAACGTCGATGGCGAAGACGACGAGCTACACCGCCGCCATCGTCGCGAGGATGCTGGGTCGGGGCGACGTATCCGAGAAGGGGCTCGTCCCGCCGGTGAGGGTCATCCGGGGCGACCTCTTCAGACGGCTCCGAAGGGAGCTCGCGGAGCGGGGCGTGTCCATCAAGCAGACGGTCACCACCAAGCGGGAGATATCCTGAGGACCTCCTTTTTCTTCAATCAAGGTTGATGAACTTAAATCCGGTTAGAGCCTTCTCTATACCAGTCTCACGATGGATGGATAAGGGATGAGTAAGATACTCGTGCTGGGATGCGGTCTCATGGGGCCCACGGTCGCCCGGGACTGCGCGGAGAGCGATGAGGTCGCCAGGGTCGTGGGCTGCGACATCGACCCCGAGAGGCTGAAGAAGTGCTCCGAGTTTGTCGGAAGCCCCAAGTTCGAGGCGGCAAAGCTCGACATCACCGACCACGAAGCCCTCGTCGAACGGATGCGGGGCTTCGACGTCGCGGTCAACGCGACCTCCTCAAGGTTCAGCCTTAGCGTCGTGGAGGCAGCGATGGAGGCGGGGACCAACGTCGTCGATCTCTCGGGGGGCAGATACCCGCATGAGGGCGAGCTCTACGCGAGGGTGGAGGAGGCTGGGATAACTGTCATCCCAGGGTGCGGCGTCGACCCCGGCCTCATCGACATACTCTCCGGCCACGGGATGGACATGATGGATGAGGTCGACGAGGTCTACTTCGCCTGCGGCGGCCTCCCGAGGGACCCCGAGCCGCCCTTCGACTACAAGATCGTCTTCGGCGGGAAGGCGATGCCCATCAGGCCGGGGAAGGTACCAATGATCCTGGACGGCAAGCTCGTCGAGGTCGACAGATACGACGCCCTGGAGCCGATCTGCGTCGAGGGGCTGAAGGAGATGGAGGCCTTCTACGACGGCTACCCGTCGTCGCTGCTGAAGCTCTGCCTGGAGAGGGGGGTGAAGACCTTCACGGGGAAGACGATACGGTACGCCGGCTTCGTGAAGAAGCTGATGTTCCTCCTCGAATGCGGCATCATAAGCAGGGAGCCCATCACCTTCCAGGGGAGGGAGATCGTGCCGCTGGAGTTCTTCAACACCCTCATATACCCGAAGGTGAAGTTCGAGGAGGGCGACAAGGACATCACCGTCCTCAAGGTGCGGGTCAAAGGGAGAAAGGGCGACGCCGAGCTGTGCGTCAACTACGACATGGTCGACTACTACGACGAGGAGAAAGGGATCACCTCGATGGCGAAGACGACGGGGTACACCGCCGCCATCGTCGCGAGGATGGTGGCGCGAGGAGCTATCACGGAGAAAGGCATCAAGTGGCCGGTCCGCATCATCAAGGGCAAACTGTTCGACGAACTCCTCAGCAGCCTGGGAGAGCGGGGCGTCCACGTGACGGAGACCGTCACGAAAAGCAGCGCCCTATAATCCCTCTCATTTTTCTGTTGGATCTTGAGCCGGTTGGATGATAAAAAATTGAGTGATATTTAAAGAGTGGATTCGTCGGTCAGCAGCAGCCCTTCTTCTTCTCTTCCTTCTTCTTTTCCTTGGCGCAGCAAGGCTTCTTTTCCGACATTATTATTACACCGGTGATATACTCCACATGGCGGATAATAAGCCCTTCGGAAGGCCGCGCCGCCGGGGTCCAAACAATTATAATTGTTGAGCCCTCATTTGAGGCGGTGATGTTATGGGTTTCTGGCCTGACGGTTACAGGTGCGCGGTCTTCCTCTCCTTCGATTACGACGCCTCCAGCGCGGTGATGTGGCGGCTCCCCCTCGACGTTGTCGCCCAGAGCAGGGGGAGGTTCGCGCCCAAGGTGGCCATCCCCCGCATCCTCGACATGCTAGACAGGCAGGGGGTCAGGGCCACCTTCTTCACCCCGGGCTGGACCGTGGACAACTACCCCGAGTCGGTGGAGGAGATCATCAGCCGGGGCCACGAGGTGGCCGGCCACGGCTACCAGCACGAGCGGATGACTGAGATATCGGCGGAGGCGGAGGAATCGGTTTTCGACAGGATGATGGCGGCGCTTGAGCGGGTGGGCGTCAAGCCCGAGGGGTATCGGGCGCCGTACTGGCTTGTCAGCGACCGGACCATCCGGCACCTGAGGCGCCTCGGCTTCAGGTACTCCAGCAACTTCATGGACGACGACATGCCCTACATGCTGCGGTACCGAGGCGAAGAGACCGGCCTTGTGGAGCTCCCCGTCGAGTGGATGCTCGACGACTGGCCCCAGTTCGAGACGAACAGGCGCGCCCCCGACGACGCCTATCGCCTCTGGAAGCCCGAGTTCGAGGGCATCTACGAGCTGGGCAGGTATTTCTGCCTCACATGCCACCCCCAGGCCATCGGCCGGATCTCGAGGCTGAGGATGCTGGAGAGGCTCATCGAGGAGATGAAGGCGAAGGGCGACGTCTGGTTCGCCACGGGCAGGGAGATCGCCGACTGGACCCGGAAAAAGCTCAGCTAGCCTCGCAGCCGCTTCAGGGCTGAGACGAGGGCAGGCAGCGCCTCGCCGGACGGGGCGCGTATCCGGATGTCGCAGAGGCTGCTCAGCTCGGACCGCCTCGGGTTGACCTCGATGAGGACGCCTTCCCTATTTTTCACCATCAGGGGGAGGCTCGCGGCGGGGTGGACGACGGCGGAGGTGCCGACGACGAGCATGCAGTCGCAGCGCTCCGCCTCCTCTAGGCACCGGCTGAGCACGTCCTCCGGGATCGGCTCGCCGAACATCACGGTGTCGCCCTTCACGACGCCGCCGCACTCGGGGCAGCGGGGCGGCAGCTCCGATAGGTCGAAGCCCTCCCAGGGGAAGCGGGCGCCGCACCCGATGCACCGGAGCTTGCGGGCGTTCCCGTGGATCTCCAGCACGTTCCTGCTGCCCGCCTCGGTGTGGAGGCTGTCGATGTTCTGGGTGATCACGGTCCTCAGCAGGCCCATCCCCTCCATCTCCGCCAGCGCGAGGTGCCCCGGGTTGGGCTTAGCCCCTCGGATGGAGGCGCCCAGGCTTCTACGCCTCCTCGGATCGAGACGTTCCTCCCACCACCGCTTCGGGTCCGCCAGGAACCGGCGGTAGCCGTCCATCGGCGGCTCCCCGTACTTGGTCCAGAGGCCGCCTGGCCCCCTGAAGGGAGGGATGCCACTCTCAACCGAGATGCCGGCGCCCGTCAAGGCGACGATGTATTCCGCCGAGAGGATCAGTCGGGCTGCCGCCTCTATCTCTTTGCCCGCCTTCGTCCCGTCCATCTCATTCACATCATCGTCGCGGGGGCAGAAAAAGGCTGGCGTGGATCGGCTACTTCCTCTCCTTGAGGGCCTTGGTCAGCGCTGGCAGGATCTTGTAGAGGTCGCCGACGACGCCGTAGTCGCAGAGCTCGAAGATGTTCGCCGCCTCGTCTTTGTTGATGGCGACGATGATCTGGGCGTCCCTGATGCCGGCGGCGTGCTGGACGGTCCCCGAGATGCCGCAGGCCAGGTAGAGCCGGGGGCTCACCTTCCTGCCGCTTATGCCTATCCACTCGTCGAGCCAGCCGTTGTCCGCGGCGATGGGCCTCGTGCAGCCGACCTTGGCGCCCAAGACGTCCGCGAGCTCCTCCAGCAGCCTGAGGTCCTCCTTCTGCCTGAAGCCGCGGCCCGCGGAGACGATGATGGGCGCATCCTCCAGCCCCAGGTCGCCCCGGGCCTTCTCCCTGCGCTCGACGACGGCAACCCTCGGCGGCGGGAGGTCCACCTCCAGCTTCACAACCTCCCCCGACCTCTTCGCGAGCTGAGGCTTCTTGAACGCCCTCGGGGGGATCGTCGCCACGTGCGGCCTCCTCCGGCTAACCT
>Ga0180300_10000712_pt1 | contig 14909 bp, 12 predicted proteins | sample GuaBasSediGuay15_FD_121798 | JGI IMG/M metagenome (GOLD analysis project Ga0180300, IMG submission 121798) | Subseafloor sediment microbial communities from Guaymas Basin, Gulf of California, Mexico - Guay15, Core 4569-2, 21-24 cm | ecosystem: Environmental > Aquatic > Marine > Hydrothermal... | reverse complement strand
TCAAATCCATCTGCCAATCCAATAAGAAATATGCATTTCCCGGGAGCGGGTGTGGGTGGGCATTGCCTTCCAAAGGATACCTGGTTATTAAAATATGGCGTGGACACGTACGGTAGATTCAAGGTTGAACCACAGCTTATTGTTAAGAGCAGGGAATTAAATGCATGGATGCCGACTCACGTGTCAGATTTAGTGGAAGAAGGATTGAATGATGCAGGTCGGCAGTTACAAGACGCGAAGATAGCTATCTTAGGCGTGGCATTTCTTGAGAATTCCGATGATACACGCAATACACCTGCGAGAACACTTTATGAAGTATTAGTGAAAAGAGGAGCGAAGCCAGTACTTCATGACCCGTATGTAAGAGATTTTGAGATTCCGTTCACCAACGAAATCAACGAAGCAATCAAAGGTGCTGATGCTGTTGTTATAGCTACGAGGCATAAGGAATATCTCAACCTTGATTTAGGTTTGGTGAAAGATAAAATGCGTACTCCTGTGCTGGTAGATGGAAGGGACGCATATAGGAAGGAGGAATGCGAGGAACTGGGTTTTATTTACAAAGGTGTGGGAAAGCCCCATCAAACCTTTAGAAAAGGTTTGATCGAAAAAATAGGGGCAAATAAAGATGTATAAAGAACATAGAATAGGGGTTGTCGTGCCTGCACATAATGAACAGGAATTGATAGAGAAAACGCTTGCAGGCATTCCGAGTTATGTGGATAGGATATATGCAGTTGATGATGCTTCCACAGACAATACAGGAGAGGTAATAAAAGAATTTCAGAATAAAAATAAAGACAAAAGAATAGTTTTCACAAGGCATGAGCGAAACAAAGGAGTTGGTGCGGCAATCGTCACCGGGTATAAAAAAGCACGAGAAGACGGGATAGATATTGCAGTGGTGATGGCAGGTGATAATCAGATGGACCCGGAGCAACTACCGAATTTGCTGGAGCCGATTATAGGAGGGAAGGCGGATTATACAAAAGGTAACAGGTTGCTCAGCCCGGAATACAGGAGAGGGATGACGAAATGGCGTTTTCTTGGTAATTCGCTACTTACGCTGTTGACGAAAATAGGGTCAGGCTACTGGCAGTTGATGGACCCGCAGAATGGATATACGGCGATAACGAAGAACGCTTTAGAGCGAATACCACTTGATTCTGTTTATCCGTGGTATGGCTACTGCAACGATTTGCTGGTGAAGCTGAACGTGTATGGGTTCAGAGTGGTAGATATAGTGATGCCGGCGAAATATGGACGGGAGAGGTCAGAGATAAAGTATAGCGTTTATATCCCGAAGGTATCGTGGTTATTGCTCAAGGACTTTTTCTGGCGATTGAAGGTGAAATATGTGGTATTCAGTTTTCATCCGCTGGTGTTGTTCTACTTTTTTGGCATTGTGCTGACGCCACTGGGGTTTTTAGGGTTGTTGTATTCGCTGTATTACAAATTTGCACAGGGTGGGTCGCTGTTTGTCAGGGGTGTTCTTTCTTTCTTGTTGTTTATACTTGGCGTGCAGTTCCTGCTGTTTGCGATGCTGTTTGATATGCAGGTGAATGAAAGGGAGAGTAGGAGCGAAAGGTGGGATTGATGACAACTAATCAAAAAATATGTTCAAGATGTATTTCGGATATAAGTATCCCGGGCATTCGATTTGATGAGAAGGGGATATGCAATTTTTGCAGAATTCATGATGAGTTAGAGAAGCAGTATCCACGTGATGAGTTAGGGCAACAAAAACTGAATCAAATCATCAATGAAATCAAAAGAAAGGGGAAAAATAAAAAATATGATTGTGTTGTTGGAATTAGTGGAGGAACAGATAGCACTTACTGCTTGTATATGGCTAAGAAGTTAGGGTTGAGACCCTTAGCCGTTCATTTTGATAATGGCTGGGATTCAGATATAGCAATAAATAATATGAAAAACGCCGTTACAAAACTTGATGTTGATTTAAAGACGGTTACATGTGATTGGGAGGAGTACAAAAATTTACAAATATCCTTTTTAAAAGCTTCTGTTCCAGATGCTGAGATGCCAACAGATATTGCGATTATTTCGGCTCTTTACCGGGTTGCAGCCGAAGAGGGCATACATTACGTTATTAATGGTCATTCTTTTAGGACGGAAGGAACAATGCCTTTAAGATGGTCTTATGGGGATGGGAGGTACATAAAAAGCGTTCATAAGAAGTTTGGAAAAGCAAAATTAAAGACATTTCCAAACCTCACTATTGCCGATTTACTGTATTATGTTTTTGTGAAACGGATACACGTTGTGCCTCTTCTGGCATATATTGACTATCGTAAAGAAGAAGCCAAGAAAATCTTAGAGAAAGAACTCGGCTGGACATATTATGGCGGCCATCATTTCGAGTCCATATATACCCGTTTTATCAGTAGCTATCTACTCCCCAAAAAATTCGGGATTGATAAAAGAAAAATTGACTACTCTGCCCTTATTCGTTCGGAGCAAATGACGAGAGAAGAGGCTTTAGAAAAACTAAAAGAACCTTTTATCGCAGAAAAAGAGCTTGTGGAACATTGCATTAAAAAACTGGGGCTTAGTAGCGAACAATTTGAAGAAATAATGTCTTCTGAACCGAAATCATTTTTGGATTATCCCACCTATTATCCAATTATTAGAGCACTCAGAGTTCCCATTAAATTAGCTTGTAAGTTAGGACTGCTCCCGGAAATTTTTTATGAAAAGTATTTGGGTTAGGTTGATTGCAAATGAAAATTGTCGTTGATATAAACCATCCAGCGCATGTCCATTACTTCAAGAATTTTATATGGGAGATGGAAAAACGGAGTCACGAAGTGTTAATAACAGCGAGTGAGAAGGAAATATCATTTACATTATTAAGCAATTATGGTTTTGATTTTGTTAATTTAGGAACATACGGAAATTCCGTAAGTAAAAAATTCATAAACATCCCTTCCATGGATTTGAAGATGTATAAAGCTGTTAAAAACTTCAAGCCAGACATCTTTCTCGGTTTTGGCTCTATTCGTGCTGCTCACGTTTCAAGATTAATGAGAAAGCCATGCATTGCTTTTGATGATACTGAACATGCCAGATGGGAACATAGATTGTATGTTCCTGTTACAGATGCTATATTAACTCCTACATGCTTCAAAAAGGACTTTGGCAAGAAACAAATCCGTTATAATGGCTATACTGAACTTGCACACCTACACCCGAATTATTTCACACCTAATCCTGCAGTGCTGGATGAGATGGAGCTGAGCAAGGACGATACATTTATCATTTTGCGGTTTGTTTCTTGGAGTGCGAGTCATGACGTTGGACAGCACGGCATAAAAAACAAAATAGAATTGGTGCGGGAACTGGAAAAATACGGGCGGGTGTTTATTACTTCAGAGGGGCAGTTGCCCAAGGAGCTGGAAAAATACAAGATTAAAGTCTCGCCAGAGAAGCTACATGATTTGCTGTATTATGCGAGTTTGTATGTTGGTGATGGCGGTACAACCGGATCAGAAGCAGCAGTATTGGGTACACATGCTGTTTTCGTCTCTACGATTGTTTCAGGATATCTTTACGATGAGGAAAATTATGGCTTAGTTGATGTATTCTCAGATCCAAAGACAGGCGAGGAAGAAGGAATGAAGAGAGCATTAGAGCTCCTAAAAGATAGTAATTTGAAGAATGATGCACGGAAAAGAAGAAGAAAGTTGTTGAATGATAAAATTGATGTGACCGCATTCATGGTCTGGTTTATAGAGAATTATCCGGAGAGTTTTGAGGAGATAAAAGAAAATCCAGAGATACAATACAGATTTAGAAGAGGAGGGAAGTTATGACGGGTTTTAAATATTCTGAATATAAAAATTGTATCCGATATGGAGACTTTCATGTACATACTGATTATACGGATGGAAAAAATACAGTAATTGAATACTGCCAAAAAGCACGACAAAACAATCTAAAATTGATTGCTTTTACAGAACATGTTAGAAAAAGTATCACATACGATTATGATGACTTTTTGTCTGATATTTCTCAAGCAAAATCTGAATTTCACGATATTAAAATATTATCTGGATGTGAAGCAAAAGTTTTGAACATTAATGGTGAATTGGACGCTCCAGAGGAGATCTTAGATCAATGTGACATAGTTGTAGGTGTATTTCACAGTTTCCGATACAAAGATAAGAAAAATTATCTGACAGCATTAAAAGCAATGCTAAGAAATCCTGTTGTCGATATTTGGGGGCATCCAATGCTGTTTGCAGAGAGGCACAATATGAAATTAGAAGAAGATGATTTGAATAAAATAATCAATGTTTGCATAGAGAATGATGTTTTAATAGAGAGAAACTTAAAATATAATCTACCCGACATAAATTTTATAAAATTGGCACTAAGTAAAGGAGCAAAGATTATTATAGGAAGCGATGCGCACAGTATAAGTGAATTACCAACAATGCAGAAATTAGACGAGGAATGGGAATGGATAAACAAAATGTATTGATACCGGGTGCAGGTGGTGCGGCGGGTATTGGAGCAATAAAATCCCTGAGAATGTGCAAGTTTCAGGGAAAGATAGTATCTACAGATGCAGATATGCTTTCTGCAGGTCTTTACTTAGCGGATAAAGGATATGTTGTGCCATCTGCAAACGATCCTTCATTTTTTCGAGAAGCAATGGGAATTATAGAAAAGGAGCAGATAAAGATAATATTGCCAACTTCTGGCTTTGACATAGTTCCGTATTCAAAGAACAAAAAAGTTCTGGAAAATAATGGTGTTATTTCTGTTATAAGCGATTATAAGGTTATTGAAACCTGCTTAAATAAAGAAAAATTTTATTATAAACTAAAGGGCAAGTTTAATTTACCTTATACAACTACCAACCCTTCTGAGATAGATACTTTTCCATGTATTGTCAAACCAATCTTTGGAAAGGGGAGCAGAAACGTATTTATTTGCCATGATGAAAACGAGTTACGGATGATATTATCAAGATATAATGATATGTTAATCCAAGAATATCTTCCTAGCAAAGAGTACACTATTGATGTATTATCTGACCTTGACGGAAATGCCTTGATAGCTATTCCCAGAGAGCGAGTTGAAGTGAAAGCAGGTATAAGCTTTAAGGGCAAGATAATTTTAGATAGAGCAATACAGGAAGAATGTTTACGTATAGCAGAATATCTACGGATAAAGGGACCTTCATGCATGCAAATGAAATGCGATAAGAAAGGTGAGCCAAAATTAACAGAAGTTAATCCGAGGATGGGTGGTGGTACAATCATGGCTACATATGCAGGGTTAAACTTTCCTGAACTTATCATAAAGATTGCGAATGGTGAAAAGATCGAAATTCCAGAAATAAAAGAGATAACAATGGTAAGATATTACGAAGAAGTTATTTTGGATGAAAAAGGTAAGGTGATGAGATTATGAGAGTACTAGCTTTTGGTGCACATCCAGACGATATAGAAGTTGGAATGGGGGGGACTATCGCAAGATACTCAAAAAATAAACATGACGTGATTATGGTTATAGCTACAATACCAAATAAAAAAAACATTAGGCAAAAAGAAGCGGAGAATGCAGCAGAAATATTAGGTGCGGAATTACTAATATTGGATATAGACCCTAATAGGATGATATTCAGTCGTGAACTCGTACGCAGATTGGATGAAGTTATCCAAGAGTATTCTCCTGACATTGTTTATACTCACTGGAACCATGATTCCCATCAGGATCATGTTGCAGTAGCAAATGCTGTAATCGCAGCAACAAGGAAAAATAATTGCTCACTATACATGTATGAGCAGACGATTCCCGGTGGAATTGTGCCATACGGATTTAGAACGCAGTCGTTTGTGGACATTTCAGAAGTAATTGATACAAAAATAGATGCGATTATGGCACATGAATCACAAGTTGCAATGAATGGTGAATGGTGGCTATATGGCGTGAAAGGAAGGGCGATGTATCGTGGTTATCAGATAAATGTAAGATATGCAGAAGCATTTGAAGTTGTTAAAGAGGTTAAGAAAATATGAAAGACCTACTAATGAAAATTAAAGATAAAACCGCGAGAATTGGGATCATCGGATTGGGCTATACGGGATTGCCACTCGCAATTGCGTTTGCGAAGAAGTTTGACGTGGTTGGATATGATATAAATGAGAAGACCGTTAATAATTTTTTGAACGGCAAATCACATATACTCGATGTAAGCGATGATATGATTAAGAAATACTTGAACAAATCTTTTCATCCGACAGTAGATCATAAAGAACTCAAAAAATGCGATTTTATTATAATCTGCGTCCCGACTCCATTAACAGCGGAAAAAGAGCCAGATTTAAGATATATAAAAAGTGCGTGTGAAGCCATTGCCATGATTTTAAGAAAAAGTCAATTCGTAATTTTAGAGAGCACAACATATCCTGGGACGACAGAAGAGGTCGTAATTCCAATTTTAGGGAGAAGTGGATTGAAAGCGGGTATTGATTTTGGTGTGGCATATTCGCCTGAAAGAATAGATCCTGGAAATAAAACGTATACGACCGAAAAGATACCCAAGGTTGTCGGAGGAATAAACAAAGAGTGCACGGAGATAGCAGCTATGCTTTATGGAAGCATAATTGAAAAAGTTGTTGAGGTTAGAGATGCCAAGACCGCGGAAGCGGTAAAAATGGTGGAGAACATCTTTAGGAATGTCAATATCGCACTTGTGAATGAATTGGCGTTAATATTCGAAAAAATGGATATCAATGTATGGGAAGTTATAGATGCTGCAAAAACAAAGCCTTATGGGTTTATGCCTTTCTATCCGGGACCCGGCATTGGCGGACACTGTATTCCGCTCGACCCTTTTTACATGTCTTATATAGCGAAAAGATATGGTTTCATCCCTCGATTTATCGAAACATCCGGAGAAATTAACGAGTTCATGAAGTTACATGTTGTGAATTTAGTGGAGAAGGGATTGAGAAAAGTCGGTAAGAAGATATATGGCGCGAAGGTCGCTGTTATGGGATTGGCATACAAAAAGAACATTGATGACGCAAGAGAATCTCCCTCAATAAGAATTATAGAGGAGCTTGCGAATCGTGGTGCTGATGTCAGGGTTTATGACCCTTACGTAAAATCAATAAAAACAAAGGTTGGAGTGTTTTATTCTGAAAAGAACATAGAGGATGCTTTAAGGGGTGTGGATTGTGCTGTGTTTGCTGTTGACCATGACGTGTTCAGGAAAGTGGAGATGGGACGAATGAGGGAATTGACGGCGTCGCCTGTTGTTGTGGATTGCAAGAATGTATTTAAATTTAAAGGAACAGATAACGTTGTTTATTTAGGGATTGGAAAAGGAATTTAAATGGCGCGACATACTAGATTTGCCGAGATACTATCGCTGGACCAAGAGAAAATTATTTGGATACTTTTTGCAAACAGCATAATTTTATGGCTTCTAACCATCGCGACAACCCATATATTTGATTTTCCACCGGATACGCTTTCCTACACAAAGCAACTTTCCGTTTTTTACTGGATTGGAATGGTGCTTAATTGTGTTTTGTTTGTTGCTTTAGTATTAGGTAAACCTATACAGGCCTCAAAAAAAGTCGAATTAAACCATTCAGTTTTTGTTATAATCCTGATTTTGTATATCTTTGGTACACCTTTATTTATTTACACTAATCCAAGAATTATTGATGTATATGGCTATACCAGCTATGCAATTGATACTGTAATCACAATGGGGTATGCATCGTCGCCAATATGGCAATGGCAACATGAATATATAAACGAGTTCCCAGGCACTACGGTATTCTCTTCCATGATTATCAGAGTTTTAGGGATAACTACAATATCTTTCGCGAAATATTATCCGTTGTACCTCATGTTCATATTATCCTTTTTAATATATGCAATATCCAAAAAAGTAGCAGGTAATTATGCTCTATTTGCACCTGTCGCATATTGTTCGCTTACATTTGTTTCAGAATACAATTTAGCACCACAAAGTCATGCTCTTATGCTCACCACGACATTTTTATTGATATTGATACCGCTACTAAAATTTAAAAAACAAGATAGAAACATCCTAATTAAAAAATCAGTATTGATTGTATTATGGATAATTATTGTAACAACTCATCCATCTACTCCAATAATAAATCTACTTTGCTTTTTTGTTGTATTTACCATCTGTATAGGATTTGAACAAATATCATCATCCACAAATAGGTATTTTAATTTGCCGAGAAATAAACTAATAAAAATCGGAAGGGTATATCGCAACTTTTTATTACTATTTGGAGTGATGTATGTAGCATATATTATATATGTTTCCAATTTTATGTTAAACAATATTGTATCAATGAGTCAACAAATAATGAACGATGCATTAACAGGGAATATGTTTGGCGTTACAGCACCACTGGCTACACATCCATCAGCATCATATATGTTGCTCTATTATGTACGTTGGATAGAAATAATTGGCATACTTGTATTGGGCTTATCAAGTATTTTTGTTTTATTTTTCAAGAGTAAAGATAAAACATCCGCTTTTATCGTAGGCACGCTGTTTATGGGTTATATGTCTTTTTCTGCAGTTCTTGTTATTGCGGGGGAAACCGCATCCACCTATGGTCCAGGTAGAGGTATGATATTTGGACTAGTACCCTGTTCAATTATATTTTCTATGGTACTCAATGCTAAATTAGAAGGGCGAAAATACCAAATATTTAAAATGATATTACTATTGTTCATAATAAGTTCATTGTTAGCATTGCCTCTCGCGAGATATGGTAGCGATCCTTATAATTTCGTTTCTGAATCCGAATTTGCTGGCATGCAATTTGTGTCGCAACATCCCCAGCTAGAAATTACAATCCAAGATTTTTGTAACCCGGCAATGCATTCATCACCATTTACAAATTATTGGTATAATTTATTTGAACTAAAACAACAAAGAGGAGATGAATATGCAAATAGCTTTATAGACCAGCATAAACTTTATGACAGTGGTCAGTGTAAGATATACCAAAATAGGTGTAATAGGAAATAAGATTATACAAAAGGGAAGAAGTTGAGAGAACAAAACAAAAATGAAAATTTTACATATCGCCAGTACTTTTTTTCCGGATTATTCCGGTGCACCCACGAGACTGTATAATTTACTATCCCACCAGCCTTATGATATACTCCTATTTGCCCCGGATAGAACATTTAAAGGAGAGAAAATACAAATAAAAGAAGAGCAGTTCTCAAATATAAAAGTTAAGCGAATTTTATTAGATCATCCTAAAGGCATTCTTGATACTTTTCCATATTTATGGTATATAAAGGATATAAATCATAAATCTAAAGTTCTCGTTAAGAGTATACAAAAAGAGAGATTTGACATTGTTCATGGTCACAATCCATTGGGATTTGGACTGGCTGCTAAAAGAATTGCACAACAATCAAAAACAATATTTGTATATGAAGCGCATGGTCTTAATGTAGATGCGTATTATACAAAGATAACGAAGTTTAACCCGTTATTTTTTCTCGGATATAGCTATGTTAAGAAAAAGGAAGCCAGTTTAATGGCGGACAGTATTCATATTATTGCACTGACCCACATGTTGAAAAAAAGAATTTGTGATGTTTTCAATATCTCAGAAGATAAGATAACAGTCATTCCAAATGGTGTTAATCTTGGCGTTTTTTCACCAAATCAAGAGTATAACATAAAGACAGAAAAAATAAAAAGAGAGTTACATATATCTGGCAAAGTAGTTATGTATGCAGGAGCAATGGATAAGGTCAATGGTATGCTCGATATTGCTACGATAATACGGGAGATAATTCGCGAATATCCTGATATCGGATTTGTATTTATAGGTAGGGGGCCGGAAGAGAATAAATTAGTATTATTATCTCGAAAATATCCTAAAAATATCAAATTTTTGGGCGTAATTCCCTACGAAGAAATGCCGGTTTACTATCAAATGGCAGATGTATTTATTATTCCAAGACCATCAACAATGTTAGCCGAAACGATAACACCTTTAAAATTACTTGAAGCAATGGCAATGGAGAAACCAGTTCTGGGGAGTAATGTTGGTGGCATCGCTGAAATTATAAAACATGGAGAGAATGGCTATTTGTATGAGAAAGGAAACATGGAAAGTTTTAAAAAGACATTGCTGGAAGTGTTGGATGCTGATAATACTCAAATTGGTAAGAATGCAAGAAAAACCGTTGTGGAGAATTACACTTGGGACAAATCGGCGAAGATTTTGCAGAAGGTTTATGAGGATTTAGTATGAATACAAAATTAATGCAATTGGCTTCATCTCTTCCTTATCCTATCCAGCAGTGGATGAAATATGTCTATGGAGCTATTCCTTTCCACATCCGCTATGGGAAGATATTTCGAGAGACTTACGCTTTCCTGCTGGAATCGCAGTGGTGGAGTAAAGAATAACTGGAGTTGTTGACTGAAATAAGGTAGAGCAAAACATGTGTGGAATATGCGGCATACTTAATCTAAACGATGGGGATGAAATATCGGAAGAATTATTAATCTCAATGCGTGATGCAATGATTCACAGAGGTCCTGATGACGCAGGGCTTTATATCTCTATCTCCAAAGATGGGCGGATTGGATTGGGGCATCGGAGATTAAGCATAATTGACCTATCACCAAGAGCAAGACAACCAATGTCAAATGAGGATGGAACAATATGGATAGTTTTTAACGGCGAGATATACAACTACAAATCTTTACAAAAACAATTAAAAGAGAAAGGACATACTTTTAAATCCGACAGCGACACAGAAGTAATCATCCATTTATATGAAGAAAAAGGAATTGACTGCGTTCATAACCTGGAAGGAATGTTCGCATTCGCAATATGGGACGAAAAAGAGGAAAGACTATTTTTGGTGAGAGATAGAATAGGCATAAAACCTCTTTACTACACTCAAATCAATAATAAATTCCTCTTTGCCTCAGAAATCAAAGCACTGCTTGCAGACCCTAATGTGCCACGTAGAGTTGACGAAACGGCTTTTTATCACTATCTTTCATTTCTCACGACTCCAGCACCAGATACGCTTTTTGAGGGTATAAAAAAATTACCTGGCGGTTGCTGGCTACAAGTGAGTGCTGACGGGCAAATTAAAGAAGATCGATACTGGGATGTACTTGACTATACAAGACCTTTAATAGGGGTCTCCGAAGAGGAAATTTCCAGGATGGTCCTTTCAGAATTGCGCAGAGCAGTTCAATATCGCAAGGTGAGCGATGTCCCAGTTGGTGTTTTTCTTTCAGGTGGTATCGACTCCAGCACAAATGCCGCACTTTTCTCCGAAGGGGAGAGAAAGCAGGTGAAGACTTTTTCCATTGGATATCAAGGAGAATACAAAAGTTATTCTAACGAGTTTCAATATGCCAGGAAAATGGCAAATCTTGTGGAGGCGGAACATCATGAACGAGCACTTAGCCTCGATGACTTACTGGATTTCATTCCACACATGGTCTATTACCAGGACGAGCCTATCGCCGATCCAGTTTGTGTGCCGGTATATTACGTTTCTAAACTTGCGCGGGATAATGATGTAATTGTATGTCAGGTTGGTGAAGGGAGCGATGAACTATTTTGGGGTTATCCAAGCTGGAAGCGTGCTTTACAACTGGAGAAGCTGAATAAATACGTTCCAAAGATATTTAAAAAGATGAGTTTAATTCTTCTTAAGCTTTTGGGTAAGGATAAAACTATGTTGTATGAGTGGGTGCGTCGTGGAGCATATGGCGAACCAATTTTCTGGGGCGGTGCAGAGGCATTCACCGAAGAAGAGAAGAAACGTATCCTTTCTCCTCGACTTAGGGAGAAGTTCAAGGATTATTCTTCTTATGAGGCAATACGACCGATTCGTGAACGTTTCGAGGCAAAAGCATGGGAAAAATCACCACTAAGCTGGATGACGTATCTTGACCTTAATCTTCGTCTGCCTGAACTTTTATTAATGCGTGTGGACAAGATGAGCATGGCAACTTCTTTAGAGGCGCGTGTACCCTTTCTTGATCACAAGTTTGTAGAGCTGGCAATGTCCATCCCGGAGAAAATTAAGACGAAAAACGGCACGCTCAAGTACATCCTGAAGAAAGCAGTGCGAGGTCTCATCCCAGACGAGTTAATTGACCGCAAAAAACAGGGCTTTGGTGTACCAATCTATGAATGGTTCTTTGATCGGTTGGGTGAAAAAGCCCGGAAGGAGCTGATGGATTTCTGCGACAAAACAGATTTTCTGGATAAACAGGCAGTTAAGGAGTTGATTGAACAGGGGAATGGTACAAAGGTGTGGTATCTGCTGAATTTTGCGTTGTGGTGGAGGGAGCATTGTGATGAATAAAAATAACGTATCAAATTGAAAGTAAATAATACGATGATAATATGCACGAATCAATAACTGAATTTAGAGATACACTAAAAACAAAAACTGCAAAGCAGTCATTGACATTATATGCTTCCCAGATTATAGTGATTGGGTTAAATGTAGCCATAAATGTGGTTAATACTCGTTTTTTAGGACCATTTGAATATGGTATATTATCATTTTGTTTAGCGCTGATAGCTTTTGTCGTTCTATTCTTCGAATTCGGAATTTTTACTGCAGGAGCACGAATTCTCGCCTTATCCAAGAATGGTAAAGAAGAAAAAGAGTATATTGGCGCACTATTAGTATTGGCAATCTTAATTGGAGTCTCATTTGGCATTTTCATATTTATCTTAAGTTTTTTTGTTGACCAAATTTTTGATACACAAGTTGGTTATATCCTAAGAACTGTTGCCATATTATCTTTTATTTTTCCATTTCAATCTTTTATTCAGCAGATATGCCAAGGGACCAACAATATTGGTAAATTATCACTTCATAAAGTGGTATGGTATAGTTGGTATCTCATCATCCTTTTATTTGTAATCACTTTATTTAAACTCACTGCATTAATATCCTTAATAATTACTTTTTTGGGATTGATAATAGCGACTTTTTTGATTGTCTACAGTTTAAAACCGCTATTCAGAAATTTGAGGAAAAATATACGAGTGATTTTTAGAGAAACTAGAGTATATGGTTTTCATGTTTATCTGGGTAGAGTTATAGGAATGTCAACTTATGATCTCGACCAGATACTTATCTCTTATTTTGTGAATACTACTGCGGTAGGTTTTTACTATTTAGGAGTAGCAATATCTCGTCCAATCAGTATGTTATCCGGTGCAGTATCAACAAGTTTGTTTAAAGATATGGCACATAAGGATAGAATACCTAAGAAAGTCATTTATTATAATTTTCTGTGGCTGTTTTTCTCTTGTTTGGGCTTGATAATCTTTGGAAAGTATATAATCCTATTTCTGTTTTCAGAAAAATTTTTACCCACAGTACCTTTAATACTTCCGCTGGCATTAACTGCATTTTTTAGTGGTATGTTTCAGCCATATAACTATTTCCTAGCAGCAAAAGGAAAAGGCAAATATTTACAAAACACTGCAATTATCTTAACAGTTTGTAATTTAATAGGAAATTTTACCCTTATTCCATTATATGGTGCATTGGGTGCAGCATATGCAAGTCTATTTTCGTTGATTGTCGATTATATTGCACATATTTATTATTATCGTAAATCTATTAAAATTAGTTGAGATAAAAAATGATGTCTTTTGGATTACAAAAGGAAAATATGTATGGGCATAAAAAACGTTGTCAATTTATGTTATCCACAATTAAAAGTTATTATAAAAGTCAAGAAGAACGAATAAGAATTTTAGATGTTGGTTGTGGTACTGGCGAGATGATAACTCTTCCAATAGCAGAGGCAGGCTATGATATTACTGGCATTGATATGGATATAAATTCAATCAACAGGGCAAGAAAAATGAATAAATTTAAAAATGCTACCTTTCTCTGTGAAAATTTAGAGAGTTTCATCCCTACGGAAAAGTATGATGTCATTATTTGCTCAGAAGTCTTAGAACATTTGGAAAATCCCCAAAAAGCGTTATCAATCATGCGAAAGTTAATGGAAGATGATGGCATTTTAATAATTACGATTCCTAATGGATTTGGACCATTTGAAATCGAAAACTTAATCTTTTATAAAACGGGGTTACTCAGGGTTATGAATAAGGTTAAAAAAATAATTACATCTACCTTTGAAGTGATGAAAAAATGCGATAAAAAGAAAGAAAATGATGTACACATGACCGAGAATATAGAATGTGGGCATATCCAATTTTTTACGATGAAAAAATTCAAAAAGATGATTGAGGAATGTGGATTAAAAATAGAGAAAATGTCAAAAAGCAGTTTTTTGGCAGGGCCAGTAACAAATTTTATATTCGGCAACTCCAATAGATTTATAAATTGGAACGTAAACCGCGTAGTTAATGTGTTACCCTACTTTCTATGCAGTGGATGGTATTTTGTTATTAAACTTGATAAAGAACGATGAAACACCTATTTCGAAAATTAAACACTGCAAGAAGCATGCCACCAAAACTTCTTGCAGAAACACTTGTAAACATTGCAAAACACAAGGTTAGAAGATATTACATTAAAATCTTTCCAGTGGAAATATCGGATAATGATTTTTTAGACGCGACTGGATATAAAACGGTAAATGGATTCCTAAATAGAAATCTGCCACCATTTTTCTTCAATCCTGATGATAAAGACAAAATCGTTGAAACAATAAAAAAAGAATACCCAACTTCAATAAAACAAACAACAAACGATGCAGACGAAATCTGCCACCATATTTTCCATTTACTCGGCTCTGGAAAGACGAAGCTTGGAAAAGAAATTGACTGGCACTTAGATTTCAAAAGCGGATTCAGATGGGATCCAAAAAC
>Ga0180300_10000711_pt1 | contig 14920 bp, 13 predicted proteins | sample GuaBasSediGuay15_FD_121798 | JGI IMG/M metagenome (GOLD analysis project Ga0180300, IMG submission 121798) | Subseafloor sediment microbial communities from Guaymas Basin, Gulf of California, Mexico - Guay15, Core 4569-2, 21-24 cm | ecosystem: Environmental > Aquatic > Marine > Hydrothermal... | reverse complement strand
TGGCGGCCTTCGCCTACATCTTCTTCCTGCTCACCTACCCCCAGACGGGGTTACTGAGTAGGGTCAGGGAGGAGTACGCTGACGAGTTCTCCGTCAGACAGACCAGAGACCCCTCCCATCTGATCAGCAGCCTCATCAAGGTATCAAGGGGATGTGCTCTCAGGCCCATGGATAAATCCAGGGTGGAGGGGTCCCCTCTGAGGTGCCTCATGTTTATAGATCCCACCACCGCGATAAGCGAGGTGGAGGAGGTGGAGGGCCTCCTCTCAAGCAGATGGGGTATCGACGTGGAGAGGCTCACAGCGTTCCTCGGATTCCCCCGTGGCAGGACCTCTGAGGAGTACGGCTTCCATGTCTTTGAGAACTTCAGATCCCATCCGGACCTAAGTCATCGCTTGGAACATATAATTAAGGTGGGAAAGGAGTCTAAGATGCCCATAGTCGTCGGGCTAACTCGTGTAGGGTGAGCGCCCTCATCGAGGTTTTGAGCTCACTCAACCTTTAATTGGACCCCTTTCCCCTTTCTCTCCTTCTTCTTCAGGACTACCTCTAAGATGCCGTTCCTATAGCTTGTCTTCGCGGTATTATAATCGACCTCAGCGGGCAGCTCCAGCTCCTTGTAGTACTTCCTCTCTGGGGTGTCGACGGAGATCGTCAGCCTGTTCTCGGTCGCGTAGAGCTTGATGTCCTTCTTCTCGACCCCCGGCAGCTCCGCTATGACCTTGATCTCGTTGTTGTCCTCGAAGACGTCCACGAGGGGCTCCCTCCTCTCTCTCAGGTCTATCGTGGGCCTCATGCCCCTCCGGAGGCTCGGCTTGATGTTCCCGAACTCCCTCACGACAGGCTTCCCATCGGGTCCGAAGGTGATGGAATAGCCATAGACGAAGGGTCCGAACTCCCTGACCTTGCTCCCATCGGGGAGCCTCCTCTCCCTGATGAAGCCCTCTGGAACCCTGCTCTGAATCTCCTTGAAGGCCTCCTCTATCTCCTTCTCCATCTCACTGAACATCTTCTCGATGTCTGGGAAGAAGAAGGGACTCCTCCACCACCTCCTCCATCGCCTAAACCAGTCATCCCAATAGTCGGACATCGTCGATCAATTTGAAAGTTGAAGAACCCCGATTTAAACCCTACCTTTTTCTGATGGAACTTCGATCCTAATAAAATGGCAGGGTAGAGCAAGTGGATACAGTACTACTATCGATGGCTGAGGTCGTACTCAAGAGCAAGTCCGTGAGGAGGCTACTGGAGAGGAGGCTCATAGACCATATCAAGTTCTCCCTCTACAAGGAGGGTTTCAGGGACTTCAATGTCTATAGGATGCAGGGACGTATCTGCGTCGAGGGGATTGAGGCTGAGAGAGCTGCTGGGGTCTTATCCAAACTCTTCGGGGTCGTCTCCGTCATGCCGGCCCTCCGCACCACCGCCGACCTCGACGATATCGTGAGATGCGCCATGGACGCCGCGGGGCGAGTCCTCGAGAATAGGGGATCCTTTGCCGTGAGGGCGAAGGTCGTCGGGGAGCACCCCTACTCGAGTAGGGACTTGGAGGTGCGGGTAGGGTCGGAGATCTTGGAGGCGTTGAGGGACAGGGGCATCCACGTGGACCTTGATGAGCCGGAGAGGGTAGTATATGTGGAGGTGAGGGGGGACGCCGCGTTCATCTATACGGAGGTGATCCCCGGCCCCGGAGGCCTTCCCTATGGGTCCCAGGGGAGGCTCGTCTCCCTCTTCAGCGGGGGGATAGACAGCCCCGTGGCGGCCTGGATGATGATGAAGAGGGGGGCCCACGTCCTCCTCCTCTTCCTCGACCAGCGCCCCTACGTGGGGGAGGACTACTACACCCGGGCGCTGGAGGCGGCCAAGGTCCTTAGGGGATACGTCCCCCTCCGCGACTTCAACCTCCATATCGTCGGTTTCGGGGAGGTGATGGAGAGGATACTGGGGTGCGAGAGGCCGAACCTACGCTGCGTCCTCTGCAAGAGGTCCATGTACCGCGTCGCCTCCCTCGTCGCCCAGAGGCTCAGGGCCCAGGGACTGGTCACGGGGGAGAGCCTCGGGCAGGTGGCCTCCCAGACTCTCCACAACCTCGCCGTCCTCTCCGAGGCCACGGCACTACCCATTTACCGCCCCCTCATCGGCCTGGATAAGGTCGAGATCGAGAGGGTCGCGAGGAGGATCGGGACCTATGAGGTCACCGCGAAGGGCGTCGAGGGATGTAGCGTCGTCCCGAGGAGGCCGACGACGAAGGCGGATCTGGGCAAGGTGAGGGAGATGGAGGAGAAGCTGGGGATAAGGGAGCTCGAAGGGGAGGCTGTGAGGCAGATGAGGAAGGTGCGCCTTGAGGCAAGTGAGACCTGAGGTATGGAGGTGCTCAGGTAGATGGTCACGAACCTCCCTATGAGGGCGAAGCTGAAGTGGGCCGAGGTTGTGGCGGCGAGGGACCCGAGGGAGAAGATCAGGTTGATGCAGGAGTTCCTCGCCCTCTGCCCGAAGCATAAGGGGACTGAGAAGCTCAGGGCCCAGGTGAAGAGGCGGATCTCCCAGCTCAGGGAAGAAGTCGAGAGGGCTAAGAAGAGGAGGAGGGGGTCAAGGAGGGGCTTCTTCCTGGAGAAGTCGGGCGCAGCCCAGGTCATCCTCCTGGGGCCGACTAACGTCGGGAGGAGCAGCCTCCTCAGGGTCGTCACAAACGCAAAGCCCACAGTTGGGGAGCACCCTCATACGACGCGGAGACCGATCCCAGGGATGCTCCCCTATCAGGATATACAGTTCCAGCTCGTCGAGGCGCCCGCCCTCGTCCCGGGGGCGGCGGAAGGGAAGGGCGATGGGTACCAGGTCCTCACTTTGGCCCGGAACGCCGACGGCCTGATCATCATGGTCGATCTGTCGAGGGACCCCGTGGAGCAGTACCGCCTCGTCTCATCGGAGCTTGAGAAGGCCCGGATCCTCATAAGGAGGCCGAGGGGGGAGGTGGAGGTCCTCAGGCGGAGGACAGGCTCCGGCATCCAGTTCATCTGGGAGGGCACCCTGAGGGACTGCACGGCGAGGCAGGTCGTGGACCTGCTGAGGGAGTACCGGATCACCTCAGCCCTGGTGAGGGTACGCGGCGAGGTGACCTTGGAGATGGTCGAGGACGCCCTCTACGGGAGCCCCCTCTACAGGCCCACACTGGTCCTGGGGAACAAGATGGACCTCCCAGGGGCGGAGGAGGGGCTGAGGAGGCTGAGGGAGACGGTCCAAGACCTCGAGGTCATACCCATCTCCTGTAAGGAGCCCAAGGGTCTCGAGGGCCTCCTCGGGGAGGCCCTCTTCAGGCTCCTGGGGATCATCAGGGTCTATACGAAGGAGGTGGGGGAGGCCCCATCTAAGGTCCCCCTGGTCCTGAGGGAGGGGGCGACCGTGGAGGACTTGGCCAAGATGATCCACAGCGACTTCCTGAAGAACTTTAAGTACGCCCGGCTCTGGGGGCCCAGCGCGAAGTTCCCCGGGGAGCGTGTCGGACTCAACAGACCTCTCAAGGATGGGGATATCGTCGAGCTACATGCCTGAGGAGGCTTCATAGGAGAGCTTGGAGAGGTCGATACCTCGAAGCCCATCTTGGATACCCCGAGTATGGAATGAAACTTCGGCTTCAGCATCTTAAAATAGAGGGTTCCCCGAATCTTGACTTGATGGCGGCGTTGAGGTTCGGCCTCGTGACGAGGAATGAGAGAAGCTGGTCCTCTACACAGCTCTTGGAGGCGATGAGGAGGGCCGGCATCGAGTCTCTCTGCCTCAGGCTCCCACGTCTCGTCGCCAGGGTTGCCTACCCCCCAGCGGCCTCCAGTGATGATACTGATCTCCTCGAGAAGCTGAGCGCCCTGATCATCCGCCCCATCGGCCGGGGTTCCCTGGAGGAGATCATCTTTAGGATGGACCTCCTCTACAGGCTTGAGCGCCTCGGGATGCTCGTCGTGAATCCGCCTAAGTCCATCGAGCGGGCCATCGATAAGTACTATGCCCTCTCCCTCTTGGAGGAGCACGGCCTCCCTGTTCCGCGGACGGCGGTCACGGAGAGCCCAAGGGAGGCCTTAAGGGCCTTCCATGAGCTCGGGGGTGATGTCGTCGTGAAGCCCCTCTTCGGCTCGAGGGGGGTCGGGTCGACGAGGGTCTCGGACCCGGATGTGGCCGAGAGGATCTTCCATTCGATCTCCCTCCACCACGGCGTCCTCTACCTCCAGGAGTTCATCAGCCATGGTTCCTCGGATATCAGGGCCTTCGTCCTCGGAGGGAGGGTCCTGGCCTCTATGAGGAGGGTCGCCGAGGGGTGGAAGACGAACGTGAGTCAGGGGGCGAGGCCCGTCCCGGTGAGGCTGGGGGAGGAGATGGAGGAACTCGCCGTCAAGGCATCGGAGGTCATCGGATGCATGGTTGCAGGGGTCGACATCCTGGAGAGCGAGGAGGGACCCAAGGTCATAGAGGTGAACAGCCAGCCCGGATGGAGGGGCCTCCAAACGGTGACCAAGGTAAACATAGCAGACGAGATCATAAGGTACCTGATCTCGGTGGTTAAGAAATAGAGGGGGGAGAGTTAAGTCCGATCTTCTTCAGGACAGATTCGGGGCTTGTTCTGTGAAACCTCAACCCCAGCTCTTCGGGTGGAACCCCCATGGATAGGCAGAGGAGCTCCGGATAGTAAAAGACTGGTATATTGTATTTCCCACCATCTCTATGTCTCACCATCCTCTGCATGACATCGTATTGGAGCATACAGTAAGGGCAGAGGACGGCCATGCAGTCGGCACCAGCCTCCTCGACATAACCTAGCTTCATCTCCACAAGCCTAAGGGCCTTCTTCGTATCAACCATCCTGAGGCCCGCCCCACAGCAGAGCATCTTCTTCTGGTACGAGACGCTCTCGGCCCCGGTCAGCTCTATGAACCTATCGAAGATGACCGGTCTCATCGGATCATCAAAGTTAAGTACGTCGCTGGGTCTCACTAAGTGGCAGCCATAATGGGTTGCCACCCTGAGGCCCTTCAGAGGCCGGGTGACGAAGGACCTCACCTTCTCAGCCCCTATCTCCTGCAGGACCTCAAGTAGGTTCTTGACCTCTATGGTCCCCTTGAACTCTCTCCCAACCTCTGACAAGATCCTGTTTACCTCTTCCCTCAAAGGCCTCTCCCTCTTCAGGGTGACATTTGCCGTCTTCAAGGTCTCATAGCATCCACTGCAGAGAGTCAGTATATCCTTCCCCATCTCCTCTGCGATACACAGGTTCCTCGCGGCGATAGCCAGCCAGGTCTCCCTGTCCAGGGACTGGAAGGAGATGGGGTCCCCGCAGCAGGAAGCGTTGGGCATATCCAAGAGTTCCACCCCCAGGAGGTCGAGGACCTTCCTCGCGGCGGTCTCCATGTAGGGAAGCCTCAGCGGAATCATGCACCCTAGGAAAAGGGCGTAGCTCATCCGCTCTCATCCTCCAAGACAGATCTGAACCTCATTAACTCCATGATCTTCTTAATCTCCCCTGTATCGATCACCTTGATCTCTGGCAACCCAAGTTGCTTCCTCGTTCTCTCGACCGCCCCCGTGATGGGTGCTACATAGCCGGTGGCGGCCATCTGCTTAGCGCTGTCCAGAAACCCCTCCGGGGCCATCCCCTCTTTAGTCGCGAGGTTCCTCAGCTCTATGATAATATGGGAGATTCCCACGCCCTGTGGGCAGACCTCGTAGCAGGTATGGCAGAGGGTGCAGAGCCAGATGAGATCCCCGGAGAGGATCTCCCTCCACTCGCCGAGGATCAGGCCCTCCATCATCTTTCTGGGGTTATACTCTGGGATCGCCCTCGCCGTGGGGCAGCTCCCGACGCAGGCCCCGCACTGGTAGCAGAAGTAGACCTTCTCCTTGATGAGCACCCTCAGCTCCTCGGGCATCTCCTCCATTCCCTAACCCCCTATATGTTTCAGCATCCTATCGAGGAAGGGCCTCGCCTTCTCGTTCTCCTCCCTGATCCGCTCGGGGCCCAGCCTTTTCAGCGTCTCGACCATCTCCTTGACGAGGTTCGTGAAGAAGCCCGCCTCGGCGGCGGAGAACCACTCCAGCCTGAACCTCTCAGGGCTGATACCGAACCTAGGGAGCATCTTAAAGAGGGGTTTTAGCCTCCTCTCGGCGTTGTAATTGCCTGAGATGTAGTGACAATCCCCAAAGCGGCAGCCTGAGGCCAAGACCATACCCGCGCCCTTCCTGAAGGCCTCTAGTATGAAGTCTCTATCCAACCTCCCGGAGCACATCACCCTGATGATCCTGATGTTAGGTGGGTACTCCATGCGGCTCGTGCCGGCGAGATCGGCCGCCCCATAGCTGCACCAATTACAGAGGAACCCGATGATCTTCTCCTCAGGCTTCTCCTCCAAGGCGGCGTGGATCTGGGCTATGATCTGGGCATCTGTGAAGTGCATCTGGGTGATGGCGTTAGCTGGACAGTCGGCCGCGCAAGTTCCGCATCCATGGCACTTCGCCGTATTCACGACTGCCGCCTTTCCCTCCTCTACGGTGATCGCCCCATAGGGGCACTTCGTCGCGCAGATCCCACACTTCGTCTTGGTGTTACGACACCGTTCAGGGTCTACATAGGCCACGATGGGCTCGATCTCCCACTCTCCCCTCGCCATGATCCTGGCCGCCCTGGAGGCGGCCGCGCTCCCTTGGGCTACGCTGTAGGGAATGTCCTTCGGTCCTTGGGCTGCGCCGCAGAAGAAGACCCCGTCGGTGGGGGAGTCGATCGGCCTGAGCTTCGGGTGGGCCTCCATGAAGAAGCCGCTGGCGTCCCTGGAGACCGTCAGTATCCTGGAGAGCTCCTCGGTCCCCGCCGCTGGTACCGCCGCGTTGGAGAGGACTACCATCTCGACCTCCAGGTCCATGGGCTCTCCCGTGGAGAGGTTCTCCATAGATATGATGAGGTTCTTCGTCTTTGGATCCTCATAGAGCTCCGTTGGACGTCCACGGAGGAAGATGATCCCCTCCTCCCTCGCCCTCCGGTAGAACTCCTCGTACCCCTTGAAGGGGGCCCTGAGGTCCATGAAGAGGACATAGATCTGCATCTCTGGGTAGTGCTCCTTGAGGAGTATCGCGTTCTTGAGGGTATACATGCAGCAGAAGCCTGAGCAGTAGATATTCGTCTTCACGTCCCTCGAACCTACGCAAGTGATGAAGGCGAGGCTTCTCGGCGTCCTCCTATCGGAGAACCTGATCACATGACCCTGGGTGGGCCCCGCGGCATTTATCATCCTCTCGAGCTCGATGGCCGTGAAGACGTTATCGTAGAGGCCGTAGCCGTAGGCCCTCACCCGGCTGGGGTCGTAGAGGTCGTAGCCAGTAGCTACGATGATCGTCCCGACCTCGAGGTGGATCTCCTCCTCCTTCATATCGAAGTCTATGGCCTCACGACCCTGCTCCTTACAGGCCTCGACGCAATTATAGCACTCAATGCAGGCGTCCATGTCGATGGTATATACCATGGGTATCGCCTGGGGGAAGGGCACATAGATGGCCTTCCTGGGACCGAGGTTCTCATCAAACTCGTTGGGGACCTCCACAGGGCAGACCTTGACGCACTCCCCGCAGCCATTGCACTCGCTCTCTAGGACATACCTCGGCTTCTTCACAACGGTGACCCTGAAGTTCCCGATGTACCCCTCAACCCTCTTAACCTCAGCATAGGTGATGAGCTCAATATTAGGGTGGTTGGCGACATCCACCATCTTGGGACCTAGTATGCAGATGGAGCAGTCGAGGGTCGGGAAGGTCTTATCGAGTTGGGCCATCCTCCCCCCGATGCTGGGGCTCCGCTCGACAAGGTAGACCTTGAAGCCCATGTCAGCGAGGTCGAGGGCGGCGTGGATTCCAGCGACCCCTCCCCCTATCACGAGGGCAGCTCGAGTGACGGGGACCTTTATCACCTCCAAGGGGCTCAGGTATCTCGCCTTCGCCACAGCCATCTTCACCAGGTCTATGGCCTTCTCCGTCGCGTCCTCTGGGTAATGGGGGTGGCACCAACTGCAGTGCTCCCTTATGTTCGCCATCTCAAAGAGGAAGGGATTCAGCCCGGCGGACTCCACGCATCTCCTGAAGGTGGGTTCATGCATCCTTGGAGAGCAGGAGGCGACGACAACCCTCGTCAAGTTATACTTTTTGATATCCTCCTTTATCATCTCCTGTCCAGGGTCAGCGCACATGTACCTATAATCCTTCGAGACCACGACGTTCGGGAGCTTGGCCGCCTCCCTCGCCACCTTCTCAACGTCGACAACTCCTGCTATGTTGAGGCCGCAGTGACAGACGTAGACCCCTATCCTCGGCTCTTCCTCGCCCAACCCTCACCACCTCTTCCTCGTGGCCAGGGGGAAGACATTCATCTCGATCACGGGGACCCTCTCCTCACGCTCTATCCTCATCTGCAGGGCATGCATGGGACAGAGGGATACGCACTCGCCGCAGAGGACACATCTCTCTGGGTCGAAGTCTATGGAGGGCCGCGTCACGGCCCTTATCCCCCTGAACTCGGCGGGGGAGTAGATTATCGCCTCCTTGGGACAGTTATCTGCGCAGATGCCGCAGCCTATGCATATATCCCTATCCAATAGGAGTTCATACTGCTTGACGAGGAGCCTCCTCTCCATGATCGTCCGGTTCTCCTCCTCCCTCTTAATGATCCTCCCCCTTCTCCTCAAGGACCAAGTCATATCTACACCACCCAAGCCTCAGGTCGAGTCCTCCTTACGCTCGGCCTCCTCAGGTACCCCTCCTCTATGGGGTAGTTCTCCAGGCGGATCGTGTAGTAATCCTCGAAGCGCTCCTTCAGATCCGATAGTACCTCCTTACTAACCCCCTCCGGCACCTCCGCCTCGACCCAGAAGGTCCTCCCCTCCGTGACCCCAACGACCTCCCCCTCCTTGACCACTATCTCGCCATCCTTAATGGTGTAGGCAGCCCGCCTCAGGGACCTCCTCACGGCCCTGAAATCCCTCGAGGGGTCCACCTCCGAGGGGTCGATCCTGTAGAGGGAGATATCCGCATCCGCTCCGATGCCGAGGTGCCCCTTCTCCCTAAGGCCCAGGATCCTCGCTGGGGAGGCCCGCGTCACGATGGCCAACTCGTAGAGGGAGTACTCCCTCTCCAGGGACTCAAGGATGCTCCGACGCCGGGCGGTCTTATTCAGTCTCCTCATGGAGGCCAGCCGAGCTCTCCTGCTGAGGAGCCAGGCCATGACCCTCGGGTACTCGATGAAGGGGCCCCCATTGGGATGGTCTGTCGTTAGACAGATCTTCCAGGGGTCCTTCACCTGGAGGGCGAACTCCAGGCCGATCGTCCACTGGATGGCGTTCACGTAGTTCCTCCTCCTATAGTGGTAGGGGACGATCCCTCCTCCCGTCTCCGCCTCGACGTCGTGGTTAATCCACTTATTTCCCGAGAGGTTGTGGAGGCGGTACTGCCAGGGTCCGTCGGCGGTCATCGTCGTGGTATCTGTGAAGATCACCTGTCCTAAGTCAGCGGTCACGTGGCTATGCCTATTCACATACCTCGCCAGCCTCGTCGCGCCTGAGGAGAGGCTCGCCCAGTCCGAGCCCGCGTAGGCGTTGAACTGGATATGGACGATATGGATAGAGGGTCGGTCTCCCCTACTCAGATCCTCGACACACCTCATCGTCTCCAGGGTGACCCTGAAGTTCCCAGGGGCGCCCAGGGCATTGCAGTGGATGTGGATCGGGGAGGGGAGGTTCAGCAGGTTATTCGCACGGCATAGACCGCGGATGATATCCCTGGGCGTGATCTCGAAGTGGGGGATGACCTCATCGATCCCCATCAGCCCCCTCCCCCAGCCCCAGGTCTCGACACTACCTGGGGCGACGAGCTTCATGGCGTAGCCCTTCACCGCCCTGAGGAGCCAGGCGACGTAGGTGGCACATTTCTCCAAGTCACCTCTCCTCAGATACTCCATGATAAACCAGTTGCTCCCCACGAGGGGAAAGCACGCCTTATCCAGGATGGGTGTGTCGTTGAGCTCCTCGTGGGTATGCCTCGTCTCGAGGGGGGCGGTCGCGGGCTCCATCACCGTGGTGTAGCCCATCCTCGCGTACCAGTAGCCCGTCATGAAGGTTGTGGGGATAGAGTACCCGACCCCAGATCTCCTTACTCGTCCCCCCCTCTCGGCGTATCTCAGGTGGTCCTCAGGCCTGAGTTCCCTACCCTTGTTTACCTTGGGACCGGCTATGTGGGAGTGTATGTCAACGCCCCCGGGCATCGCGATCATCCCTGAGGCGTCTATGACCTTCGCCTGTACCTCGTTAATCGAATCGACGATCTTTCCGTCCCTGACGAGTATGTCCATTCTCTCCCCATCGATCCCATTAATGGGATCGTAAACGACGGCGTTCCTTATGAGCAGCTCCACCTCACTCCCCCCTAAGCCTCCTTACCTCCTCCAAGATCCTATGAAGGATCTCCTCATCTGAGAGGCATCCCGGAGGAGGGTCAACCACCTTCTTCATCTTTAAGGGGACCCCATCCATCCGGTAGGCGGTCCCCTTGCACTCGATACCGACGAGGGCTGAGGGGATGACGACGTCAGCCCTCTCCGCCGTCGCCGTCCTATGGGGGTCTATCACGATGAGGGGGTTCTCCAAGAGGCTCTCCACTGCCCTCCTGGGGAAATTCGCGACGGGATCGGAGGCCACTATCAGGGATGCATCGCTCTCTCTCCTGGAGAGGATGTCTATCACTGAGGTGACGCCTGGGTTATACCTTGGATAGCCGTGGGAGAAGTCCACGGCGAAGGGATAACCTGTCTGCCATAGGAAGACTATATTTGCGCCGGCGACATTGAAGTGACCCCTCATGGGGATCATCACGAACTTCGTCCAACGGTTCAAATCCCTGACGAGAGAGATGGCTGCGTCGATGTTCCGGTTCTTCCCAGAACTCATGGTAAGGCCCAGCCCGTAGAAGAGCGCCCCGAACTCGCACCCCCTTAGGATCTCTGCCACCTCCTCTATGGCCTCTACGGGGACCCCGGCGACCCTCTCTTGTTCTATCTCCTCATACATGAGCGCCATCCTCAGAGCGGTCAAGAGTTCGAAGTCTTTGTTTGGCTCCACTTGGATGAAGTAGTCCGCTACCCTCGCGGTGTATGTCTTCCTCACGTCGACGACGATGAGGGTTCTGTCCTCCCTCCCCCTACGCCACCTACCCACAGCCCCGATAGTATATCTCGACATATGACGGAGGTGGGATTGGAGGGGATTAGACCCCCAATAGATGATGAGATCAGCCCTGTTCCTCACCTGCCCCAGAGTACACCCCGGATGACCCAGCTCCTGGAGGGCCTCGACGGTGGGTCCATGACAGACCGAGGAGGTGTTATCAATCGCCCCTCGGACCTCCTCTGCCAACTCGATCCCCAGACGCTGGGCCTCAGAGCTGGTGGAGCTCCACCCATAGAGGACAGGGTATATAGAGTCCACGAGGATCTGGGCGGCCCTCTCCACGGCCTCCTCAAGGCTCACAGCCACAAGTTCCTCTCCCTCTCGAACCATGGGCTTTAAGAGGCGCTCCCTCTGGTAGTTCAGATACTTCGCCAAGCTGTAAGCGCATCCATTCTTGACGTTGGTGATCCTACCACCTTCGATGACGACCTCCAGGTCGTCACAGAGGCATCCACAGAAGGGGCACGTGACCCCTGTCACGATCTCCAAATTACTCCTCCTCATTTCCTCTTGGCTGGGTCCCTGGCCCTCGGGGTATCGCCGTTCCTCCAACCTTGAGTTTCACGCTGATCCCCTTGAAGGAGGGCATCCCCGTGCCATGGGTCTCAGGTCCGATGATCGCGTTGATCATAGGGCCGTAGGGTATGAAGATGACTCCCTGGGGGACCTCCTCCAGCGCCTCTACGACCCTCACGACGACGCTACCATGTTCCGTTATGATGCGGATGGGGTCTCCCGGGGCTACTCCAAGTCGCCTCATATCCTCAGCATTCATCTCGCAGGTTACGACGCTGCGATAATAGACGCTCGAAGACTTCCCGAGTTCTACGCCCATACCCTGACTAAGGGTTCTCCCAGTGAGGAGAACGGCCTCCATCTCCCCAACCCCCCAGGTTTAAATATCCTAACCTCTAAGAGGGGAGGGATATTTAAGAATTAAGAAGCGAATTGAAAATGGTATTGGGGGTCTTGGGTTGAAGGAGGTACTATTGAGAAGGAAGGTCGATGTGAGGTTCCCGATCGACGGCAGCTCCATATCTCCAGACCTCTTTGCCGGAGGGTCCCTGGGGGAGATCGAGGATCTTCCCCTCCTTGTAGGGAATAGGGAGAAGAGACTTGGAGATATCTTCGAGGTCTCAGGGGAGACCGCCGAGGATCCATCGAATCAAGCCATTAGGGTTGTGGGTGGTGTAAGGAACTTCAGGGAGATCGGCAAGGGGATGTCCGGTGGGGTGATAAAAATCGAGGGTGATGGTGGATTTAACCTCGGTGAGGGAATGGAAGGGGGCACTATCATCGTGGACGGTGACGCCGGGTCCTGGGTGGGCTCCTCCATGAGGGGTGGGCTCATCGAGGTCCTGGGGGATGTGGAAAATCAAGTAGGTGCCTCCTACAGGGGGAAGGGCCAAGGGATGACAGGGGGGAGGATCTTGATCCATGGCAGTGCTGGGTACGAGGTCGGTTCCTGGATGCAGGGCGGCTTCATCCACATAAAGGGGAACGTGGGCCAGTTCGCGGGGGTCCACATGGGGGGAGGGGAGATCCTCGTCGAGGGTGACTCGGAGGGACGGCTCGGGGCCTCCATGACGGGTGGCAAGATCGTCCTCCTGGGGAGGGTCCCAGGCATCCTGCCGGGCTTCAGCTTCGAGGAGATTAGGAAGAGCGCCAGAATAGGCGGGGAGAGGATCAAGGAGCGGTTCTACTTCTTCAGGGGAGACATAACGGAGGAGGGGTCCGGACGGCTCTACGTCTCAGTGGAGAGGAACCCCCACCTCAAGTTCTACGAGAGGCTTTTAGAGTAGCCTCTCGACATCGATACTTTAAATAGCGATAGGAGGGTATTAGTCAGAGGTGCTCCAATGTTCAGCTACAAGGGTGTGGAGATTGAGGACACCTTCGCCGAGATGTTCCCCCTGTGGGCGGGGCGGGCCCTCATAACGGCTGAGAACGAGAAGTGGGCCCTCATCGCTGCACGGACCGCGACTGGCTTCGCCTCCTCCATCATCATGTCGCCCGCCGAGGCCGGGATCGAGGCCTATGTCCCCAAGGAGGAGACACCAGACGGCCGGACAGGGGTCCTCGTCCAGGTGTATCAGAGGGATAGGAGGAGCCTGAGGATGCAGATGATCTACCGGATAGGTCAGTGCGTGATGACCTGCCCCACCGCCGCGGCCTTCGACGGGCTCCCGAAGGCGAGGAGGAGGATGAAGGTGGGGAGGGCCATCAGCCTCTTCGGGGACGGTTTCCAGAGGGAGGACGTCGTCGGCGGTCGAAGGGTCTGGCGGATACCCGTGATGGAGGGGGAGTTCATAGTCGAGGATAGGTTCGGGGCGATGAAGGCCGTCGCGGGCGGGAACTTCCTCATCATGGCTGAGAGCAGGGAGGCGGGGCTCAGGGCAGCAGAGGCCGCCGTCGAGGCGATCTCCCAGAGGGCGAAGTACGTGATCCTCCCCTTCCCAGGCGGGATCTGCCGCTCCGGGTCGAAGGCGGGGTCGATGAAGTACAAGCTCGGGGCCTCCACGAACCACCCCTTCTGCCCGACGTTGAGGGGAAAGATACCGGATTCCAAGGTCCCTGAGGGGGTCAACTTCATCTACGAGATCGTCGTAAACGGCTTGGATGAGGACGCCGTGAAGAGGGGGATGGCCGAGGGGATAAAGGCCGCGGTCGAGGTCCCAGGCGTCATTAGGATCTCCGCCGCGAACTACGGGGGGAGGCTCGGCCCCTATAAGGCCTACCTGAAGGAGATTCTGAGCCTTTAGGGGAAAAGGAGAAAATTGAGGCGCTAAGGCTGCTCGAGGGACCTCCTGAGAAGCTCCACGTTTACCTCTCCCCGGGTGTAGGTCGTCCCCGTCCTCAGGTTCGTCAGGGTGATGGAGGCCGGTGCGAAGAGGGCTGGGTCGATCTTCGTGAAGTCGAAGTCCACGGAGCGGTAGATCTCATAGGAGGGCCTCCCATAGTCCTTCGAGGTCGAGGAGGGAGCCTGTTCGACGTACTTCTTCAACTCCTCATCGCTCTCGAGGTCCACCAGGAAGCTCGTGACGCCCCCGTAGGTCAGGGCGTCCTCATACTTCCCCATCGCCCTCCCCCAGTCGGGGTGGGGGGGCATTATCGGGGCGTACCCCACGGCATGATGGACCCTATTGGGGTCGAGGCCGAGGTAGTCGAGGCGGAAGAGGCCCGTCTCCACCACCCTGCCGGAGATCTGGACGGAGCCGACGAGGGAGGTCGTCGAGGTCAGGACAAGGTATAGGTCCTCGGGGTCGATGCCGCAGCGCTCAGCCACCTTGACCGCCGCCTCGTCAGGGGGCTTAGCGTTCGTCTCCAGGAGGAGGACACCCACATCCGCCTCGTCTCGGTACCCGATCCTGCGGAAGAGCTTCCCGGGTTTACCGGCGAGGGCCCTCGCCGGACCCGAGGCGTCCGCGCTGTACCCCCCCTCCTTGATCCTCCACCCCGCGAGCTGCGAGGCGAAGAGGGCTATGGTGGGGTGCGCTGTCTCGACCACGATGGACGGGAGCCTGAGGCCCCCGTAGTCCATGAAGGTCAGGCGGGCCGTCCCCGCGGCGCCCATGGCGGTCTCCGTCACCTTGAGCCCCGTGAGGAAACCCCCCCTCGCCTCCAGCCCCGCGTCTATGAGAGTGGTTCCGGAGGGCAGGCGCTCAACCTTCACGCCATAT
>Ga0180300_10000709_pt1 | contig 14930 bp, 11 predicted proteins | sample GuaBasSediGuay15_FD_121798 | JGI IMG/M metagenome (GOLD analysis project Ga0180300, IMG submission 121798) | Subseafloor sediment microbial communities from Guaymas Basin, Gulf of California, Mexico - Guay15, Core 4569-2, 21-24 cm | ecosystem: Environmental > Aquatic > Marine > Hydrothermal... | reverse complement strand
GGGACGGATACCGCCCTAGCCCTGGGCCTAGCCAACGTGATAGTCAACGAGGAACTTTATGACAAGGAATTCGTGGAGAAATACACCTACGGCTGGGATAAGTTCGTGGAGCGGGTCAGGGAATATCCCCCGGAGAGGGTTGAGAAAATAACCTGGGTGCCCGCGGGGAAGGTAAGGGAAGCGGCCCGACTCTACGCCCAGACCAAGCCGGCCTGTATTCAGTGGGGGGTGGCCATTGAGCAGACCATTAACTGCACCGACAACAACCGCATCCTCACCGACCTCATGGCCATAACCGGAAACCTGGACGTTCCCGGGGGCAACGTCTTCTTCGTTCCCCCACCGATAAGGACGGTAAGCCAGTTCGGCCTCCACCGGGAACTGCCCGCGGAGCAAAGGAAAAAGCAGCTCGGGGGCGACACCTACAAGCTGGCCCGAAGGGTGGCTCTGGTTACTCCCAAGATGGTCTGGGATGCCATCCTCACCGGCAAGCCTTACCCGGTGAGGGCAGTTCAGCTTCATGGCTCAAATCCGGTGATAACCCGAGCCAATGCGACCGAGGTCTACCGGGCGCTGAGCCAGGTGGAGTTCCTGGTGGTGGCGGACTTCTTCCTCACCCCCACGGCCGAGTTGGCGGACGTCTTCCTGCCAGCGGCCACCTGGCTGGAGATGAACTACATCGGCAGCTACTTCCTCCGCCATGGGTACATCTTCCCCCGACGCAAGATCGTGCAGATCGGCGAGTGCTGGCCGGATCACAAGATGTTCCTCGAGCTGGGAAAAAGGATGGGGCAGCCCTGGTGGGACACGGTGGAGGAAGCCCTGGACTACATCCTGGAGCCGGCTGGCCTTACCTGGGAGGAAATCAAGGATAAGCCTTACATTCGAGGTCAGATGGAGTATCGCAAGCACGAAAAGAAGGGATTCTCCACCCCTACCGGCAAGGTTGAGCTCTACTGCACCACCTTTGAGAAATGGGGGTATGACCCACTGCCTAAGTACCGCGAAATACCGGAGAGTCCCATAAGCCAGCCCGAGCTGGCCAAGGAATACCCTTACATCCTGATAACCGGGGCCCGGCCCCCGGCCTTCTTCCACTCCGAGCACCGCATGATCCCCTGGCTCCGGGAGCTTCAACCTGATCCCATTGTGGAAATTCACCCGCAAACGGCGGCCAAGCATGGAATCGAGGATGGGGACTGGGTATACCTGGAGAGCCCAAGAGGTCGAGCAAAGCAGAGGGCCAAGCTAACCACGGGAATTGACCCCCGGGTGGTAGCAGCTCAGCACGGCTGGTGGTTCCCGGAGATAAAAAGCCCCGACCACGGCTGGAGGAAATCGAACATCAACCTCCTGACCGATAACGACCCGAGCGGCTACGATCCTGCCATGGGCTCGACCAACCTAAGGGTGCTCCTGTGCAAGCTTTATCGCGCGGAAGACCAGCCCAAGACGGAATAGGCCCAGGTCGGTTGACCGAAGGGCAGGCTCTTTGAGAATATTGTTCTACTAAAGTTCAGGTGAACAAGTGGGCGAATGGGGTTCAAAATCGGTTTACAAGCCTTATGTGCCAGGGGTTGAGCAGGCAGCGAGGATCCTCCTTCTCCTGGCCAAGCGTTCCCGGCTGCCGATGACGCTGACCGAGATCTCCAAGGAGATTGGAATTCACAAGAGCCGCGCTTATTCCATCCTGAACACGCTGCAGCAGTTTGAACTCGTGGAGAAGGATTCCCGGGCAAAGACCTACACCCTGGGCACGGGTTTGATTTATCTGGCGCGCCGCGTTCTGGACGGCCTGGACATTCGAGAAGTTGCCACTCCTTTCCTTGAGGAGCTGGTTAAAGAGACGAACAGCACGGTGCTCCTGGGCCTGCTCAGCGGGGAGCACCTCTTCGTGGTGGCCAAGTACGAGGGAACCCAGGAAATTGGGGTAACCGTGGCGGTAGGACATCGCTTCCCGCTGACCTTTGGAGCCCACGGGAAGGTCATCGCTGCCTTCATGTCAGAGGAGGAAAGACAAAGGCTTTTGAGCAGCCGGAAGCTTTACTTCTACGGCCGGGAGGAGAAGTTCGACCCCGAGAGGCTGGAAAGGGAGCTCGCCGAGTGCCGTCGGGTGGGTTTCGCCAAGGACCCCGGTGAGACGAACCCGGGAATCAACGCCATTAGCGCACCCATATTCGGCGCCAGCGGGAAGATCATCGGCTGCCTGATCCTCGTTGGAACCTTCGACACAGCCTTGCTGGATCAGTACGGGGCCAAGGTCGCGGCCGTTGCTCGACAGCTCTCCCGCAAGCTTGGAGCCGAGGTCGAAGAACACATCGGGGAGGTAAATTGAGCGCTGACGAGATTAAGATCGTGCGCACCACCACCTGGTCGGCTGGGCCGGGGTGTCATGGAGGCTGTGGGGTATTGGCCTACATCAAGGATGGGAAGCTGGTAAAGGTCGAGGGTGACCCCGACCATCCCTGGAATCAGGGGCGCCTCTGTCCCCGAGCCTTAGCCCTGACTCAATATGTTTACCACCCTGATCGGCTGAGATATCCGCTGAAGAGGGTGGGGAGAAGAGGAGAGGGCAAGTGGGAACGCCTCTCCTGGGATGAGGCCTTTGACCTGATCGAGAAAAGGCTCAAGGAGATCAAGCAGCACTATGGCCCGGAGAGCGTCATCTTCCTTCAAGGCACGGGGCGGGACATTGGCGGCTGGATCTCCATGCTGGCCTATGCCTATGGAAGCCCAAACTGGGTCTTTGGACTCAGCGGGCTGGCCTGCTACACTCCCCGACTGATGGTGATGTGGATCACCCATGGAGACCACTGTGTGGTCGATGCAGCTCAGTGGCTGCCCCAGCGCTACGATGACCCGGATTATCGGCTGCCCCAGTGCATCCTGGTGTGGGGCCAGAACCTCCCCGCCACTTGTCCCGATGCCTTCTTCGGACACTGGATCGTTGACCTGATGAAGAGGGGCTCGGAGCTCATCGTCGTCGACCCCCGATTCACCTGGCTGGCCTCCCGGGCCAAGATATGGCTGCAGATAAGGCCCGGAACCGATGGGGCGCTGGCCTTAGGCTTTCTCAACGTCATCCTCAATGAGAAGCTTTATGACGAGGAATTTGTGGAGCGGTGGACCAATGCTCCTTTCCTGGTTCGGGTGGATAAGGAGGAGAAGCTCCTGCGGGAAAGCGACCTCAAGCCTGGAGGAGGGGAGAACAACTTCGTCGTCTGGGACACCGCTGCAAATCAGCCAGCCATCTGGGACTCCGCCCAGGCGCAATATACCTCTCCGGATGTGAAGCCGGCCCTCGAGGGCACCTTCAGGATCGGCCTGGCCAACGGCGAGGCCGCTGAATGTCAGACCGTATGGATCCGACTGAAGGAGAGGGTCAGCCAGTATACGCCGGAGAGGGTCTCCGAGATCACCTGGGCTCCGCCGGAGAAAATAGTCGAGGCCGCCCGCTTCTATGCTCGGAGCAAGCCGGCGGCCATACACTGGGGCCTGCCCATCGATACCATTCCCAGCACTACCCCTACGGCACAGGCCATCGCTCACCTCTGGTCCCTGACGGGCAACCTCGATGTGCCTGGGGGGAATGTGATCGCCCGCTACCCGTTCGACGTGGTCACCTATCCCTACCACTCCGGGGTGGGAATCTTGAGCCTGCCGCCGGAGGTTCACCAGAAGCGGATCGGCACCTGGAAGTACGGGCCGGTTAAGGATTTCCGAGCCTGGGCCCACCCCGATATGATGCTGGAACAGGTCTTCACCGAAGACCCCTATCCCATCAAGGGGATGTGGATCCAGACCGCCAACCCCCTGGCCTGCACCGGACTTGAGCCGCAGAAGTGGTATAAGGCCCTCAAGAAGCTGGACTTCGTGGTCGTGGTGGACCTCTTCCTGACACCCACCGCCATGCTGGCCGATGTAGTTCTCCCCGCCGCCACCTTCCTGGAGAAGAATAGCCTTAAGGGTTGGTGGGTACCACTTCAGGCGATTAGGAAGGTCATCAACGTGGAGGAATGCAAGTCGGACATTGAGATAAACTTCGAGCTGGCCCGGAGATTTAAGCCCGACTTCCCCTGGGAGAGCATCGAGGAAATGTTCGACCAGCTTCTCCGGCCCTCAGGAATGACCTATAAGGAACTCTGCGAGAAGGGGTGGGTTCTTCCTCCCAAGGGTCACCCCACCGCTCCTTATCTCAGGTACGAAAAGGGGCTCCTGCGCCGGGATGGAAAACCCGGCTTCCTAACCCCCTCGGGAAAGCTCGAACTTTACTCCTCCTGGCTGGAACGCTGGGGGCTGGAGCCGCTCCCCTACTATGAGGAGCCGCCCTTCAGCCCGGTCAGCACCCCTGAGCTTTACCGAGAATATCCCCTCATCCTGACCACTGGCCGGAGGTCTTCGGTCTTCTTCCACTCTGAGCATCGCATGATCCCCTGGCTGAGGGAACAGGACCCCGACCCCATCATCGAGATTCACCCCCAGACGGCACAGAGCTTGGGCCTTGAGGATGGTGACCTCGTCTGGGTGGAGAACTGGCTTGGCAAATGTAAGCGCAAGGCCAAGGTCACCCCGACAATACACCCCAAGGTCGTCATGGCACCACACGGCTGGTGGCTCCCGGAGAGGGAGGGCTCCGAGCCATCCCTTTTCGGCGTGTGGGAGGTGAACATAAACCAGCTTATCCCCATGGGTAAGGTGGGGAAATCAGGCTATGGCTGTCCTTTAAAGAGCATCCTCTGCAAGGTCTACAAGGCAGGAGGTGAATAAATGCGCTATGCGATGCTGGTGGACTACCGATTTTGCACTGGCTGTCATGCCTGTGAGGTCGCCTGCAAGCAGGAACACCGCATCCCGGCAGGGAAGAGCGCGGGGATAAAGGTCATCGAGCAGGTTCAGGAATTCCCCGGCGAGAAGCTCGACCTGACCTACTACCCGCTCCTGACCCAGCTCTGCTTCTTCTGCCGCCCGCGGGTCAAGAAAGGCCTCCCGCCAGCGTGTGTCAAGCACTGCATGGCGCGGTGCTTGACGTTTGGGCCCTTGGAAGAGGTGCTTAAAGAGCTACCCCAAAAAAGGAAGGCCCTGCTCTGGACCCAGGAAATCTAGTCCGAGAAAGCCCGCTCAAAAAGGAGAAAGGATCATCAGATTTGGCCTGTAAGTTATCCCGGCAACCCTGAGAGGCTGAGCACTCAATCCCCTACAGCGAGAGCAGCCAATGCTCGGCGCACGTTGTGGAGCAAGACCTCATCCTCCTCCGGGAGAACGCTGCGGGGATCGAGCACCAGGGAGTTCTTCTCCACTCGTCCGATGATGGGTGGCTGGCTCTTCCTTAGCCTTTGAGCCAGATCCGCTACTTTACCCCTTGGCCGGATGACCACCAGATGGGTGGGAAGAGCGCTTCCGGGGAGGCTACCGCCACCAACCATGGACTCGCCGGGGACTACTTTGGCTGAGTTGCCGATCACCTTAGCCCACCCTTGGGCCCGCCTCTCGACCTCCTCCGGGGGAATGGCCAGCAGCCGGAGCACCGGGATCTTCTCCAGAGCCTCTCCCCGGAGGTAATGGAGCAGGGTAGCTGTCAAACCGGCGAGCCTCACCTTGTCAATTCGGACCGCTCGGGCGAGCGGATGCCTCTTCAATCTCTCGACCAACTCCTTTCGACCGACGATGATGCCTGCCTGGGGACCGCCCAAAAGCTTGTCTCCCGAAAAGAAGACCAGGGAAGCACCCGTTGCTATGCTGTCCTGAACCAGAGGCTCAGGATCAAGGCCGAAGCGGGTGGTGTCAACCAGGCAGCCGCTGCCAAGGTCATCCAGCACTGGTATGTTGTACTGCCGGCCCAGCTGCACCAGCTCCTCAAGGGACACGCTGTGGGTGAAGCCGGTGATACGGAAGTTGCTGGCATGTACTCGAAGTAAAGCTGCCGTTCTGGGGGTGATCGCCCCTTCATAATCGGCCAGATAGGTGCAGTTCGTGGTGCCCACCTCCACCAGCTTGGCCCCGCTCTGCCGCATCACCTCAGGAATGCGAAAGCCACCCCCGATCTCCACTGCTTGTCCCCGAGAGACGATGACCTCCCTTCTCCGGGCCAGGGCACTGAGGGCCAGCAACACCCCAGAGGCGTTGTTGTTCACCACCAGGGCAGCCTCCGCCCCGGTGAGCTGGCAAAGAAGCTCCTCAACATGGACCTGCCGGGAGCCTCTTCTCCCGCCCTCCAGGTCGAACTCCAAGTTGCAGTACCCTCGGGAGGCCATCTCCATGGCCTTTATGGCCTCGGTGCTCAGCGGAGCTCTCCCCAGGTTGGTGTGCAATATCACCCCAGTGGCGTTGATCACCGGCCGAAGGCTGAGGCTCCCCAGCTTATGAGCCTGGGCCATAATCGAGCTCACCAGCTCCTCAAGCGAAGGAACTGGACCTCCCTGGCTTATCTCCTGACGAGCGATGTTCAGCCTCTGGCGGATCAAATTCACCACCATCTCGCGGGGGAAGGTTTCACAAAGCTTCTCCACGCGCTCCTCGGAGAGCACTCGGTCCACGCTGGGAAGTTGACGGAATTTATCCTCCGGTCTCATCTTCTCAAAACCCTCTCATTACCGACCCTCCGGGTTATCCGCTGCTCGTCGAGATACTCCATCAGGGCCACCGCATATTTGCGACTGGTTTGGAACAGGTCGCGCACCTCAGCCACGGTTATTTTCCCATAACTCTTCAGGTGTTCAACAATTCGCTTCACCATTTCCTCATACGCTGCAGCGGAGAAGACCACCTCCTCGCTCACCTTGACCACCTTCCCTTCCTCCAGGAGCAGGTTAAGCAACTCCGGATCGAGGGAGAGGTTGGTAGGCGGGGAATAAGGACTTTGAGCCAGCACCGCCAGGAAAGCCTCCACCTCCGCCTGCTGCTTCGGGGAGAGCCGGACCTGGTGCGAGGGAAGCCTCACCCCGGCCCCCTCCTCCATCAGAATCCCCTTCGCGATAAGTTCTTGTAGCAGGTCATCGAGGTGTTGAGGCGATGTCCTGAGCCGACTCTTGAGCTCCTCCTTGGGCATTCTCCGGCGAAGTGGAAATTGGGAGTGGTAGCTCGCCACCAATTTTTCTACCTGTTCGACCAGCTTATTCCAGCTGGCCTGGTGAAGGAGAAACTGGCGTGGACCTTCAGGTCCCACCGCGATCACCCGTCCACTCTCGATCAGGCTTTTGAGCGCCTTCCTCGCCTCGGCCTCGGAGATGTGGCACTCGAGCATGGCCCTTTCCAACTCACAAGGTCCGCTGGCCTCTAACATGGCCAGGAGGGCATCCTCCGGCGTACCTCCCCCTCTTATCTCCAAGCTCCTTATCACCGCGGGTTGAAAACGGCGGTGTTTCTTTGGACGGGTATCTACAACTTCACCACCGCCAAGGGTTCCCAGGGTAGAGCGGATGATGAAGAGGTCTCCCTTAGCGACGGCCACCGGCCGGTTGAGCTTAAGCTGGGCCCAGCCGCTTTCCCCGGCCTCGAGCTTCTCCCTGTCCAGGAGGCGAACCTTCCCCGCCGTCTCGCTGGCTCCAGTGTGGAAGGTGATGGACATGTTATGAGTGATGGGGCGGGGGAGTTCCCGGATCGCCCGGAGTCTGACATCCACGAACCGTGTTGGCTTAAGCCACCCCGGAGCGGTTATGACCATCCCGCGCTCAAGTTCCTCGGCGGGTACGCTGGCTAGATTGGCCGCCACTCGGCTGCCTGGCAGGGCGACGTCAATCCTTCGCTTGTGGGTCTCCAGGCCCCGAATATGCGTTCTCCGACCGGGAGGAAGGATCTCGACCTCCTGCCCCACCCGAAGCTGCCCGTCGATCAAGGTGCCGGTTACCACCGTGCCGAAACCCTTTACGGTAAAGGCCCGGTCAATGGGAAGCCTTGGCCGACCGATATCTCTCCGCTGCGGGGTAAAGTCAAGCTGGCGGTCAATGGCAGCGATCAGCTCCGGCAAGCCCTCCCCGGTTTTGGCCGAGACGGCCACGATCGGCGCCTCGGCTAGAACGGTTCCCTTTATCACTTCCTCAGCCTCCAGGGCTACCAGCTCCAGCCCTTCCTCATCCACCAGATCCTTCTTGGTGAGGACCACCAGCCCATTCTTGACGTTGAGCAAATCGAGAATGGCCAGATGCTCCCTGGTCTGAGGCATGACTCCTTCATCGGCGGCGATGACCAGCAGGGCCAGGTCAATCCCCCCAACCCCCGCCAGCATGTTCTTTATGAACCTCTCGTGTCCCGGCACATCAACAATGCTGACCTCCCTTCCACTAGGGAGCTTAAGCCAGGCAAAACCCAAGTCGATGGTCATCTCTCGACTCTTCTCCTCCGGCAGCCGATCCGGATCTATTCCGGTAAGTGCCTGAACCAAGACCGACTTGCCGTGATCTACATGACCGGCCGTTCCCAGGACGTACATGTCACCGCCTACACTATCTTGATCCTTCCCTCGGGCTCCTCCGTCACCTCGCCGATGATGGCCGCCTCCTCCACCCCTCCCAGATGAAGCCTCCGGAGAAATTCCTCCGCTTGCCCTGAGGGAAGGGAAAAGAGAAGTCCCCCTGAGGTTTGGGGATCGAAGAAAATGTCTATCAGCCAGTCAGGGACATTGGGGGATATCTCGAGCATTGAGAGGCGAAATTCACGGTTACGATGAAGTCCTGCCGGAACTAGACCCATTTCAACCAGCCCCTTTACTTCGGGGAAGAAGGGAATGGAGGAGGAATAAACCACCATCCCTATTTCGTTCTCTTCAACCATCTCACAGAGATGACCTAGCAAACCGAAGCCGGTTATATCGGTACAGGCGTGGACTTCGGCCTCAGCCATAATTTCCGCCGCCCTTTTATTTAAAGTGACCATGGCTTTTATTGATTTAGCCTCTAGCTCCTTGTCAGCCATTTCACCTTTCACTGCTGTGTTAATAATCCCTGTCCCTAGAGGTTTGGTTAATATAAGCCTGTCACCTTCTTTTAACCCCTTTTTAGTCCAGACTTTCTCCGGGTGAACAATCCCGGTCACCGAGAGGCCATATTTAATTTCATTGTCTTCTATACTGTGCCCCCCCACAAGCAAAACCCCGGCCTCTTGGATCTTTTCCATGCCGCCAAGAAGTATTTCCTGAAGTATGGATATATCCATCTTATTTATTGGAAAACAAATGATGTTCATAGCCAGGAGAGGTCTCCCGCCCATGGCGTAAACATCGCTTAAGGCGTTTGCCACTGCCACCTGACCGAAGATAAACGGGTCATCCACAATGGGGGTGAAAAAGTCCACCGTCTGGATGAGGGCCAGATCATCCCTGAGCCGGTAGACGCCGGCATCATCAGGCATCCCAACGATAAGATTTGGATCAACCACGCATGGCAAAGCTGAAAGAGCTTGGTCCAAGTCCCTTGGACCTATTTTGCAGGCTCAGCCTGCCCCGTGAGTAGTTTGGGTAAGACGTAATCTCTTTTCTTGCTCCATTTTAACTCTTTCCTCAGCTTCTTTTAAACCCGCTCTTATTTTCTACATTTCCTCCTTAAAGCCACAAGCATAAAAGGACGCTTAGAAAATTTGCCCTTATTTGCCTTCAGGAACAAGTTTAAGACGATATTCATCGCCGGTCGTCTTTTCTACTTGGACCAAATATCCCCTGCTCTTAGCCAGCCGAGTTACATTCTCCTTTGAGACCGCCGTCTCTACAAGCACGGTTAGCAGCTCCCCCGGATGTTCTTCCATGGTCTTCTTCGTCCTCACCACCGGAATCGGACAGGAGAAGCCGCGCACATCAACTTCAATCATGGCTACCTCCTTGAATCTAGTCTCCAAAAACCTTTGTTTTCTTAAAAACTTATCAAATCATGGTGTTGAATCCTCAATTATGCAAACTCCGCTCCAGGCACAGAGATACTGCTTAAAAACAAGAGGAAATTGCTCGATGATCTCCCAGACCCTGGTGGCTGGACTGGCTTGGGCAAACTCCCCCGCCGTACGGTTTGCCTTAGCCGAAATTACGGCCGCCTCGTGTAATTCTAACCCCGCATAAATGAAGGCAGAGACAAGCCCGGTGAGAGTGTCCCCTGTTCCCCCTATGGCTTCCATTGCCGGGATATCGGGCTCTGAGATCATCTCCAATATCTTCCCCTCTTTGACAACATAGTCCGCTTCCCCTTTTACTAGCAGAACTTTTGCTGCCCCCTTTACCTCATAGACCTGGGAGATTAAGCTTGGAACTTTAGGGGCCCCGGTTTCGATATCAATTAGGTGTCGGTTAATGTAGGCCGGGTGAAATGCCTCCGGATCAGCCAAAAAAGCCAGCTCAGCTAGGTCGGGGGTAAAAAGGTCAAATTTTGAAGCCAGCCCGGCTGCTTTGGCCGCGTACATGGAAGCAGCGTCGGCGATGAGCTTCGGCTTCTTAGGGAGTCTTTCAACCACCTCACATAACTTCTTCATCAGGATTAAGTCAGGAAGCCAGTAATGTAGCACCAGCACCTCCGGAGAAATCTCAGCCGCTCTTTCGATCAAATACTCATAGATTAGCCGGCTTCCCCCTCCTCGCCCGGCATCACCAGCAACCAAGGCCAGAGGTGGCTTAAGCCCTAGGTATTTGAGGGTGACTGCCGCAGCACTAATCAAAGCCCCGGTACCCTGGGTACAGGGGATCCGGTGGCCATATAAATTTAAACAGGCATCCTCGATTTTCCCCTCTGCGAGGGTAAGTGGCAAACTCTGCAGAGGAACAGTTCCAGCAACGAGCAGCCTTCCTTCCTCACTCATGCTCCTCCTTTATCCAGAGTCTTTGACCTTCCTCAAGGGCTCGGTCAAGCATCAGCCCACAAAGAGTGAAGCCGATATCTCTCGGCTTGGGAGCTTCGCTTAACCTTTTGTCTAAGAGCTGAAAATGAAGGTAAGGGATATCAGGGCAGCCACCACCGGAGGTGTTTAAGATGACCCCGGTTCCCTTGGCAAAGGTTAGCTTCATATTACCCGCCTTAACCATTACCGCCTCGCCGAAATCAATCACTTTAACGATGCCTAAAAGTTCCGTAGCTTTCCCCTTTAGAGAAGTAATCTCAAGATAATTTACATCCCGTTCCTTTAGGAACCTTTCAATCCCCATCTGCTCCACTAAGTTTATTTCCAAGGCCAGATCACAGCCTTTTCGCAAAGCAGGTGGCGGAGCAATCAACTTGCAAGCGTAGCCAGCCTCCCTAAGAAGCCTCTCCGTCTTCAATGCCTCTTCTACTCGCTCAAACAGTATTATTCCTCTTCCCTCAAATGAAGGTTTCTTTTTAAAAGCCATGGTTACCTCCCACCTATGTTTTCTCCCCCGACAGAAGGCCAACTGCAAGGGAGAAAAGCAAACCGAGGATTACCGCTGCCGGGCCAAATTCGCCCACTCCTCTGGGACTGGAAGCTAAAAGGAAGTTATGAGAGAGGGCAGCTCCTACAAGAAAGCCCAAAACGGTCACACCGGCATCTATATCTCCCTCCCCGGCGAGGATTGTTTGGCGTAGAGGACACCCGCCGAGAAGCGTGGCCGTAAGCCCGGCCAAAGTCATGCCTAGGAAATTCCAAAGATGGTTGGAGTGAGCCACGGGCTGATTTTCAAAGCCCCAGTGATAAAATCCGGAGGAGAAATTCCCTGAAGAGTAGTTACAAATAAGCGCCCCAATGAAGAAGGCGGCAATTCCGCTGAAAAGATAGGCATCGCCGACAAGCATGAGGTCCCTCCAGCCACCGACAAAACACATTCTCGTTTTCTGAGCAACAAACCCAATGAAAAGCCCAGCGAGGATAGAAATCCAGAGCGAGGCATGCATCGCTCCTGGACCTTTTTCGCTGAAGAAAAGGAAATGAGGCTTAAAGATGGCCAGGAGGAGCAAAAAGAACATAAATAAAGGCATTATCCAAGCTGCTGTGGTGGGAACGCTCCGGGAGCGGCCAAGGGTGTATCCCCGGTGCAAAAGCAATATCCCAAGGAAGGCCCCGAATATTACCCCAGCTAAAGCAGTAAGGCCATTAAGATCACCCCCAGCAAGTCTGAGAAGGGCTCTTATGGGACAGCCGAGGAAGACCAGGGCACCAATCATAAAAAATACCCCCAGGAAGAAACGGATTATCGGTGAGGAACCTCCTCGAGGCCTGAGTTCCCCAAAGGCATAGGCGGAGATGAAGGCGCCGAGCAAGAAGCCAAGGATCTCAGGCCGGAGATACTGGACCACTCCTGCCTGGTGTAGCCCCAATGCCCCGGTGATATCCCGATAGAAGCAAGCTACACAGATGCCCATGTTGGGAGGATTCCCCCACCTAGTGAGCAAGGAGGCCAGTGCCCCAAAGGCAAGACCACCGAGGATGATCCGGCTCCTCGGGCTCCAGAGTCTCTTCACTTTCCCTCCTTTCAATTCACGATTCTCGCCCTGTAAAACAAAGAAGGCTAGAGACTTTAATCCCTAGCCTTCCTCTCAGCCAACTTACAAAAGCTATGCTCTCACGAGCTGTCATACAGGCCCTGCAGCTGCAGACGCCAACCGCTCCAGCCTTCAGAAAGCCCAAAAGAAGGTACCGCCTGGTAAACAGACAGCGCATGAACCTTCAAATGACCTGCGGCGAGACACGCCCGCCTGACAGGCATGCTTCAGTTCTTTCGTCTCAGTAACAGCATCGTTTTGCCTCCGCTTCCCATCACCTCAACCAACACTTTAAGGGAAAATAGATACCTCTGTCAAGGCGGGAGTGGGGGGAGTCGAACCTCCATGGACATCCCCGTGATGCCCACCAGCGGATTTGAAGTCCGTGAAGCCCACCGGGACTCATCCACTCCCCTGCTTCCCTCTCCAGCAAGCCATCTCTATTATAGCCTGGGGAGAAAGTGGATTGTCAAATTCTGGAGTTTCTTGACAAATAGAAACCAGCTGTGTTACATTCTGAGTGGTTTGCGGTGAGGGGTGGTGGCCAATACAAGCTAACCCATGCCTGAAATAGCTTACTGGCTCACCTTCCTGTTGCCTCTCTTCTCCTTTCTCATCATCTCTCTATTCCTCCGCCCCTTTTTCAACCATCAACCCCGGCTAAGCGGTTACGTTACCATTGGCACCATCGCCCTTTCGCTCCTTCTCTCCATCATCGCCCTTATCGAGGTAAGTCAAGCTTCCCAACTGCCCCTCCCCATTAAGCCCTTGGAATGGGTCCCTCTGGGTGACTTCGAGATCAGCATCGGGTTACTCATCGACCGGCTCACCGCCGTTATGCTTGTCGTGGTCACCTCGGTGAGCCTTATGGTCCAGATCTATTCCCAGGGTTACATGCAGGGGGACCCCGGCTATCAGCGCTACTTTGCCTTCATGTCCCTCTTCACCGCCTCCATGCTGGGCCTGGTGCTGGCCTCCAATCTCCTCTTCCTCTACGTCTTCTGGGAATTGGTGGGGCTCTGTTCTTACCTCTTGATCGGCTTCTGGTTCCACCGCCCCTCAGCCGCTGCAGCGGCCAAGAAGGCCTTCCTGGTCACTCGCCTCGGCGATTTTGGCTTCCTGGCCGCCGTGATCGGCATTTACTTTAACACCGGCACCTTTGACATCCTGAGAATCCCCGAGCTTTTACATGCGGCTTATCTGGCGGGCACCCTCTCCGGCACGGTCATAACCTGGCTCGCCGTCGGGATATTCTCCGGGGCGGTGGGGAAATCGGCCCAGTTCCCCCTGCATGTTTGGCTTCCCGACGCCATGGAGGGCCCCACTCCAGTTAGCTCTTTGATTCATGCCGCCACTATGGTGGCCGCCGGGGTCTTCCTGGTGGCCCGCATGCTCCCTCTCTTTGCCCTCCCCGAGGCTCAGACGGCCCTCACCGTAGTGGCCGTTATCGGTGGTTTCACCGCCATTTTCGCCGCCAGCATGGGCCTGGTGATGAACGATATCAAGCGGGTGCTGGCCTACTCCACCATCAGCCAGCTGGGATATATGATGCTGGGCCTGGGCGCCGCCGGAAGGGTGGGAATAGAGGCCGGAATCGCAGTGGGCATCTTCCACCTCTTCACCCACGCTTACTTCAAGTGCCTGCTCTTCCTCGGGGCCGGGAGCGTAAACCATGCCACCGGGACCTTCGATATGCGGGAGATGGGCGGGCTGAGGAAATATCAGCCCTGGACCTTCGCCGCCTTCCTTGCTGCCTCCCTCTCCATCTCCGGGATCTGGCCCTTCGCCGGCTTCTGGAGCAAGGACGAGATCCTGATCTATGCCCTGGAGCAACGCCCGGTTCTCTTCTACCTGGCCATGATAACCGTTTTCCTGACGGCATTATATATATTTCGCGCCCTCTTCATGACCTTCGGCGGAGAATACCGCGGTAAAAATCGGGAGCACCTTCATGAGTCCCCTCCGGTGATGGTCGTCCCCATGGTCATCCTCGCAATTATGTCCGTTGTTGGCGGATTCCTCGGGGTGGGCCACTTCCTCGGGGGAGAGGAACCTGGACTCTTTGAGGTCTTGACCCACCCCTTGCCGTGGGTGGGTCTGGTGCTCGCCGGACTGGGCATCTTCCTCGCCTATGCTATTTATAGTGCTCGCTGGCTCTCCGCTGAGGCCATTGGGCGGAGCTTCCGACCCCTTTACGTCATGCTCTCCCGGAAGTACTGGTTTGATGACCTTTACGAAGGGGTGATTGTAGTCCGGCTGCTGGTGAGCGGCATTTTTAGGCTCTGCCACCTCTTCGACGTCTATATAGTTGACGGACTGGTAAACGGCCTTGCTCAGGCAACGGTAGCCGTTGGCGGAGGGCTAAGGAAACTCCAGATGGGTCAGCTCCAGGAATATGGGCTCGCCATAGGCCTGGGGATAATCGTCATCCTGGCTATACTGCTTATAGGGTTCTATACCTAAGCTGAGATGGAAGGTTATCACCTGCTCTCGGTGGTGATTTTCCTCCCCGTCCTCGGGATTGGC
>Ga0180300_10000707_pt1 | contig 14988 bp, 15 predicted proteins | sample GuaBasSediGuay15_FD_121798 | JGI IMG/M metagenome (GOLD analysis project Ga0180300, IMG submission 121798) | Subseafloor sediment microbial communities from Guaymas Basin, Gulf of California, Mexico - Guay15, Core 4569-2, 21-24 cm | ecosystem: Environmental > Aquatic > Marine > Hydrothermal... | reverse complement strand
GTCTGCCTATCCTCGGTGCGCTGACGCGCCCCACGCATACAAAACCCGCCTTCTGCAGAAAACCGCTGAACCCGCCCATGACGGTGATGCATTCTACGAAGCGCACGCCAAGGCGCGGCACGGTTTCACGAAGCAGCCGCGCCGCAAGCCCCAACCCCCTAAACCGCGGCTCCACCACTATCCTCTGCACTACGCGCAACTCCTTATCCAGCAGCGCACGCTTCGCCGACACAGGACGCCCCGCATACCGACCACCAGTTGCCTTGTTGCGCAGAGCGCATGCACCCATCGGATGACCATACACCACAATCCCCACAGGCTCCCCCTCCAACTCCATCACAAATATCCTGTCCACGATGCCCAGACTGTGACTGCGATAATGCCAGCGGGCAAAATAGTCCCAGTCGCGTTTCGTGCCCTCCCGCACTGTTATGCGTTCGGCAAACGAGACAGGCGCGGGTTTGGGGTCGTGGCGTCTGACGACCCAATTCCCGCGCTCAAAGAGGATGGTCAGGTCGGGCTGCAGGTCGTGGAGGAAATCGTGTTGAGCGGCGGCGCATATGGCGAGACAGTTCCGCCGCCAGACAAGACGACGCAGGTTGAACGCCACAACACGCGCCGTCAGACGGTCAAGCGTGCTGCAGAACTCGTCCGCCACCAGAACCGCAGGTTGCCGCGCCAGAGCAGCCGCCAGTTGCGCCCTGTACCTCTGCCCATCCGATAACTCCCCATACCTGCGCAGCAGCACAAACGCCTCACCCAATCCCACCATCCCAAACAGCGCCAACGCCTCACCAAAACCTATGTCCAATGCGTCTATCAGCGGCTTCTCTGGCAGACGCGTAGCGTTTAAGTCCACAACTCCTTTAAGATTGCGCATCAGAAAGCGCAAGATACTGCTTTTGCCGCAGCCACTGGGTCCGCCGATAAAGACAACCCCCTTCTCGGGCAGGTCAATATCCGCGTCGCAGAGTTTGACGACCCGCTCGCAGAGTCCGATACCGAAGGCTTCCTGAAGACGGCGGATGTTGGGAGAGGGAACAGGCGGCGCGCTCCTGTATGAGATAGACACCCGCATCAGATATCCTCCGGAAGAAAGTCAGGAACGGAGTCAGAACCATCTTCTCCGTTGAGGTTCTGGAGCAGGCGTCGCCGCGCCTCTTCAGCACTCCGCGCAACTCCCACCACATCCGGTCTTTCTGTCGTCAGCGCAACATAATGGTTCCTGCCACACGGGCACTCAACACGGTAGACAAGCAACCTGTTCGGCAACTTGCCGAACTTCTCAAGCAGCATCATAAGAAGCAACTCCTGCAGAGCCATCACATTCGCCTGTGTGTTCAGCACCTCAATGAGAGATTTCTTCATGGCTGTTCTCCTCCTTAGCCCATTTACCGATTTTTCTGAAAGCGCGTTTCATATATTCACAAACATTTTTCTGGGCGATGCCCAACCTCTTCCCTATTTCACGCTGTGTTAGTCCATCATTAAAATAAAGGTCAATTACCTGCTTCTGGCGTCCTTTCAACCTGTCACGATAGTCAAGGACGGTCTTGACGACTGCCATACGCCTGACAAGTTCCTGAAGGTCTTTCGCCTTTATCTTGCCGCCGTGCAGTTTTCCGTGTTCCATACTCGGCAACTCTTTTTCCAACTCTTCGCAGGGTTGTGTGCAGATGTCTCTTTTGGGGCAGTTGTAGCAGGGCATAACCGAACCCTCCAAGAGATTGCTGTAGGGTTCGGCGCTTGTGGACACTGGCGCTATGGGCGCGGGTCCACATCAGCGGCGCTTCCCTGCTGCAGGGGAACCTCCTCCACCTCATTCACAACACGAAAATAGCATCTGCATCTCCTGCAGAAGATCACCGCCTCTCCACGCTTTAAGATGAAGTCCGTTTCCTTACCACAGTTGGGGCAGATTATGTGTCCTTTTCTTTTATGCGGGGTGGGTTTCTGCGCCATCTGGCGGTCTCCTGTTCACTATGTGTGACCCACATAATTAACATACAAGAGAATAGGCGTGCGTCAACCCATTTACGATTTTTCTCCAGAAATTTGTTGACAAACAGTGAACGCATCTTATCCTTTTATAGTGAGGAGGTTAACCATGAGCAGTGTCGGTGAGGTCATAAAACGGCTAAGGCTGAGGAAAGGATGGACGGTTAAGAGGCTGGCGGAGGCGTTGGGAAAGTCGCCTGCCTATGTGAGTATGGTGGAGAACAGTAAAAGGGATGTGAGGATGGCGACTCTGGAGGCTTTCGCGAAGGCGCTTGGTGTGCCGCCAGCGTATCTCCTTTCCGGACACGATGAAGAGAAGGAAGAAAGGATTGAGAGTCTGGTGGATGAGATACTGGCGGTTGTGGAGCGCCATCTGCCGGAGGCTAAGGGAGCATTGAAGCGGGTGAAGCGTGTGCCCGTTATATCCTATACTGCAGCGGGCGACCCCGTTGCTTACGAGGACATGTATCCTGCAGGATGGGCTGAGGAGTTTATTGAAGGGGTTGTTGACATAGAGGATCCGAACGCTTTTGCGCTGCGGATACGCGGTGACTCAATGGAGCCGCTTCTTATGGACGGCGATATTGTGATTGTCTGTCCGAACTGGTCGTTGAGGGAGGGCAAGCCTGTTGTCGCCAAGATTCGCGGTGGGGAGATAACCTGCAAGATATACAATCGCAAGGAGAGGAACATCGTGTTGTCGGCGGTCAATCCGCGTTATCAGCCTGTTGTTGTGGGAACTGACGAGATAGAGTGGCTGTATCCTGTGGTGCGTGTTGTGCGCGACATCTACTGAACGCAGTTGGCAAAGCATAAGACCAACTCACAATATGGCTTTGTAAAAGGCTTTCTGGTGTCAGTTCAGGATTTTCTGATGCGGTGTCCGCCACCAACCGAGATATTCGGCAGGTCTGGCAGGGAGTGTCTGCGGAGTATTGAGTCGCCGAAGTAGACAGGAGAGACTCTGACAGACGAACACAAGAACGAAGGAGGAGAGGGCAGCGGGGGCATCAGCCTTCTAACTCCGCTTCGGTTTTTTCCACAAAATTATGGACACGACCTCTCGTTGCACCAAGGACTTCCATAGATAAAGGAGATTGTTGACGAACGCTCGCGGCACCGACAAGACAGTAGCCAAGAGGAAGACAATTCTTTCCTCTTCTGGCAAAATGACTCCGTCAGCGGCGGCAACCGCAACCGTATCTTCTATGAGTTTGTAGCGCACTTCCGTGGGCATAAAAGAAGCAGCCTTACTCATTATCTCGCGCAACTTACGGTTGATATCAATGTTTCCCCTAACGACTTGGGACAGAACCCGCTTAACTTCGTGGCGGCTTATCAGTCCTCTACAGTGTTTGATGATGGTCTCTTTTTCTCTTTCGTCAATGTGACCGTCAGCGGCGGCGGTGAGGACCATTGCCCACAGCATAATCTCGCGAAAGTGCTTTCGCACGGTGGTGTCGGGGTGGAAACTGGGCGGGTCCAGAAGGGAGAGTAGCCGTTCGGTTTCCGATTCAAGTTGGTTCACATCAAGTTGTGGTTGGCTCACATCATAGGCGTTGGAGAACGCAGAAGAGGAGGCAAACAGTCTCAGCAACTTTGCTCTGATACAGGTGAAGGGGTGTGACTCAAGCCACCAGGCGAGGGGGAAGGGGGCGCCTTTCTGTTTCTCACCTTTGCTGCGTGTTCTGACGATTTCGTCTGCCTGTTGACAGAAGATTTCGGCGTCAGCGCGCACCTTATCTGAAGCGATTCCTGATGTCAGTTTGATCATACAGTGAACCGCAGAGCGCCAGTCGCGGCAACATATCAGCCCCAGTCTATCTGCGGAGACTTCAGCGGCGCGTTGCCACGCCATAAATCCTGCTTTTTGAAAGAGTGAGCAGCCACGGGAGTCAAGAAATGTCGCATTAGGTATTTCCTCGTGTCTTAAGGCGAAATGTCCTATCTCGTGCCCGATGACGAATGCCAGTTCTGGAGGTGAGAACTTTTCCACTATGGCGGAGTTGAGGACAACCGCGATGCGCTTACCAGCCAGGAAACACTGGGCGTTGAGGTCTGGGGCGTGGCGCACAAAAATTTCCACACCCGCTTTTATCCCCACAATGCGAGCGCACATCCGAACGATTGAGACAAGAAGTGGAGACAGCGGCGCTGTAACGCGTAGAGAGGAAGCGAGAAGGTGCACGCGAATCGCCTTGTAGTCGTCCTTGGACTTCCACTCTTCCCACAGCGTGCGGAAGTCGTTTTCCTCAACCAACAGTTGTCTGATTTCTTTTTCGCGTCTGCACCTTAGTTTGTCCATATTTATGCTGCGCTGAGGCGCGGCTACTCCAGAGGGAAAATCTGCGCTATTCATGCAGAAGAAATCGGAGCCGCATTCAGGACACTCCACAATCCGCCCCAGATAACTGTCGGGAACATCCGCATAATGCTCTCCGCAATTAGGACAGACCGTTTGCACAGTTTCCCCTCGCTTTGCACCTATTCTACGCTTTGGAGCGCGCATATCAAGTCTTTTTGTGGTAGGTATTAGGGTGCAACATCTTCCAGTGCGGATGCTGTTACTGACTGCAAGCCTTGGGCGGCAAAAATTGCAATGACAGCAGTTTGCGCTCGCACCTACTGACGCCAGAGGCGGTCTATCAGTTTCTTGGTCTGACGAATCGCTTCTGGGTGGCGCATAAGGAGGATGTCAACGCCGGAGATGAGCATACCGGCGGCGGTGACGGTCTCCCAGAGAGGTCCGCGCACATTCTCTGCGCCCCATTCTGGAAACTCGCTTTCGGGCGCTTTCGCCTCCTTAGCACGCCACGCCTCGTGCCCCACTGTTGCCATCATCGGCAACGCCATCAACTTGTCACCTCCGAGTCCTGCCAACCGCTGCCGCTCCTGTATGCTGTAGACATACTCAAAGCCGTATCCCAGCGCTCCTGTTGTCTGGAACATCACTATGCGCTCAAGCGGAAACTCCATATCCGACAGCAGAATGTTGACCTGCTTGCCGATATTTATGTCAAGCGGGGCTTCAGAGATGATGCAGTGCTCGTCAGCCTGTGCGACCGCGCAGAGCGTTTTGTAGTTTTCCTGTGTGGCGGAGCCGAGCAGCGCACGCTCGCCCCTCAAAGCCTCCGAAACTTTCGGCATTATCTGGTTGTCCTTTTCCGCAACACCTGTGCCCCAGACGATAAGCGGCACTCCTACTGATTCCTTCAGTTTTGTGACCACCTCAACGGCGTGGTCGGCGGGGCGGTTCCCCAGGTCGGGATGGCACCCCTGAAGCGCGACACAGACCATATCAACGCCCAACTCGTCAACGCAGTAAGCAGCCCATTTGCCGACATCGCCCCAGACATCTTTGTAGGCTTCAGCAAGAGAGGGCACCCACTCCTCTGGTGTGACATCAAGGATGTGGGCGGCAACAACGGAACGGTTGCCGTTGGCTCCTTCAAAGAAATGCAAGGGCAGTCCTTTGTGACCGCCGACCTTGACAACACTGGTGCGCGTTCCTCCCTCCTCGCTCGTAGCGCCTATCTTCACCTCAACTATCTGCGCAGGCCAGGACTCCTTCACATCAGGCAACGCCATTGTCTCCACCTCCTATGATGGTTCCTTCTGAGGTGTTTCCTCCTTCCGAAAAACGCCGCTAATTTTTGAGAGTCTATTGTAGCAGTCGCGGCAGACAAATATAGGCTTGTCGTTCTCCCCGATAGTGATGCGGTCAAGCGGATGGCATATCGGTCTGGAGCAGCGGCAGCAGAGGGCGGCACACGCCTGCGGATATGCCTTGCGCAGATGAGCCAGAAGCCTCGGATTTGTCGTTGCAACCACCACCTTCTGCGCGTCGTAGAAAACATCAAGGTCCTCTATTATTGGCATATCGGAGAAGGTCTTAACGAGGATGACAGTGACGCTTTCAAGCATAAGGGGAACGGCGTGGTAGTGTTCAGCGAGGTCGCCGAAGGCGAGCCGTCTGACGGCAAGCGGCGCCTCCAGTTTCCCCAAAACCTGATACCTACGCGCCAACTGCGTCACCCACGCCTCCCAAACCTGTTGTGATGTCACAAGCCCCCTTCGCCGCAAAATTTCGCCCAACAGCGCCCCTGTCTCACGCTGCTCCCTCAGCGCCTCTTTTATGTCATCCTGCGTTATCAACCCCGCCTCAAGCAGTATTTCACCTATCAACGGTGCCGGGCATCTCACTTAACCCCCTCCTCACAGAGTCCCACAACTTCGCAACTTCACTGATGCCACGCCACAGGCTGCCCGGCTCAACTTCTGGACTAATATAGGGAACCTCCGCCACTATCTCAAGCGGAATCGCTTTTATTTTCTCTACAACCGCTTTCGGCGCCTCAGAATGGAGCATATTCAGCACCGCGCACATCCGTTTTATGCCTATCGGCAGTTTTTCGGCTATATAAGCGATGCGTTCCGCCGCCACAACACTGGCGCGCGTCGCCTGACACACCACCACCAGAAGGTCCACATCCTGTGTCGTTCTGCGGTTCAGATGCTCCATTCCCGCTTCGCAGTCCATCACCACATAGTCGTAGTCCCTCACCAGAACCTCAAGCACCCGCCGAAGAACATGGTTCACATAGCAGTAGCAGCCTGGTCCTTCAGGACGCCCCATCGTCAGAAGCGCAAAACCATCCGCCTCCGCCAACGCCTCAAAAACGCCATACTCTATCAGGCGCTCTTTGCTCATTCCAGGTGGAATCTTCAGCGCCTGTCGCATCACATCGTCGCGCAGGTCAGCGATTGTCTTTTTCACCTCCACTCCAAGGGCGAGGTCAAGGTTATGGTTTGGGTCGGCGTCCACCGCCAAAACCGACCCCGCTTTCTGCTCCACAAGATAGCGCACAAGGTCCGCCGCCAAAGAGGTCTTCCCAACACCTCCCTTACCCACAAACGCAACGGTTGTCATCACCGCTCTCCTTTGCTGTCACTCCTTTACTATGCGCACTGTCCTTATACGGATTGGCTTCTTGGGGCGGTGGAGCGCCACCCGTCTGCCACCCCCTATGTCCACCCATTTCTCCTCCACCTCCACCGCCTCTATTCTGCGCACCACATCCATGCCGTCAACCACCTGCGCGAAGACGCAGAATTTGCCGTCAAGATGGGGACGCGGCGCAAGACAGATATAGAACTGCGAACCTGCGGAGTTGGGGTCTGCTCCACGCGCCATACCAACTGCGCCTGCGATATGCTTATGCGGCGTTATCTCAAGCGGTATCGTCCATCCAGGACCTCCCGTGCCGTCGCCTTTCGGACAGCCCCCCTGTATCACATGTCCGCGCACAACACGATGAAATGTTAGACCATCATAGAAACCGCTCTCCGCCAGTTTGATGAAGTTGGCGCAAGTCTTCGGCGCATCCTTCTCGTAAAGCAGCACCTTTATCGTGCCAAAATCGGTCTCAATCAAAGCATATGTGCTGCCCCGCGCACAGCCCATTGCACAAACAAGAGCAATCAAGACCAGACCGCGCATACAACCCCCCCATAACAAACAATTCTAACATACAGACAGCCAAAAGTGGAGTTACCTTGCCGAAAAAGCAACAAAAGGTTATAATTGGCAGTAGGGATGATGGGAGAAGCGTATGTTGCGGTTGCCGAACTGGCGAGACGCCTATGTTCGGGGAGTTCGCGTTCTTCTGCGTGTGGATTTTAATGTTCCCGTGGAGGGAGGCAAGGTCACGAACGATTTTCGTCTTCGGATGACGATACCGACGCTTACGGAGTTACGGGTTCGCGGCGCGCGGCTTGTGGTGGCGTCCCATCTTGGGCGCCCAAAGGGCAAGCGCGTTAAAAGCCTGTCGCTGCAACCTGTCGCAAAGGCGCTTGAGGAACTCCTTGATTATCCTGTCAAGTTTGTTGACGACATTACAGGCGAGCAGGCATACAGGCTTTCGCTCAAGTTGAAGGACGGTGAGATTATGCTGCTTCAGAACCTGCGTTTTGATGAGGGTGAGGAGAGAAACGATGACGAATTTGCCAGGCGTCTTGCTCGCCTTGCCGACACATACATAAACGACGCCTTCGGCACACTCCACAGAAGGCACGCATCTGTTTGCGCGATAACGAAGTTTCTGCCGTCATATGCGGGTCCGCTTGTTTTGAAGGAGACGGAGGTTCTGATGCGAGTGCGCACCGAGCCTGACAGACCGTTAGCGGTGGTTTTCGGCGGCGCCAAGGTCGCTGACAAAATCGCCCTCATACGACAGTTCCTGAAAACCGCCGATGTGCTGATAGTGGGAGGGGCTATGGCTTACACATTTCTTGCGGCAAAAGGGGTGGGAGTCGGCAGGTCGCGGGTGAAGAAGGAGTATCTGGAGGAGGCGAAGGGGACTCTGGAGGAGGCGCGGCGCATCGGACGGGTTCTTGCGCTCCCTGAAGACCACATCGCCGCCTCCTCCTTCAGCGCTGATGCCGAACCAGTGCTCTGCCGTCGTGAAATCCCCAACAACCTCCTGGGACTTGACATAGGTCCGAAAACGGTTGACCGATTCTCATCGCTTCTTCGCGGCGCAAAGATGGTGTTGTGGAACGGACCGATGGGGGTGTTTGAGTGGGAGCGATTTTCGGAGGGAACCGCTGGCATAGCACGGGCGATAGGGCGGCTGCGCGCTTACTCTGTTATCTGTGGAGGCGACACCATAGCGGCGGTTGAGCGATACGGCAATATTGACCGATTCTCTTATGTTTCAACAGGAGGCGGCGCCGCGCTTCAGTTCCTCCAAAACCCCTATCTCCCTGGCATCTCCGCTCTCCTTGAGAGGAGGAATACCGAGTGAGTGATGTGAAAAAGTCAGGTGGTATGGACAAAGGCTCGTGGGTGCTTATGATGCTTGCCTTTGTCTTTGGCGTTCTACTTGTGATGGCGCTGTGCACGCCACGCAGGAGCGGACTGGGCGCTGGGGCATTGAGGGTCTTTTCGGCTACCAGGCTTGGGGACGGCAGAGTGATGGTGCTTCTTGAGGATGGAACTGTGGCGGTTCTGCGCAGCAGCGGCACAGGACTCGTTGTGGAGGCGGAATACAGGTTGAGGCGGCAGGGCGGGAGGCTGTTTGCGGAACGGCTTGGCGGTGGAGAGGCGCTCTTTCAGGCACAGAAAGGACTGTTTGAGCGCTTCTGCAAACAGGCTAATGTGGAGGCGGCGTTGGATGTAGCACGGCAACTCGCGCAGGGGGAAGGGTTCTCCTATCTGCGGAAGCAGTTGAAAAAGGAGGGGATATGCGGGGATGTGGCGGCACTGGTGCTGGGTGAGCGCGGCGACAAAAGCGCCGCAAAAAGGCTCCTGCAGATGCTCTCCGCAGGCAGAATGCGGGAGAAGGTTCTGGCTGCACTGGCTGCGCTCACAGGAAAAACCCCACCACATAACCAAAACCCACTTCAGTTCTACAAAAACCTGCTTGGAGAAAAGCGATGAGCGAAGAGAAGCCTTGTGTGCGACCACTGGATGTTGTTCCTGTTCAGACAGGCAAGCAGATGGCGTTTGTTCTGCGTGACCCTGAGGGCTTGACGAACGAGGTGATGGTCATCAGTCCGCTGGCGTTCTATCTGATGGCGCTGATGGACGGCAGTCGCGGCGTGCTGGATATTCAGGTGGATTTCGCGCGGCGCTTCGGCACCATCATCCCCAGCGAGAAGATAGAGGAGTTGGTGTCGCAACTTGACAAGCACCATCTTCTTGAGAACGACAGTTACCGCAGTTGGCGCAACGGAATAATAGAGGAGTTTCGGAAGGCGCCGTTGCGCGAGGCGCGTTTCGCGGGCTCCGCCTATCCCGCTGAGACCGACCCGCTCAAGAAGATGCTCGCCTCCTTCTTTGAGGGCGTGGAGAGCGCACTTGATGCGCCACCCTGCGCTGTCGTTGCCCCCCATATTGACCTGCAGCGCGGGAGGGGCTGCTTCGCCGCCGCCTACTCCCTCTTCAAAAACATCCCCACACCCGCCACCTTCGTTCTGCTCGGCACCTGCCACACACCCATGCAGCAGCCCTTCTGCCTCACTAAGAAGGACTTCAAAACTCCGCTTGGTGTGGCAAAAAACGATGCCGAAACCGCCACAAAACTGCTTGATAAGATGAAATGGCTGGGCGAGGATGAGTTCAGCCACCGCGGTGAGCATTCAATTGAGTTTCAGGTTCTGTTCCTGCAGCATCTGTTTGACAGCGCAGATTTTCGCATTCTGCCTGTGCTCTGCGGCGGCTTTCATCGCTATATGGAGAAAGGAGAAAGTCCCGCAGAGGATGAGCGGGTGCGGGAGTTTCTTGACGCGATGCGGGATGCCTTAAGCGGCGTTGAAAACCCGGTTCTGATAGCAGGGGCTGACCTGTCGCATATAGGACGCCGCTTCGGCGATGGTGTGACAATGCAACAGTCGCTTCTTGACTGGCTGCGGGAGCAGGACCAAAAGGTCTTAACTCTTGTTGAAAAAGGAGACGCCAACGGGCTGTTTGAAGAGGTGGCAAAAGAGCGCGACGCCAGACGCATCTGCGGTCTCCCCCCAATATGGACGCTGCTTGAACTGCTGCCTGCCGGCGCCAGCGGCAGAATAGTAAAATATGAGCAGTCGGTGGAGCAGGAAACCGACTCGGTTGTTACCTTTGCTGCCCTCGCGTGGAGGCATAGTGATGGTTGAGAAGACGCAGATTGAAGCGGCAAAAAGAGGTGTTGTGACAGAACAGATGCAACAGGTAGCAGAAAGCGAAGGACTGGATGAGGATGTTGTGCGTCATCTGGTCGCGGAAGGCAGGATGGTGATACTTTACAATCCCAACCACAGCGGCGGTGGTGCGGCGGCGGTGGGGCATCCCGCGCGCACAAAGGTGAACGCCAACATCGGCACATCTGAGGACCGTATGGATGTGGATTTGGAGTTGGCGAAGTTGCGTGCGGCGATTGCCGCCGGCACCGACACCGTTATGGACCTCTCCACAGGCGGCGACCTGGACAAAATACGCCGCCGTATCATCGCCGAATCCTCCGTTCCTGTTGGCTCCGTGCCCATATACCAGACGGTGAAGGAGGCGGTGGAAGCGGGCAGGGAGGTCTGGGAGTTTGATGCGGACGCGCTCTTTGCGGACATAGAGAAGCACGCTGAGGATGGAATATCGTTTGTGACTGTTCACTGCGGTGTGACGCGCGCCTCCCTTGAACGCCTCCATAAGCAGGGGCGCATTATGGGGATAGTCTCTCGTGGCGGCGCGTTTCTTGCACGATACATTGAAGAAACAGGACGCGAAAACCCACTCTATGAGCAGTTTGACCGCCTCCTTGAGATAGCCAAGAAATACGACCTGACGCTTTCGCTGGGGGACGGTCTGCGTCCAGGCTGCCTTTCAGACGCCACCGACCGCGCACAGATTGAAGAGTTGATAACTCTGGGCGAGTTGCGCAAAAGAGCACTTGAAGCCGGCGTTCAGGTGATGATTGAAGGACCAGGACACCTACCGCTCAACCAGGTGGAGGAGAACATGCGTCTGCAGAAGGAGTTGACGAACGGGGCGCCGTTTTATGTTCTGGGTCCTGTTGTGATTGACATAGCACCGGGGTTTGACCACATAGTGGCGGCGATAGGTGGTGCTGTGGCGGCGTTGTGCGGCGCGGACTTCCTCTGCTATGTCACCCCCAGCGAGCACATCAGGCTGCCGGATGTGGAGGATGTGGTGGAGGGTGTTGTGGGCGCGCGGATAGCAGCGCATGCGGCTGATGTGGCTCTGGGTATTGCGGGCGCCGCCGAAAAGGACAGAGAGATGGCGCTTGCCCGCGCATCGCTTGACTGGAAGACGCAGGAGAGGCTGGCGATTCATCCTCACCGATTCCGCGCGATCCGCGCCTCAAGCGTCCCACGCGACCCGAAGGTCTGCACTATGTGTGGCAGATTTTGTGCTCTTAAGGTTTTCAAGCACAAAGAGTGACTTCGGTCGGCTCTGCTGTTACACAGCCATACGAAACATCAACCCCACAAACATCCCCCTCCACTACCGCCTCGGTTCTGTTCGTTGGATTGCTCATAACAGCAAGGATGCGAAGCCGTTTTCACAGTTCTATTTTCTCAAATTTGATATCGTCTCCCACTACCCTGTATGCGAACAAACGCACACCTCTGTCAGAAAAATCGCTGTTTGCAGCCTTTGTTTTTGCGCTTTCGCGAAAATCAAAAGCGATTAAAGTAGGCTGCACACTTTCTATTCGCCCCCCAGCCAACCTGCCCGCCACCCATTTTGAATAGTTGACAAGTTGGCTCACATCCTTGTCGGCAGCCTCGTCTCGTTTGACCTCCACGACAGTGAACTTATAGCGGAACGGATAGCCAGTGTAGACGGCGTTTTTGTGATAGACGAGAATATCCATATGTTTTTTTGTAACATAATAGGGGACATTGTTGGCGAACCACTCTATGTCTTCAGCAGGACCAAACACTTCTCTGACACTCTCGCAAGTCCTATCGTCAATATGCGACACCAGCCACGCCCTTAGGACATCCTCCAAGAGCACCCTACCATTGCGGCTTAATTTGCTCAAATGCAACTCTATCCTGCGCCTCTTGCTTTTCTTGACGGGATAAGCCTTCATGGTATGGGGTTTGTCAACCGCGTTTCCGTTCAATTCTACAAGCAGTTCTACAAGAACCTCTGCTGTTTCGGGATTTACGGTATTCATTCCTCTGGGTCCCTGAACCTTCCTGTAGAACCAGCCCCAACATTTTGACTCGTAATCTTTGGAGGAGAACAAAAGGTCTTCTGGAACAGGTGTGGGGAAATAACTTAAGCATTCTATCTCAATCCTCAACGGCCATTTACCATCTACGCAGCCAATGCTTGTGGTATCAAAGAACGGTTCACTCTTTACTTTATAAATACCGTGAAAACCAACCCTACGCTCATATAGAAAGGCTATGTCGCCTACTCTCGTGTTCAAAATATCAGCAATCATCCCCAAATACCGCTTCCTCTTCGGATATCTCATACTCTCTTGTATTACTTGGTCATAGTTTTGAGGAATATCCTTTGTTCCAACCCCCCAGAATCCATTATCGCGCACCACAGGGAAGGTGTCTTTATCAGTCATAAGAACATGCGCCTTCATATTTCAGCACCCAAAACATAATTCATCCCACAGCAAATTCTCCGTCTTTGCCGCTTCTTCGCACGATCGTTATGATAGGGGTTGAGGGGCGAGAGTTCAAGCGCATCCGCCTGTCAAAACCGAAACTCCACCTTGATTGAATGTCGTCAAGAACGGAAGCGAGAAAGCGTGCGAAGAGTCTAACGCGATGGCGCGGATGCGTTTCCTATCGGCGGAGCAGCGTCGCGCACGGAAGATGCGGAACCGCAGCAGAGCGGCATATCGCTACAGCGCAGACCATAATGACAGCGGCGTAGGAGGTGGCAGACCATCCGTTCGTCCCTAATTTCTTCTCTGTAGTTGGGTCTGCTCAAGGCAATTTGGCGACACATCGTTTACAAAATTGTGGAAATAAATCTGGGCTGGCGTGGTATAATGGTTTTGACGGAGAAGGAGGTGAGCGTATGCGTTGGCTGTTTGTCACTGCGTTTATGTTGTTTGGAGTGTGTGTGGCGCTGGGTGATGACTTGGACGACTTGTTCGGCAGTGACAGCGGCGTTGACGCAAAGAGAGTGGACGCGGCGGTGAAACGCGCCGCTCAATGGCTGCTGTCCAAACAGAACGCCGACGGTTCCTGGAAAGTCTCAGGCAAAGGACAACTGCTGGAGATTGAGTCACATTATCCTGGTGGCGTGACAGCACTTATGCTATATGCGCTTCTTAAGGCGGGCATAAGTCCGAAAGATAAGCGCATAGTGAAGGGATTTGAGTTCTGTCGCAACGCACCTGATCTGAAACTGAGCGGTGATGTGCCGCGTGCTGGTGTGGCACCTCAGCCGGGGCAGAACTTCACGAGCGCCAGAACATACTCTGTGTCGTGTATGATACTGGCGTTGGCGGCGAAGTATCAGCCGCGGGTGAAGTCCAAGAAATCGCGCCACTTGATCAAGAAACTGATGACGAGCGCGGAGAAGCAACTTCGCCGCGGTTTCCGAAAAGCCGACCCCCGTGATAAGCAGTTCTTATCCGAACTGGTGGAGTGGCTCATCAAGACGCAGCAGACCAACATTTGGCGCTATCCGGGTCCTGCACAGGACGGCAACTGGGAGGACGCCTCAAACACCCAGTATGTAATGCTGGCGCTGTATACCGCGTGGCGGCTCGGCTACAAGATTCCACCTTCCGTCTGGGAGAAGGTGATACAGTGGTTCCTCAAGAATCAGGATAAGGATGGGCAGAAGGTGAAGTGGTTTCCTGTGCCGGGAGCAGACATACCGATGAAGGAGTTGAGGAGGCTGGAGAAGAAGTCGCTGTCGGAGTTGAGGAGGATGTAGCGCAAGGCGGGCGCAAGCAATTTGACGCCCGATATGATGAAGAAGATGCGCACATCGGTGGTGATAGACAATCCATACAGGAAGTTCAGACCGGAGAAGAAGGAGATGCGTGCGCGTGGGTGGAGTTATGTTCGGCGTGGCGGGGCGCCCAAGTTCCCATCATTTGAGCACACCTGTGGTTCTATGACGACAAGCGGGATAGCATCACTGATGATATGCAAAGCGGCTCTTGAGGGAACGCCTATCTGGCGCAAGTATAAGAAGCAGGTGGAGCAGGCGATACGGGACGGTGTTGCGTGGTTGGCTCGCAACTTCACCGTCTCCAGAAATCCCAACAAAGGTGGTTATCACTTCTACTATCTGTATGGTATGGAGCGTGCTGGAGTTCTGACTCTGACGCGTCTATTCGGCAAGCACAACTGGTATAAGGAGGGGGCGGAGTTTCTGCTGGCGCATCAGCGTGCAGACGGTTCCTGGCACGAACAGGGTGACAGTCCGCTTGTTGCCACGGCGTTTGCGATACTTTTTCTGAAGAAGGCGACCGCGCCTGTTGTGCGCATTCCTCACGATGT
>Ga0180300_10000706_pt1 | contig 15009 bp, 15 predicted proteins | sample GuaBasSediGuay15_FD_121798 | JGI IMG/M metagenome (GOLD analysis project Ga0180300, IMG submission 121798) | Subseafloor sediment microbial communities from Guaymas Basin, Gulf of California, Mexico - Guay15, Core 4569-2, 21-24 cm | ecosystem: Environmental > Aquatic > Marine > Hydrothermal... | reverse complement strand
TAGCCCGGGGGAGATTCGAACTCCCGTCGGCGGGTCCAAAGCCCGCCATGCTTGTCCTGACTACACCACCGGGCTTCCTCAGACACCCATAGGCTAGTAGGTTTAAGCCATATTTTAGCTGTTTTGCCGTGGGGAAACCGTTTTCTCTTTCCAAGCAATAATACTATCATGGAAATTCTGAATTTAAGCAGACTTCTTGACAACGCTGCAAGCGAAGCCACTAGGAGAGCTAGGGAGGTAGCCTTAAAACTTTTGACGGCTGGGGTTAAAGCCGCCGACCCTAAAGCCTGCGTTAAAGAGCATGTGAGGCTGAAGGAGGAAACCCTCGAGGTTGGAGGGAGACGCTTCAGCCTTTCCAAGGTTAGACGCATCCTGGTGGTTGGCGGAGGGAAAGCCTCGGGGAAGATGGCTGAAGCTCTCGAGGAAATCTTGGGGGACAGAATCTCAGGCGGGGTTGTGAATGTTCCGAAAGGAACCTCCAGAATGTTCAAGGTGGAACGTGTAAGGCTTAACGAGGCAAGCCATCCCATCCCGGATGAGCAGGGTGTTGAAGGTGTGAGGAGGATGGTTAAGCTCCTAGAGGAAGCGGAGGAGGGAGACCTGGTTTTCGCCCTGATTTCAGGGGGAGGCTCAGCCCTCATGCCACTTCCAGCCGAGGGGATTACCCTAGCCGAGAAGCAGGAGGCCACAGGTCTTCTATTGAGGTCTGGAGCGCCCATTCAGGCGGTTAACACCGTTAGAAAGCATATTTCAGCCATTAAAGGAGGGAGAATGGCTTTGAAGGCTTACCCTGCAAGCCTTATCTCGCTGATAATTTCTGATGTGGTTGGAGACAGGCTGGAGAATATAGCTTCCGGTCCGACGGTTCCAGACCCTACAACCTACCAGCAAGCCCTCCAAGTGTGCGTGAGGTATGAAGCCTTAGAGAAGCTTCCGGCGGCGGTTAGAAGGCTTCTGGAGGAGGGTGCTAGAGGACGGCTGGAGGAGACGCCTAAGCCTGGAAGCCCTGTCTTCGCTAAAACCTTGAACGTTCTCGTGGGAACCAACCGGAGGTCCTGTATGGCGATGGTTAGGGAAGCTGAAAGACTGGGGTTAAACAGGCTTTTCCTAACTTCAACCCTTGAAGGGGAGGCAAGGCATGTGGGAACAGCTCTAGCAGCCATCCTGAGGGAAACAGCGGAAGCAGAAGGCCCTCTGCCTAAGCCCTTAGCCATAATCCTTGGAGGGGAAACCACGGTGACCGTTAGGGGGAAAGGGAAAGGTGGAAGAAGCCAGGAGCTGGCTTTAAGCGCCTCAAAAAAGTTGAGGGGGCTTGAAGGAGTGGCATTAGCTGCCATGGGAAGCGATGGGATAGACGGCTTCACCGACGCTGCTGGAGCCGTGGTGGACGGCTACACCGTTGAGAGAGCTGAGAGGCTGGGGTTGGATTTAGAGGCTATGCTGTATGATAATGACTCCTACCATTTTTTCTTAGGTCTGGGAGACCTTATCTTCACCGGGCCCACGGGCACTAACGTTAACGATTTTATTATTCTTGTAGCCGTGTAGAGGGTAAACTTAATTTTTCCTTTACTCTTTTAGGAACTTTTTAACAGCCAGTTCTACGTCCTCTCTTTTAACGGTTTTACGTTTAGCGTGGGCGCAGTAGTCCATGGCTTCCTTGGCGATTTTTACGGCTAAATCTTCCAGGGCTTTCCTAAGCTCTTCGGCGGCAGCCTCACTAACCCTGTAGGCTCCAGCCTTCTTAATCAGCCTGTGAAGCGGGGCGAGAGAAATCTCCTTTTCTGCCAAGTTTAGGCACCATTTTTATTTTTAAGCCCTAATTCCCTAAATAAATTTTTGCTTTGGGGAAAAGGGGGAGTTAAGCTTGGAAAAGGTAAAAATAAAGCCTCAGAGGAGGAAGGTTAACAAAATAAGCTTAAAGAGGGAAAAACCGGGAGCCACCTACATCGACAGCCACATCCACCTGGCAGACGAAGCCTACCAGGGAAGAATCAGCACAATCCTGGAGCAGGCTGAAAGGGAGGGCGTAAGAATAGTTATAGCCAACAGTGAAGACCTTGAAACAAGCCTTAAAACCCTTGAAATCGCTGAAAGCCATCCTTTAAGGGTTCTGCCCGCCGTAGGGGTTCACCCGTGGGCTGCCCCTGAAACCGGGCTGGGAGAGGTTGGAAAGGTTGTAGAGCTGGTTGCTAGGTGCAGAGGGAAGCTTACCGCCGTAGGCGAAGTAGGCTTGGACATAGCCTACACCAAGGGAAATCTTGAAGCCTGGGAGAAGCAACGGAAGGTTTTCCGTTTCATGCTGGAGGCTGCTGAAAAGGCTGGGCTTCCGGTGGTAGCCCATTCGAGGAGAAGCGCGCTGGAAGTTTTCGAGGAGGCTTCCAGCTACCGTGTTAGAATGGTCTTCCACTGGTTCAGCGGGGAAATCACGGTTTTAAGGAGGATTTTGGATGCTGGCTACTACATAACGGTAGGCCCCTCCATCCACTATTCAAAGCATATCCAGCAAATAGCCAGCGAAACCCCGCTTTCCAAGGTTATGGCTGAAACCGACGGGCCGGTGAAATATAGGGGTCCCTTCCAGAGCGTGGAAACCACTCCCTCCCTGATACCCAGGGTGGTGGAAAAAATCGCGGAGATAAAAGGAGTCCCCCTAGCTGAGACAGCAGTCCAGATAGTGGATAACTGCCGGAAGGTTTTCGCCGGGGTGGATGAAGCCTTAAAGTAGGAGCATAGCCTGCATCCCGTATTTGGCTAGGAGGTATACGCCGAAGCCTGTGAGGAGGAGACTGCATATTTTCGCCAGTAGCTCTTGGCGTTTAAGAATGGTTTTCCTTCCAGACCATACCGTGTAGGCTACAAGCGTATGCCATGTGAGGTCTGCCGTGAAGTGGCCTAGACTCCAAAAGAGCACGCCGAGCATGGCAGCCGTCAGGTAGGCGTCCATCAGGAGAGCGAAGCCTAGAGTCGCCCACCACAGGGGGACGGTAGGGTTGAGAATCGTGCTGAAGAGTATTCCGCCTGGAACAGGGTGGAGGCCCAAGTGGGGAAGCCCGTCCAGCTTCCCGTCTCCGCTTCCGCCTTTCCCATGGAAGCCTTTCAAGCCGAAAAGGGTGAGGAGAACTCCGCCTAGGATGCCGAAGGATAAAACTATCGAGGGGCTTTGAAGAAGCAGGTGGAAGCCTGAAACTATGAGTATGATTAGGGGAACCTCAACGATGAAGTGGCCTAGCGATGTGAGAGGCCCTGTTTTGACACCCCACCTGGGGCTTTTGGCTAAAATATAGATTAGGAGGGGGCCTGGAATCATAACTCCTGACAGGGATACTACGAATCCTACCGCAAACTGGTAGATTTCGAAGAGGAACCCTGCTCACCTTGACGATTGCTAAGGCTGAAAGCCGAAACAGTTATTTAAGGTTTACCGTTCTTGAGAATTTAAGCCCGGGTGATATGCCGAGTTTGGGGCGTATAAAAACAGGACTCGTCAAAAGAATTTCCCGAAGCCTCCTAGAGAAATATCCAAACCTTTTCACCGCCGACTACGAGAAAAACAAGCAGCTGGTAAACCGTATGGTGATGTCAGACTCTAAAAAGCTTAAAGACCAGATAGCAGGCTACGTAACCCACCTTGTAAGGCTTCAAAGCCAGAAAACCAGCCGGGAGTAAACCCTTAAATCAGCTGCAGCCCCTACCTTTTCTCGGGATGAAGAAACTGACCTGAACCGAGGCCTAAAAGGCCTATGGGGAAAATGCACCTCCACCGACCATTAAAAGGCTAAACCCGTAAAGTTTAATCGTTGGTGCGGCCGGCGGGGTTTGAACCCGCGATCTGGGGCTTGGGGGGCCCCCATCCTACCAGGCTAGACCACGGCCGCGGAGAACTCTCTAATTGAAAAGTTTCCTAGGCGTCCTTTTATCGGTTTCGCCTGAGGGCTTCACGGCAAGCTTGGCATGGACTGTCGGCTTTCCTGTCAGTGTCGTGGATGCTGTTGGAGAAGTGCATTACGCAGGCGGGGTTTGGGCAGTGGGTTAGGCCGAAGGTGTGGCCTAGCTCGTGGACGGCTTCCTTCCTGATTCTAGCCTTGAAAAGTTCACCGTCCCCTTCGCCGTAGTATTCCGGTTTAAGCCTGTGAAGCGATATTAGGGCTATTCTGCCTGGGAGCTGGGCTTCCCCGAAGACGAAATTTAACCCTTGAGCGTAAAGGTCCACATCTGTTATGGCTAGGATCCTGTCGGCTTCAACCTTTTCCAGCTTGTTTTTAAGCAGAGCTAGGGTTATGGTGGAGTTATACTGGCCTCTTGAAGGCGTGTACGCTTCTTTTAGCAGGGAGGAGGAAACCTTGACTGCGTCTACGTCTGCGGGGGAGAAAACCTCTTCTAGGTGGAGTTTGAGATTTTCCAGGAAAAAGGCTTCGTTTTTAAGCCCTATTAAGGCTAAAACTATCGTTAACTTTTTCTGCAAGACTGGGATTCCCTTTGAAAGGTTGGTTTTAAAGGGTTATAAATGTTTTTATTTAAAAGATATAGACTTGTTTAAAATCAAACTTTTTAAATACAAGTAAACTGAAATATTGATACAGTAATAACAAATTTCAGGGCTCCACGATGACTCAGAAGCTAGGCATAGAAATCATAGACGACCTGATATTCGGAGAAATAGAAAACGTAGGTGCAATACTGATTCTGGGCGACGGGGGAACAGGCAAAAGCATCCTGTGCAAGCAGTTCGCCTACGGAGGACTTAAAAAAGGGGAAAACTGCATCTACGTGGCCATAGACGAATCACGAGAAGAAATCGTAAATTCCATGAAAAAATTCAACTGGAACTTGGAAGCACACTTAGAGGAGGGAAGCTTCAGAATTTTAAATGTAGCCCCAGCCGAGCTTTCAAACATTAACACTTTAAACCTTAAGCTTACTGAAAGCTTCAGCAGGGTTGGCAGAAGCAGAACTGCAAGGGTTATAATAGACTCCCTTACAGCCCTATGCAGCACTGTGGACAGGACGACGGTTATCATAGATTTTATCAGGCTTCTGGGGAGAAAAGTTAAAAACCTGGGCTCCCTCTGCTTTTACACGCTGAACAGGCAGGGCTTTGACACACGCCTCATAGAGCTCGTCAAAGACGTCTCCGACGGCGTTATAGAGCTTAAACTTGAGGAGGAAGACGGACGGCTAAGGCATTACCTTAGAATTTTTAAGATGAAAGGTGTAGACCACAGCCGAAAGTGGATTCCCTACACCATAGACCGGCATCAGGGAATAAGATTTTACATTCCAAGGGTGCTCATCATAGGGCCTCCCGGAGCAGGTAAAACCACCATAGCCAGACAGCTTACAGGAGGACAAAACAAACCCGAGTTCAGAGTTCCCGTAGGAGAGCTTGAAATGGAGGTAATCATGAGCGGGAAGGACGCAAGCATCACGAAGCAGATGGTTTCAAAGGATATCTCAGGCATAATAGTGGTAGCAGACAGCGCTGACCCGTACAGGCTTCCCGAGGCCGTAGACCTGCTCAACGACCTTCAAAGCTTGAAAATACCAACCATACTGCTGGCTAACAAGCAGGACCTCGAAGACGCCATTACACCCCAGAACATCAGAGACGAATTCGGAATTCCAGATAAAACTCAAATAATAGGCACAACCGCTATCAAAGGAGAAGGCCTGAAAGAAGCCCTGAAAAGCATGCTTAAACTCATAATCAAGGTTCCAGTTTGAGGGGAACAAGAATGGAAGAGGCAAAACCTAAAATCTGCGAGCCTCCACCCCTAAAGATTCCTTCAACCTACAGGTTTAAGACAGGCATTCCAGAGCTTGACAAAGCTCTAAATGGGGGAGTCCCCGCCACCCTCACCGTTCTCGTGATGAACGACCCGGAGAACGACGCTTCAACCTTCTGCCAGCAGCTTTGCTGGCATGGGCTGATTAACGACGAAGTCTGCATCTACATTACCTATGACCATCATCCCAACGTGGTTAGGAGGAACATGTTGAGGTTCGGATGGAACGTGGCGCCCTACGAGAAAAACGAGGACTTCATAATTGTTGACTGCTTCTCGGGGAGGCTGGGCGAAAGGGGTGGAGAAAGATACTGGCTTGAGAAGCCCTTCGACGGGCTTTCCCTCCTTGAAATGTTCAGGAGGTTGGAGCGTAAGATTAGAGGAAGCAAGGCTGGGAGGCCTGTAAGGGTTATACTTGACTCCTTCTCGCCTTTAGCCCAGGTCATAGGGTTCATGGACACAACAAAGATAGTTATGAAGCTTCAAAGCCTCGCCAAGAGGGGTATATACGTCGGAGTTGGAGTAGTCCATAAGGGCATCCACGGGAAAGCCTCAGAGTTTATCGCTAGGCATGTTTCAGAGGGAGTAATCGAGCTGTACACTAAGGAGGAGGGGGGAGAACTTAAACAGTACATAAGGGTTTCGAAAATGTGCCTTACAAAATTTGACAGTTCAAAGATAGAGTACACTTTAAGCGATGAGGGACTGGTCTCTGTTCCAAAGCTCTAGTAAACCTTCTAAGCATACCGTTTAGACACTAGGTAGGAGAGTTCTATCAGCTGGTCTTTGGCCTGGCTTGGCTTTAAGGCTTTAAGGCAGCTTCTTCCTTCCTCAGCAAATTTAAAGCTTAATTTTTTTGCGGCATCGACGGAGCCTGTTTTCTCGAAGATTTCTTTGGCTTTTTCGAATTCCCATTCCTCCAGCTTCCGTTTTCCAAGCAGGCTTCTTATGAATTTTGATTCCTCTTCGCTTCCGTTGTTTAGGGCGTAAATTACCAGCAGGTTACGCTTCCTGTTTCTTATGTCTACGAAGACTGGTTTGCCAAGCCTTTCAGGATTTCCAGACACGTCTAAGATGTCGTCGTATATCTGGTAGGCCATTCCGATTTTTTCAGCAAATTCGTGGATGGCGGAAACCTCGCTTGTCGAGCCTCCCCCGGCTATGGCTCCGGCGGCAGCGGAAGCCGCCAGCAGAGCGCCTGTTTTAAGCCTTATAATCGTAAGGTAGTCCTCTTCGGTTACTTTCTCTTTACCTGAAAGTTCAAGCTCTAAGAATTCGCCTTGAACTGTCCGCCTGGCTGAGTCTCCTATGAGCCTTAGCAGCAGGTACAGGCGTTCCTGAGGCAGACTTAGCCTTTCATACTCGGCGAGGCGGTGGAAGATTTCGAAGATCAGGATGTCGGAGATGAGCACTGCTTTTTCGGTTCCCCAGAGGGCCCAGGCGCTTAGTTTGCCTCTACGTCTGATGCCCTTGTCGATTATGTCGTCTTGGATTAGGGCGGCTGTATGGGCGAACTCGTAGGCTACTGCTACCGGTATAGCTGGCTTCGGGTCTCCGCATACGGCTGAGCAGGATAAGAGGGCTAGGAGAGGCCTCAACCTTTTTCCGCCAGCCTTGATAACGTACCGTAGGGGGAGCTCTAGGAAGGTTGGATAGTTTACGGTTACCTCTTCGAGTTTCGAGTTTATGAGGTCAATATAGTTTTGAACGGACCTTAGAAATTCTTCGTCTGAACACCAGGTTTCGGATTTAAATCTATCGTCAGTTTGCAAAATCCATCTGATATGGATTTAAATGATGAAAAATTTAAATTTTTCGCCTTTCAGGGATAAATAAGGATTTTTAAACGGTTTTAAAGGAAAATATGCGATAATAATGCCTATATTTGCATTTGAGAGGAGGATAGTGGAAGAAAACAAAATGTTTATAGAACTTTAAATTGGTGGACGTCTATTTTGAGGTGGATGGCTTCAAGCTTAACGTTTAACATGGCTTCAAGGCATCCCTTCATTATTTCGGATGGTAACGCTGGAGAGACAACCTGAATTATGGTTTCTGAAGACTTCTGGAACTGCCCCCAGCCCATGTCCGACAGAATCTTGAAAGCCGCATCCCAGTCCTGGGAGCATTCCACCTGATGCTGGAAAAGAAGGAAGGAGGAAACGATTTCCCCTATTTCTCGGCCTACATCTTCATGGTCTTCTGGGGGGACATGCTCCACGAGAAGCTCTAGGGCTTTTTTCATGAGTATTATAACTCTTACGGGTCCTACGTTCATTACGCCGGGCTGCCACCGGTCCAACGTGTACGATATGCCAAACTTCACGCATTTCTCAACGAACTCTTTAAGAGACCTTATTCTGCCCTCTACTATGAGATTTTCTATGTATCTTACGTCTTCTTCATCCAGTTCGACGGAGGTAACTCTGCTCATGGAGGCCACTTGAGTTTTTAAATAGTATTTATCATGTTTAAACATAAATATTTTTCATTAAATGAAAGTATACATTGAATTTAAAACCGAAAATCTGAAGGTATTTAAAAACTTTTCAGCAGCCGATACATAAACCTTGGTAAGATTTATTTATGATTTAAGTAAGGTTAATCTTTTGTGCTAGGACTAACACTAGCAGGTGTTATGCTTGCAGAACAGCGTTGCGAAGACCGGAATCACGGGGCTCGACGACCTTCTAGGCGGAGGAATACCGCGTGGAAGATGCATCCTCGTGGTGGGAGGACCGGGAACAGGCAAAACCATCTTAGGCGCCCAGTTCATCTACAACGGAGTGAAAAAGTACGGGGAGAAAGGCTTAATCGTAACCCTTGAGGAAGGCGGAGAAGTGTTTAAAGCAGACATGGCCAGGCTTGGATTGAATCTTGACGAACTGGAAAACTCTGAAATGATAAAAATCATAGACCAGTCCGTTGTGAACTATCTTCCCTCTGAAAGGTTTAAGGAACTCGTGAAGTTTATGGGGATGCCTGTCTTTAAGGCTGCAAGCCTCCTAGAGGCTTTAAAGAGGGGTATAGAGTCCATTAACGCTTCGAGGGTTGTAATAGACTCGATTTCCGCTCTGACCTTTCAGGTGGCAGACCCTGTTGAACGCAGACTTTACACCATGCTCATCTTTAAAACTCTTCTCGACTCGGGATGCACCTCCCTAGTGATTTCAGAGGCTAAAACAAGCCAGCTGGAAAGAGAATTCATATTTGAGGAGTACCTGTCAGACGGGGTCATAGTTCTCCAGAACATCTACCAGGAGGGAAGCCTGATTAAAAGCGTTTACGTTGAAAAGCTTAGAGGGGCTTCCCATGACACTCAACCCCGTCCGTACAGGATAGACCAAGGGGGGATAACCGTCTTTCCGAAGGAGAGAGTGTTCTACAAGCTTTAGATGAAAAGAGAGAATGTGGGAAGATGGGTTCAGCCATACAACCTTGGAGGACTGTTAGAGAATGAGTTCTCCCAGCGGCTCGGAAGCTGAAGCTGTCTCCAACAAGAAGCTAGCGATAATTTTCAAGCTTCTGAGCAAGGGAGAACTCAACATTGCCCCAGTCATAGACCATAATGCAGGTGTAAGATATCCTTACGTTGAGAAAAGCCTGAACATTAAGCCTGAAGAAGCCTCAAAGCTTCTTGAAAGCCTGATTAAAGAGAAGGTTCTGACGAAAAACCTGTACGACAAGGTTTTTGCGTGCCCCAGATGCGAGTCCGTGAATCTTTCTCCTAAGGGGATATGCCCAAGCTGCGGGTCCTTTGACATAGACAAGAAGAGGCTGCTGGAGCATTTAAAGTGTGGGACAAAGTTTGTTGTGAACAAGCTTTTCGAGGGCACCAAGCCTGTTTGCCCTAAGGATAAAACTGAGCTGGAGAACCATGAGTACAGGGTTTTAGCTTCATGGTTTGAGTGTAACGTCTGCAAGAAGAAATTTGACACTCCAGAGGTTGGAGTGCACTGCCTGAACTGCGGTTTAGACTTTAAGGCGAGGGAAGGCGAATTCAAGGAGATATACTCTTATGCTTTAAGCGATGAGATGACTGCTTACGTTAAGAAGCTTGGCAACCTTAGAACTCTGGCTGAAGGGCTCACCTCCATCGGATACGATGTTCACTTCGTGGAAAGCCTTGAAGGGGTTTCAGGAGGCAAACATAGCTTCGACCTTGTAGCCTACAAGGTTGAGGGTAAAAAGCAGATTAGGGTCGTTATAGACCTGTACGAGAAGGTTGAGGGAGAAGTGGACGGAAGCATCATAATCAGCATGTTTGCGAAAGTCTTAGACGTTAAGCCTGATAAGGCCGTCTGCGTAGCCATTCCAGCCCTATCCGACGTGGGCAGAAACCTAGCCAAACAGTACAACATAGAAGTGGTTGAAGGAAAAAACAGCCAGGAGGCAGCGGAATACCTAAGCCAGAAGCTCGCTTAAGAGGCTTCTTCCAGAAAAAGGGGAAAGAAAATTATTTTAAGGGTGCTCACCGTTAAAGGTTTACGGTTGCTTTTATACTTTTAAGGTTTAGAATAGCGAAGGGCGGTGTGGTTGGCTTCCCCAAAGCGTGCTGCTGAAGGCCACAGCATTATAAGCACGGAGATTGTAGCGTTAGACAGGCTGCTTGGAGGAGGGTTCCCTGATGGAAGCGTTCTGGCCATCATGGGGGAGCCAGGCTCAGGATTCGACCTCTTCGCCCAGCAGGTTATGTTTTTAAAGGTTAAAAATGGAGGGCAGAAAGTTGCCTACTTCACCATTGACAGGCCGGCTGAAGACGTGAAAAGCGAGATGACTATTTACGGCTGGGATATCGACGAGTTTGAAGGTAAAGGGAAAGACCTCTGGAAGTTTGTGGACGCCTACACGCCCAGGCAGGAGATTAGGAGGGGGATGACTGGGAGGAGGGTTATAGCGGAGATTCTTGCAAGCCAGCTTCCCTCAGCCATGGAGGAGGGACGCTACACGGTTATAGACACTTTCTCCTATTTTCTCCTATTCTACGACCTTAAGGACATAATCGAAATGATTGAGACGACTATCTACTATGCGAGGAAGCATGGGGGACTGCACTTCCTCCTGATGATTCCAGGGCTTCACGACAGCAAGATTATTACGACGGTAGCCCACTTCGCCGATGGAATGGTGGAGTTTCAGCTTAACTTGGAAGAGGAGGAGGCTGCTGGCAACATTAGGATTAGAAAGCTTAGGAAGGTTCACCATGTTTTACGATCTATACCTTACCGGATAACCCGTGAAGGCATAGCCATCGAGACGACTATGAGGGTTGCCTGAGCAGGTTAAAACTTACAGCTTACGACAGGAACTCTTCTTCCTCAACCTTGGTTTTACGTCTTCTCTTGATTAGCATGAATGCGGCTGCAGCTGCCACTGCTATAATTGCGGCGATGTAGGGCAGGAGGGAGAATATGACGGTTGAGGGGGTGGAAGGTGTAGGCGCCAGCCCAGTAACGGTTGCCATGACCTTTTCAACAGGCTTAACCGTTACCTTTTCTCCTCCCTGAAAACTGTAGGCTACTGTAGGCTGCGGGAGAGCGAAGGATCCCTCCTCTCTCACTATAAGCTTGTAGGTTACGGTTTTAACGCTTCCAGGGGGGATCTTTGAAATCACTATTTGCGGTGAGCCTTCAACAAGTTCAGCGTAGAGGGGGATAACATCTGAAACCTTCACATTCAGGGCTTCAAGGTTTTTACCTAAATTTTTAATGACAACATTCACGGTGAAGGGCTCCCCAGAGCTGACGCCTGGGGGATTAACTGTTTTGCTAACGTAAATCTTAGGGCCTAAGACAAGCTTCTCAGCTGGGGTGAAGTTGGATTTGAAGCTTAAGCCTAGATAGCTGTATTCAGCTTGAACCTTAGGAAGCTTGAAGGAGCCGTCGCTGGCGGTTGAGATAACATAGTTCAGGGATAGCTCGCCGCCCGGCTCTAGGGTGGGTGCTTCAGCTGTGAGGTTTCCATTTTTAAGTTCGAAGCCTTCTGGAAGGCTGTCTGAAACTTTCACGTTGAAAACTGGGAAGTCGCTGTTGTTTGCGAAGCGGACAGCCACCTCTACGGGCTCTCCTGCCAGCGGACTTTGAACCGCGAAAGTTTTTTCCAGCGTTACCTTTGGAGCTGGAACCTTCAGCTCTGCTTCCTCTGAGGACTGCTCAAAGGCTAGGAAGAGGAGGTTGTAGGAGCCTTTAGCCCCGGGGAAAACTATGCTTGGAGAATATGATGTGAGCTTCACGGTGTAGGTGAGGGTTAAAGCTTCTCCAGGTCCGAGTGTGGGAGTGTACGCTGAAAGCTTGCCTTCAACCAGTTCAACTCCGCCTGGAAGGCTGTCCTCTATTTTCACGTTTGAAATGCTGATGCTGGCCTGGTTTAGAGCTGAAACCGTGACGTGAACTGCTCCTTCCTCAACTGAAAGCTCAGGACTCTTGGTGAGGCTTAGGGAGGCTGAGGCGACTGGTGCGTTTTCAGCGTAGAAGCTTAGAGGAGGAGCATCTGGGGAAGCCTTTAATAGGGCTAGTGTTGGAGGAAAAAGCAGGACTTCCGGCTTATCAACTTTAACGGTGTAGGTTAGGGTTGACGGCTCCCCAAGCTTTGAAGGCTGAATTTCGCTTTTAACGAGCGATGGAGTTGCTGGAAGCTGGGAGAAGCCTCCGGACTGGTAGGCTGCACCTTTCGGCAGCACCTCGTAGAGGGTTAATCCTGTTTCAGGCAGCACCTTTTCAACCGTAACGGAGAGCTTCACGTTGACCAAGTCTTCAACCTTGCAGACTTTCTTGTCCACGGTTTTCTCCAGTTTGATGGAGGGGAGGTTCCGGCTGGCGAGGTGGATGACGGCTGAGTTGGGAGTTACACTTATGGATAAGGAACCGACTTCAGGGACATCCTTGCTGAAGAAGCTTACGAACACCGCTGAATCCAGGCTGTAAGTGGGGTTAGTCCCGTAGATTTTCGTGGAGATGCTTACGGTGGACGTGGATAGGGGAGCTATTTCCGGAACCTCTTGGGTTAGCCATTCTCCACCCGCCTGAACTATAACCCTAACGTTGCTGGCCGCCGTCTCCCCCAGGTTCACAAGGCTGATGGAGGCGTTAACGGTTCCTCCGCCTTCAACCGAGAAGCTGTCAACCTCCATTACGGATATAACCGACGCTATGGGAAGGCCGATGCCCACCGTTAGGCTGTTGGATGAAGCCTCATAGAAGTTTAGCAGGCTCTCATCAGCGTAGGTTACCTCCGCAGCGTCGAGGCTGACGTATTTTTCAGGGGGAAGCTCCTCGACTAGCAGGGTGTAGCTTAACTCCTCGGTGGAGCCAGGGCTTAAACTTGAAATAACGGCTAAAGGTTCACCCTCATAGATGGAAACGTAGTCTGCCACCCTGCTGAATCCTTTAGAGTCGTCAACTGAAATGTTTAAGGCTTCACCTTCTCCGATGTTGGAAATATAGATGGTTACCTTCACTAGGTCGCCCTGGTTCCAGGTAGTTCTGTCCACCACCTTGGTAACCTTCAGGTACGGCTGAGACTGGAAGCCAGGCGAGTAAACCGCATAAACGTCTGGAAACCTTTCAACCCCGTTGAAGTTACCCTCCAAAACCCCTCCAGGCTTAACGGTTAGGTTCGGAATTAGAACGTCGGAGACCACGCCTCCGGGAACCTTAATTTCGACGGTTGAAGCCTCTGAAAATGGGGAAGGCTCAACGTAGCCATTATAGCTGAAGCTGTCTCTAACACCGGCTTTAAGGTATTTTAGCTGGTAGGCTGAAGCTTCAGCCTTGTGGACAAGCCTAATCTTAATCTGGGAAAATCCTCCGTAAAACTCAACTCCAAGCATGGAGAAGGATGAGGACTCGTAGAGGCTTGAGTCTGCAAGCTTCGCGAATCCTCCATACTCAGCTGGAATGTAGGCGCTGTAGGCTTTCAGGTAGGAGGAGAAGTCCACGGGTGAATAGAAAACCTTTAAGTCTTTGCTTCCAAAGCCTACCAGCCAGAGGTCTGTTACGTCGAAGAACTTTACGGGGAAAACAGCTTCAATCTTCTTGGTTAGGGCTGAAAGCTGGCTTGAAACGTCCTTCTCATCAGCCTGCAGGGAAACGGTAACCATGAGAGTTACACCGGAGGGGAGGCTTGGAAGGTCCGTCCAGACCAGGGTGTCAGGGGGGCTTCCATTAACAGCCCAGAGGGAAACCTGGGTTAAAACCGGAAAATCTTTGGGGGTAAACTCTCCAGCAAGTTTTAAGGCGTCACCTTGGAAAACCAGCTCCGCGTAGACATCTTTTTCTACGGCTTGAAGCCTAACCTGCTCCGAGTAGGCTTGAGGCATGGCGTAAGCTATCTGAAGGGAGGCAGCGACAAGCAGAAAAACTATCAGGACGGATAAGGCATAACGTTTAAAGTGCACCTAAACCCCCTATTTAAATCATGCCACTACAAGTTTAAAACGCTTCTTTAAAGCTTACATGGGCTATATGGCCTGAAATAACAGATGGAAAACAGGTGTCATATACAGTTTCCCATGAAAAATGGCTTTTACAAAGTAGGAAATTAACCAGCACAGTTAACTTAGAGAGGAAGTCGGAAGCCTTTTTCAGAGCAGGCAGTAGCTTAGACAGCCTTTAAAGATATTAATTGTCTGAGGTAATCTTTAAAGTATGGGGAAGGTTAGAGAACTTTAGAAAGGGTTAAGATATGGCCCCCCTCTTCTTTAAGGTTAAGAAGGCTGAGGAAGCCCCTAAAACCGAAGAAAAAGCTGAGGAAAGCAGCCCTGAAGCTGAAGTGAGGGAAGCTCTGCCCTCGGAAAAATATTATCTTGAATCTTACGCTGTGAATCCTCCCTTCGTATACGTGGGAATCGTCAGAGAGCCTGAAACCGGAATTATAACCTACAAGGTTTTCGAGCCTACCATGGCGCCTGAAGACCGGAAGGTTTTAAAGGAAATCATAGAGCTGCTGAGAGCTGAGCTTGAAGTCCCGGTGAACATAATACATGATTTTGTCGAAGGCTTCCTTTCTAACCTTAAGCTTATACTGGCGGATGACCTTCAGAACTTCCCTTCTCAGGTACTTCTCAATTTTCTCCTTGCTTCCAAGCTCTTCAACCGGGACTTCAAGCTCAGCTCTCAGCAGGTCTATGATTTCCTTTAAAACCTTCCGGTCTTCAGGCGCCATGGTAGGCTCGAAAACCTTGTAGGTTATAATTCCGGTTTCAGGCTCTCTGACGATTCCCACG
>Ga0180300_10000705_pt1 | contig 15018 bp, 17 predicted proteins | sample GuaBasSediGuay15_FD_121798 | JGI IMG/M metagenome (GOLD analysis project Ga0180300, IMG submission 121798) | Subseafloor sediment microbial communities from Guaymas Basin, Gulf of California, Mexico - Guay15, Core 4569-2, 21-24 cm | ecosystem: Environmental > Aquatic > Marine > Hydrothermal... | reverse complement strand
TCTTACTTAAATCTATACTGCTTCTGCCAGTACTCTCTAAGTTCATCGAGAGTGCGATCTAAAGTGATGGTATCTGTAACCTGGTAGAAGTAATTCGGTGGAAGCGGCATAATTGCATTATGTGGTAAGTTCCAAGTATCACATAGATATGGATCTACAAAGCAACCGTACTGTTTGTATGTTCCATCACTCTCAACCCATCCGTAGAAGGTTCCAACTCTAGAATGATTCTTGTCATAAATTGGCATATCTACTAGCTGATCGGTTGGATATGTAGTGGTTCCAAAGGGTACTGCTCTGTTCCAAAAATGGCCTAGCTGTTCTGTTGTTCTGTTGAGAGTAACATGATCAGTTACTTCCTTTATATAGTCACTGTAGATTGGCACAAGTTTATGTGTTCCTCTGAACCATGTATCTCTTGTTGCCTCATTTGGTTTTATACCGAAGAACCACCCTGGGTATTCTTCATTCCAACTCTTCCAGCACTTGTCTATCTTACCGATAACATTTCCGTTAGCATCGTATACTTCTTTTCCAACTAAATCATGTGGATTTGTTATTTTCATAATCCATCTCTCCTAGTGAAGGGTAGATACAATAGCTCATATTTAAATTATTCTATTTATTAAACTAATGCGGTATTAAGACATCGTTTAGATGTAAAAATTGTTAGAAATACATTATTTTTAGAACTCAAATTTTAGAATTTAAGATAATATAACTTTTAAAATCAAACATTCTCCTCATCTAATAAATATAACATCTCCTTCATCGCAACGTACCATCTTTCTATACATTTCTCCGCAAGTTTTCTAACTTGAGATAGATCTTTACATTCATAAGAATGGTAGTATCCGCCTTTTTTTAATGTCTCTGTTCTTTTACTACAAATACCGCAATCCGTTAATTTCTGAAGGGATCTATATACTGTGCTTCTCTCCAGATTCAAATGTCTAGCTAGTTCATCTGCTCTTGATGGACCCAATTCTTGCAGCTTACGATAAACCTTTATATCCCTCTCATTTAAATTAAAAATACTTTTAACTATCTCATCACATCGCCGATTCTTTGGAATTCGAAGGTTCGAAGGTATATCCTCCATATTTACCCATTGCTATATTACACTCACCATATATAATGGTTGTGCAAATTTTATGCACAAACGTTATATAGTTGTTTCACCATACTATCAAATTGATGACAGACGAACTAGAACTAATAAGGAGAAAAAGAATGGAAGAACTAAAAAAGAGATATATGAGGGAAAAAGACATGAAAGAAGAAAGTCTAGAATGGCCAGATAAACCAATACATATGACAGATGCAGATATGGAAGATTATATCAAAAAATATGATACTGTAATCGTCGACTGTTGGGCAGTCTGGTGTGCACCGTGTCTAATGATAGCACCGGTAATAGAAGAACTAGCCAGAGAGCTTAAAGGAAAAGTAGTATTTGGAAAACTAAACGTCGATGAAAACCAGATGACCGCTGCAAAATACGGCATCATGAGTATACCGACCTTGCTAGTATTCAAGAATGGAAAACTCGTCGATAGAATAATCGGTGCAATGCCAAAACCAATGCTAAAAGCAAAACTGGCACAATATACATAAAAAAAATTTTTGAAGGAATATAGATGACAAGAAAAAGAGCCAATAAAAAATCAGGAAACAAAAAAACCCCTAAGAAAAACAATCTAAAATACGGACTAATACTAATAGTAGTTCTTATCATAGCTGCTGGAGGTATACTTGCATTAACATCATCCAATAACGCAAACAAACCCGGTGAGGATTTTGCATTCTATGATCTAAATGGAAATGTAGGACATCTGAGTGACTATAGAGGAAAGGTTGTATTATTGGATATGTGGGCGACATGGTGTAATCCTTGTAGATATCAAATGCTTGAGTTGAGAAAGGCCTATCAGAACTATAGTCACAATAAACTAGAGATACTTTCGATTAATATCGACTCTAAAGAAACTATACAGGATATAAAGGATTTTATAGATACCTATGCCCAATATGGATATCCATTGGAATGGACATTTGGAAAAGAGAAAGATAGCTTAGATAAATATCTGAAAGGGGGCGGTATACCAACGTTATGCGTATTCGATCAGCAGGGTCATCTATACTTTAGTAAAACCGGATTAACATTCTTTTCAAAAGAGGATATACCACCTAATTGGACAGGAGATAAAACCACTTTAAAGGAAAAAATCGATGAGTTAATAACATAAATATATGATACCCCTTTTTGATATCTGATTGAAGGATAAAAGGCGATTGATAAGATGAGATATAGGATAATATCAAGTATATTACTATCTCTGATAATGCTAAATGCGATACAAACTTTAGCTGCTCAGCCATCTGTAACGATAAACCCAACAAATCCATCTCCTCAATCAACCTTAACTTTTACAGTAGCTCTATCTGAGGAGAATATATTAGGAGCATGGTTGGAGATACAAGAATGCAATGGAAATAAAGGTATATGTTATCCAAAACAAAATCTTTCAATGGAAGAAAAATCACCTGGAACATATCAACTCTCCGTTACACTTCAACATAGCGATGCAACATATATGCAATATACTATAAAGCTAGATACTCCTAACGGATGGGAGGAGTATTTCAAAGAAACTAAGGTTACACTATCACAAGGGAACAATGGAGGATCATCAAATAACAAAAACAACGCCCCTGGTTTTGAGATAATAGGTTTAATAGCAGCATCAGTTATAATAACAATGTTGCTCAGGCGTCGCAGATGAAAAACAAAAGCCCAAAGGTACAACTAAAAAGACTCATATCTCAACTCCTTATTTTTATATCAGCAAATCTTAGACCATTAGGTGTAAAAACAGGTTTTTGTTATCCTTTTTTCTATTGTAATGCTTGTCCAGCTGCAACATCAGCATGTCCACTTAGATCTATAGAACAAAGTTTATATCACAGTAGCTTCAAATGGAAACTCTTCTTCTATCCATTTCTCATATTAGGTTTCTTCGGTTCAACATCCGGTAGAGCAGTATGTGGATGGGCATGTCCAATAGGTTTACTTCAAAGAGCAACAAGTAAAATAGTGAGACGCCTACATAAAAAATACAGTTTCTTCAAAAAACTAGCTAATCATCCTATAGAACCTTATATGAGGTATATGAAATATATTGTTTTAATAACCTTGGTAATGTTAACTCCTTTTTTAATAGATTTTATGTTCACTGATATATGCCCAGTAGGTTTCCTAACAGGTACGATACCTACTGTGATTATATTCCCTGGTAAATTTGTTCCAAATGTTTTCTTCACAGCAGCTTTAATAATATTCATATTATTCATAATATTGATATTCACAGTTGAGAGAGGGTGGTGTAGATATTTCTGCCCAATAGGAGCAATACTAGCACCTTTTAACAAGATAAGCTATCTACATGTAGCCAGAGTACCGCAAGAGATCTTTGATAAAGAATGTCTACATTGTAATGCCTGTTCAGATATCTGTCCAATGGGCATAGATGTTCCAAATATGACTAGAAGCCCTGAATGCATACTCTGTGGTAAATGTATAGAGGTTTGTCCAAAAGATCTAATACATTTTGAGAGGGGTTAGAATAATGAATAAAATAATCTCTATAACCGCAATTATAATAGTATCCGCCTCCCTAGTAGGAATGTGGCTTGAAACAGAGGTCTATCAAGAGGTTAAAAATGGTATAGTAGAGGTTTTATGCCTAAGTTGTTTAAAACTAGACCCATATACAAAAAGTGAGTTTACATTTCAAACAGCAAATGGTGAAAAACATCCAGATTTTGTATTAAATAATCTATCTACAGGTATTATTTTTCTACATTTCAGTGAAGATGCCTGTCCAGGTTGCGATATAATGCATCCTATAGTAGAAGAAATATTCAATATAAGTTTTGGTAAAGAAGAAATGGTTTATAAGGAGATAGAATATGAAAACACTACTATACACTACTATTATACTAATATAGATCATTCAACTCCAGGAAGAAATCAATGGCTTAAAATATATGATAAAGACCACGTTGGTGGCCTACCTATGTTTACCATCATAACACTAGGATACAATAATGGTTTAATCCAACCGTATTATACAACACTCTATGGCACCTTAAGTTTAGATAACGATAAAGCTAGATCAGATTTTCTAAAAGAAGTAATACATGAAGGCATTGAGTTGTATAATGAAAACCTCCCGGGTTTCAAAGGATAAATATAAAAAGAAAAAATAAGTTTATCTAGGTATACCTCCAATTTGTAAACTTGGATCGCCAAATAATGTTATCTCTTCCACTGTTTTACAATCCAGATAATAATCCATGGGAGGATGCTGTTTGATATAATCATTTATCGTACGTGTAAAGGTACAGCCGAGTATAGTTTCATTATTCTGCCCATAGTTTTTAAAGAAATTTACATTGAAATAACCTGAATAATATTGAATACAATCAGGTATACTATCATTATCATAGTTACCCTCAGCAAACCAATCTAAACCAGCATATGCAATAGTAGCTATAGAACCACCATTTGGCCTACTTGCAAGCTGCCAAGCCCAGCAACGAGGAACCCATTCCATATAATAAAACTTATAAGGTGGTTTAAAGAAATACCCTCTTATACCATATTTCAGTATATCTCTAGGTATATTCCATAGACTGACATTGAATTGCCCATTATGGCAACCACCTACTACACATACCGGTAGTTTATATCCATTATCTAATTCTAACATATCCTTATTATTTAAACCTGTAATCCAAGTTTTATCATCATTCGGTGGATGGGTACCCCATGTAGCTGGATTACCATGTCCATCGAAGAATAGAAAACCAGCACCTTCATCTATCTTAGATATTACATCCTCAGGACCTTTTAAGCTTCCATCAGAAGCCCAAAGTTTAACTGGTTGAAACCCCTTCATATATTCAAGGGCTTTTGCGTTTTCCTCTTCACCTTCATAGTATGGATCACCAGGAGCGGAATCACCACCAACTACAATCATTCTTTTAAACCAATCAGCACCATAGGTGTTATCCTCATATTTGATAATTTTATTAACCATTGTTTCAACTTCATCTATTTTCTTACAAGGTAGTCTACCTATAGCTACATCTGGATAAAGATCAAGGGTATCTTCTGGAGAGGCGTGTTTATTCCTCCACTCAGCAAATATACCATCGCCGTTGGAATCCCAATCCTCAAAAACAACCTCTCCATCCTTATACTTATAAATATCAGCAAAGTAGAGGTCACTTAGAAAAGAGGATTCCCCACCATCATTAAGATGAGAATATCGAACTGGAATCAACCATTTCTCATGATAGATACCACCGGATCTACCACCTACAAGTAACACATATTCTATACCCCAGTTTTCTATAGCATTTTTAATAAAATATTTTAGTTGCTCCGCAGAATCTCTACCTTCTACAGGGAAATATATACCATTATATATATCTTCAGTAGAAACTAGTTTCGTTTTAACATCAATACTATTTTTATGATCAACCAGTGGCTGAAGTGCATCGAGAAAACTATTTGGTGCAACAATCAACAGATCATATTCATCTGGGAAATATATTGGTTCCTCTGGAAGAGTATAGCTTAGATGAACATCAATTTTGTTATAAGATACAATAGCATTATCTGAAGGTATATATTGAATGGGATAACAATATATTGTAACAAAGATTACATGTTGATTATCTTCTATCCCAACACCAATATTATATCTAGATAGAAACCTAGGATAGAAATCCTCTGAAAAAGTAATTACTTTCCCCATTAGTTTTTCTCCATCAAGATAGGTAATAGGTGTAGGAGCATGAATTATATCTTTTGATAAAAACCACTTTGTTTTTCCAGAAAATGCAATATCTATATTATCAATCTTTGTCCCAAAGGGGAATTTATATGTTTTTGTATAAACCGGCAGTATAGGATTACCAGGTAGATAGAGATAAGAATTCGCCTCTTTAACCTCAATGAGAATACTATCAGAAAACTTAGTTATACTCGGATTAGATAAATGAATTGTTTCAAATATATTTTTTATATCTTTATTCTCAGCAAATACCCAGCCTCCATTAACCATAAAAAAACATACAGCAAATACTACTAAGTATCTCCTTCTGTATTCCACAAGTTTTACCCCCTTATAAACTCTACCAGTTAAATTTAAAATCGATGATACATTATATAAAGATTTGCCATAGAAAATCTAAGTAGAGAATAACATCTAAAAATGAAACAGATAAATAGGATAAATTCTCCATCTACCTTTCTTCCTGGAATTAAAATACATAAAGATGCAATTAGCTATATGATATCCAGCCTAACGCAATAGTTATATAGGAAAGGCATGGTTTACTAAATTAGGTTTTATGGAACGGTTCACTAAATCCAAAACAATGGTATTCCCCAGAGAGATTATTGTTGGTCATAAAACAATTAACAGGATATCAGAGTTATGTAAAAGAATCAGTAATGGAAGAAAAGCATTAGTTGTAGATGGTAAAAAAACCAAGAAGATCGCTGGGGATAAGATAATCCATCTATTAGAAAAAGAAGGTTATGATGTTAAAGAGAAAAGGATTACATCTGCTACTATGAGCGAGGTTAAAAATGTTATATACACTGCGGATAAATACAATGTAGATATATTACTTGGAGTAGGAGGAGGGAGTGTTATAGATGTTACAAAACTAGCGGCAGCAGAGTTAGATAAACCTTTTGTTAGTGTACCAACAGCTGCATCTCATGATGGTATAGCATCCCCAAGAGCTTCTCTAAAAGATAGAAGCGGCTCTGTATCAAAAACTGCTGTTGCACCACTTGCAATACTCGCAGATACTGAAATCATATACAAAGCACCTTATAGAATGCTTGCCGCTGGATGTGCCGATGTAATATCTAATCTAACTGCTGTAAGAGATTGGAGACTTGCCCATAGACTAAAAAACGAGGAGTATAGTAGTCATGCAGCTGTCCTAGCTGAAACAGCAGCACAACTTATTATAGATCATGCAGATGAGATTAAACCAGATGTAGAGCAAGCAGCATGGTTCGCTGTCAAAGCAATGATTGTATCAGGAGTAGCTATGAGTGTAGCAGGTAGCACTAGACCTGCATCAGGTGCAGAGCATATGTTCTCCCATATGCTCGACCATCTTGGCCCAGGCATCATGCTTAAAAGTAAAAGGAAACATAGACCATTACATGGCGAACAATGTGGAGTTGGAGCCATTATGATGATGTATCTACATGGTGGAGATTGGGAGCTTATAAGAGATACTCTTAGGAGAATAGGTGCTCCCACTACCTCTCAGGAGTTAGGCATTTCTAAAAAGAAGATTATTGAAGCATTAGTTCGTGCAACAGAGATAAGACCCGATAGATATACTATTTTAGGTGAAAATGGTTTAACAGAAGAAGCAGCACGAGCTCTTGCAAAAAAAACAGGGGTGATATAACTTGGCTTTAGTAACTTTAATAGGAGAAAAACTTGCGAAAAAAAATCTGGAATTCATATACATTGGACCTTTATCGGAATGTAGAAATTGTAAACTAAAAAATGTTTGCTTCAACCTGAAGCCATATAGAAGATATAAGATAGCAAATGTAAGAGATAAGAAACATAGTTGCAACATACACGAGGGAAACGTAATAGCAATTGAAGTAGAGGAACAACCTATAGAAACAACTATAGAGAAAAGACACACACTTGGTAGTATTGTAAGAGTTGAGAAGAAAAACTGCGATAATATCGAATGTGAATATTATGATATCTGTACTAATGAGGCTCTACAAAAAAATAAAACATATAAAATAGTAAAGATACATGAAAGTATAAAATGCCCAAAGGGTTTAAAATTAAATAGAGCAGAGGTAATTGAATAAAATTAGAAGAAAACCTAGAGTTAGATAGATTTTATAAGCTCAGCGATTTCCTCTAGTTTATCCTTATCATTCGGTAATGTTATAGATGATTTCCACCCTTTAGAACCATCTGCTAGATAGAAACCTCTTGCAATAGCTATAAATTCAACCTCGCCATTCTTAGATACAGCTTTTCTTCTAGAAACTTCTATGAAATTGTTCCTACCAAATTTCACTTCAATAGCTTTTATAGTTTCAAATTCAACCATGTATTCTACCTCTTAATCTTCGCCTCTTTTCTTAGAAGCTCCACTTTATCTGTCTTCTCCCATGTAAAATCTGGATCTTCTCTACCGAAATGACCATATGCAGCTGTTTTCCTAAAAATTGGTCTCCTCAAATCAAGATGTTGAATGATAGCCTGTGGTGTCAAAGGGAAGAAGTTTTCTATCAAATTTATAATATCTTCAGTAGGAATCTTATTGGTATCAAAACAGTTTACACATAATGAAACTGGTTCAGCTACTCCTATAGCATAAGCTATCTGTAATTCACATCTATCTGCTATACCAGCAGCTACAATATTCTTGGTTATATATCTAGCCATATAAGCAGCGCTTCTATCTACCTTCGTAGGATCTTTACCAGAGAAAGCACCTCCACCATGTCTTCCGACACCACCATAAGTATCAACAATTATTTTTCTGCCAGTTAAACCTGCATCTGCATAGGGTCCGCCTCTAATAAATGAACCCGTAGGATTAACATGAAATACAGTTTCATCATCAATCCATTTCCCACAAACCGGTTTAATAACCTTCTCAATGACATCATTTTTTATTCTATCATGAGAAACCCCGCTGTCATGCTGAGTAGATACAACAATAGTATCTGCCCTCAGAGGCTTATTATCCTCATCATATTCAATAGAAACCTGAGATTTACCATCTGGTCTTAAATATGAAATCTCCCCATTTTTTCTAACAGATGAAAGCCTCTTTGTAAGTTTATGAGCTAGGATTATAGGAAGAGGCATAAATTCTTTTGTCTCATTACACGCATAACCATACATCATTCCTTGATCTCCAGCTCCTTGTTCTTTATGAAGTCCTGCACCTTCAGATACACCTTGAGAGATATCAGGACTCTGCTCTGTTATCTGAACCCACACAGAACAAGTCTCCCAATCTATACCATATCTAGAATTTGTATAACCAATCTCTTTAATCGTCTGTCTAACAACATGCGGTATATCAACATATGCCTTAGTAGTCATCTCTCCAAAAACCATGACCCCACCGTTTTTAGTAGCTGTTTCTATTGCCACTCTAGAATAGGGATCTTGTCTTAAAGCTTCATCAAGAATCGCATCTGATATAAGATCACACATCTTATCGGGGTGACCTTCAGTCACCGACTCTGAACTTATAAGTCTTTTTCTCCTTGCCATAATGGATCACCTGCTAATTTAGAATAAAGGATAATCAGGGGAATAGTTATTAATGTTTTTAAAAATGTTTAAAAAATATGAGGAGGAAATTTATTCTGGAAGACGTCTAGATGTCCAAATCTCTTCATCTAACTGCCCGTAAACATCCTCTTCAGATAAATCCTCTATAGGCTTCATAGGTTTCCTTCTAGTATGAAGTTCTGTACGAATTGGTCTTTTTTCTCTAGCGTATTTAAGTATTACATCTTTTCTGATTTGCCAATAATGAGTACGCCATTCTCTACCATCATAGAGAGTGCTCTCCTCTCTCTCAGTAGCAAGCATACCCTCCTCTTCTAGTATATAAAAAAGCTGACGATCCTCTGGATCGAGTACATTATCAATAACTCTATCATCAAAGCCAAATATATCTAGTACAAACTCTGCATCTCTCCTAGCCTCCTCTATGTCTACACCGATTCTATTTGCAATCGCTCTTGAAAGATCATCCAAGGTTACAATACTCATATCACAAACCCCTCATATCTGTTTGTAAGCTACAATAATCTATCACTACTATTATTTATAGTTTTCTGATGGATTTATATAATTTTTCTAAAAATTTATAGATAGATCTACATAATTAAGTTCGAAGGTAACTTTATGGATAACCTCCTACTTGTAAACTTGGATCACCTATTAATATAAATTCTTCTAATGTAAAATAATCTTTTCCAACGTAGTTGATGTAATCATTCTGTGCAGATACAAGCATCTCTCCAACTTTAACACCCTCATGATATCCTTTAAAGAAATGTACATCTAGATAACCCGCTCCAGCGTAGACACCATATTTATCTACATATGTATAGGCAGGTCTAGTTGCTCCTATAACAGCTATCCCACCACCATCCTCTTTTTTAAGGAAACACCAGGCAAAAGGTGGAAGTAAATCAGATGGAGAGGCTCTAAGGAATAAATTCAATATAGGAGTTTTCCATTTGAAATAATCCTTTAGATCAGTAAGATTAAAATCTAGTTTGGCAGTTAGACAAGCATCAAAGAATACAACTGGTAGACGGTTTTGATTATGTAGAAAATTAAGATAAGGTGTAAAATAGAATATGAGGTTGTGATCAAGTATAGCATTAGGTCTATATGTACCCCAGCCGTGTTCAAATCCATGTCCTGCATAACTTAGAAAACCTGCTCCTTTTGAAACTGCATAGTTAAAGGTGACAGCATTGAGGTTATGTTTAGATGTCCATAAACGTATCTGTTCGAAACCAGGTAACTGTTGAGCTACTTTTTGATTAGTAATCTCACCTTCATATACAAAAGGTGGAGCAAATTTTGATAGGGGAAACGTATCTCCACCCACAAGTATAATTTTTTGAAACCATATCTGATCAAAGGTTACATCCTCATAGGTTATAATTTTATTTACAATAATTGAAAGTTCTGATGAAGTGCTACAAGGTATACGACCAATATAAACATCTGGATAGAGATCCACATCATCAATATTATCCTCTGGCTTAGGTGGGAAACCACTATAATCTACCTCACCGAAAACACCATTATTATTAGCATCCCAACTGCAAAACTTATAATCTGAATCATAAATGTCAGCATAGTATAAATCGCTTAAAATTCCATTTCCATGATAACCAGACCATGGATACGCATCGGTCTGTCTAATAGGTAGTTTACAGATATCTCCAACTAATAATACATATTTGATGCCATATGTTTCAATCATATCTTTAATACAATATTTAATCTTCTCTGCTTCATCTCTCCCTTGATATTCTTGATAGATTCCTTCAGTGGTTTTTATTAAAGTTGGAACCCCATAATTATTTTTATGCTCCTGCAAAGGTATAAGAGTTGATTTAAAACAGTTAGGGGTTATAATTAGAAGATCGAAGTGATCATATGAATCACTAGGAAATCTATAATTGGAGTATTGATAATCTATAGTAATATCAAATCTAGTGGAATATTCTATTGAATTAAACCCTATATTATATCTTATAGGATACAATTTTAGTGTTAGAAATAATACATGTTTACCATTCTCATCGAGACCTACACCTGTAGTGAAATCAAACCAATTTTTAGGGAAGAAACCCTTATCTAAATTAACAGGTTGAATGAATCTATCATTATTTATAGAAGGTAATGGTGGAGTTGTCTCAATAGGTTTCAGAAGTCTTCTTTGTTCCATATACAACGGGTTACATCTAATATTTGATATTTTTGTTCCCCATGGGAATATCCAGGTTTTTGTAACAACAGGTAGTTTTGGTGCACCAGGTGTAATAGTATAAGTATTTACATCCAGTAGTTTTATACTCGTAGAATAATCATGCTGAATGATAGCAGGCGTTGAAATAGATATCAACGAATGAATATCGTCATTAGAAGCTACGGTATCAACTACTGATACACCTGATAATATAAATAGAAAAACTAGGATTATGGATAGAAATCCTCTCATAATCTAACACCTATTATCTAAGAAAATCAGATTATATTTAAACATTACTATGAAAATAGATGGAAACAGATGGAAGATAAAATTTATAGGTAGAAATATGTTTAAGGAAAAACGATGAGAAAGAGAGAGGAGTTAATGGAGGAGATATTTAAAGAATACCCCGGAGAATGGATTCTCATATTTAATGATGAAATCATAGATCATAGCGATAACATTGAGGAAATCTTGAGAAAAGCAGAGGAATTCCCTGCAGATAAATTATCTGATGATTCTATAAAAATATTGAAGGTACTATCTGAAGAAGTTAGGTTGTATTAAATATGGAGTTAGTATTTGATTACTATAATTATCCAATTGTGCCTGTAAAATTTAGATACAGAGAGCGCAGAACACCGGTTATAGAAGCTTTACTTGATTCTGGAGGAGATTTCATTGTCATACCTAAACCTATTGCTACTTATCTAGGTTTAAAACTAGGGAAATCAGGAGATGTAGATACAGCTGGAGGTAAAACGTATCTCTTTAAAACCTATGTAGATATGGTAGTAGGTAGAAAAGATAAATGTTCATATTATCCAAATAAAGAGATATATGTGTCTAATAGAGATGACATACCTGTATTATTGGGGAGAAACCCTGTCTTTGAAGACTATGAGATTATCTTTAGGAGATACAAAAAACAATTAATTTTAAAACCGATTAATATAACCCTTCAAAATAGTTATCCAGAAGGTTTTTAATCTGAAATTACCTTTTCTAGGAGGGGTTCAAGCATTTTAGTATAAATATTATCCCAGACTAGGTTATTGATAACATATCGATACATCCTCTGTGTTTTAAGAGTTGATGTAACCTTAATTATCTTATCAGCTATTTCATCAGGGGGATCATTGAGATTAAAATAGTATACATTATTCCCTCCAATATTTTTAAAAGGTGGTATATCTGAGCAGAAAACAGGTAACTTTATCATACCTGCTTCGATGATAGGCAAGCCAAAACCTTCTTGTGTACTTGGTAAAAATAGTAGATCTGAAATTAGATATAAATCACGTATAGTTATCCTATCAGCTGTCATCTTCCCTCCGTTTTTAAACTTATACTCAGCTACTATGATAACGTATTCATCTAAATCAAATTTTTTTATGAGTCTTCTAAGTTTATAGTAATATTCCACATTTTTTTTCTCATGGGGATCATATGCTCCACTGAGTAAAAGTTTAGCTTTCAATCCCTTTTTATGTAGAGCATATAAAACTTTTATAGATAATTCAATATTTTTTCTTGGATGGAGTCTAGATGGTTGTACTATTATTAGATCTGAAGAAAAAAGATCATTCTCATCTATCAATTTAACTGTTGTCCTATCTAAACGGAAGAAACGTATAGGGTCAATTCCATTTGGTATAACAGGGAGGTTTTCTCTGATACCATAGAGTTTTCTAAATTCTTTTGACCTGCTATTGGAGATGGTTACATAGTAAATTTTATCGTTATACTTTTTAAGTACATCCCATGGAGGGAAATCAAGGGAAGAGTCATAATTTTTGTAGAAGTAAGGTGAATCATGATTCCAGCTGATGATCTTTTTAATTTCCGCTAATCTATGAAGAGCCATAGTTAAAGGTAGATTATAGTGCATAGTCAAAACATTATGAGCGATTACTATGTCTATATTACCCAACGTTTTATTTAAATACTGATAGATTTTATTGGAGAATATTTCTATTTTATCGAGATTTTTCTCTACATTTTGTTGGAATCTAATTATACTCCTATTTTTAGAAGATAGTAGCGGGTTAATCTCTATCTCATATTTATCTGTAAAGTGACTACCATTACCTACTATAATTTTAACCCTATGAGAAAACCGATGAAATAGTGATGCCTGTTGTCTTATAATCTCTTCAACTCCTCCAACAAAAGGCGGACATGTATAATGAAGAAGAGCGATATTCATTCTTTTCCACCTCAGAATGTATGAAATAACGGTAAAAGTTTTTGTTCTAATACCTCATAGGAGAAAAAATTCTTTGCTATCCTATAGTTATGTTCAACCATTCTTCTTCTATCATCTGCATCAGTTAAAACCTTCTCTATCTTTCTAATGACATCTATTGTAACGAAATCATCAAAGGAAATAACATTGAAACCCCTGGGCTCTATATCCATAACATATACAGAATATCTATTAACTACAATAGGTTTTTTATAATAAATTGCCTCTAGAAACGCATTTCCAAATCCTTCTATACTACTAGGATATGTAACTATATCAGCAGAATGATATATATCTTCCAAAGTGTATTTTTCCCTGGCGTTATTAGAACCGATTAAATGATCAATCCATATTATTTTTACATCCATTCTTTCTGCATATTCCATTATATGTTTTCTATATGTATCACCTTCATCTCCAGGTGGATGAGTTACAACCAATACTGGATTAAATTTATCAAGATGTCTAGCTATTTCAATGGATCTTTCTATCATCTTTCTAGGTACAACTCTAGTAGGCTGCATTATTAGAATTTCGTTTTCCTCTAAACCAGTATCTTTTCTAATCCTCTCTATAGATGTAGAAGATTTAGTTGGTTCCTTTGAAAAATCATATACATTTGGTATAATCGTGTTTGATATTCCAAGTCTATAACTTAGTTGTTTAGATGCTATCGAATTTATAACTACATGTCTCATTGATGGTAAATCCGGTGGAAAAGCTGTTCTAAGATAATCCTGGCAGCTGTTGATAAAAAACCTCTTGCGTTCCCAATAAAAATCATGATGATGAGCAATAGTTGGTATATCTGTTTCAGCTATAAACTCTGTTAAAGCGAGTCCTAGAGGTATATTCATTGGTATACTCAGAGCGTTTTCTGGTATAATTAAATCGATATCAAATTGTGTATAAAATTCATATAATTTTGATTTTAAATCCTCTTTAAAACCATGGATAAGGTTGGATATCTCTGGTTTTCTCCTTCTCTCTCTGAATAGATAATCATTGAGACGTTTAATAAAAGGATGATTAAAATGGGCTTCCTCTACAAGAAAACTTTTATTTGGATCTCTATCTAATTCCCCTGCAAAATAGAAGCATCTATAACCATTCCTCTCTAATACCGTAGCCCATTTTTCTATCTCTAGAGAAACACCATCTGTACC
>Ga0180300_10000704_pt1 | contig 15019 bp, 13 predicted proteins | sample GuaBasSediGuay15_FD_121798 | JGI IMG/M metagenome (GOLD analysis project Ga0180300, IMG submission 121798) | Subseafloor sediment microbial communities from Guaymas Basin, Gulf of California, Mexico - Guay15, Core 4569-2, 21-24 cm | ecosystem: Environmental > Aquatic > Marine > Hydrothermal... | reverse complement strand
TCTGGCCTATAAGATATGGAGATCAAAGAAAACCAGCTAATCTCTTATTTTATTGTGAAAGCGAAGGTACTCATTTTTCGTCAATTGCCGAATAATTATGGTCAACTTCATAGTAATATTTTTATGAGTGTCGTGAAGCGAGATATACTCAAACATGGATCAAAGGAACCTATTATTTGTCGATAAAATATTCGAGCATCTTGCATGGGAAGTGAGTTGTTGTAGTAAAACGCTGGTGGTGAGAAATATTGCCTAATTTATTTCAAATAATTTCAGGAGTCTTTGTCGTCAGCCTGTTTGGCGTACTTTCTGTAAAAAAGAAGGCTGTTGATAAGACTGGGTTAATTGCCGGATTTGCCGTTGGATTGTCAGTTTGGATACTTGGTGGTTGGCAGTGGTTCCTAATAATATTAGTTTTTCATCTGATAGCTGCACAGTTTACGAAATATAAATACGAGCTTAAAAGAAGTAGAGGAGCAGCTGAGGAGAAGGGTGGTGCACGCGCATGGTACAACGTATTTGCTAACGGTGGCATAGCTATGCTTTTGGCGATTCTTGAAGGATACGGAAAATTCGGTGGTGATGTGTTTTTTGCTGGTTTTTTGGGTGCAATAAGTACAGCCACCGCTGACACTTTGGCTACGGAAATAGGTCTTTTAAATCCAGGGAATCCGCGACTAATAGTGAATCTTAAGAAAAAAGTTGAACCAGGAACTTCAGGTGGAATAACTCCCTTAGGCGAATTTGCCACATTTACAGGTGCGCTCATAATTGGGCTAGTAGCGTTTCTTCTCCAAGTCGCCGGTTTTCTTGATGTGAACTGGGGAATGAAAGTATTATTTATAAGCGTCGTCGCCGGTTTTCTAGGCTGTACATTCGATAGTATCCTTGGAGCAACAGTTCAAGCGGTTTATCGATGTCAAGTATGCGGAAAAATAACTGAAAAGCGTATTCACTGTGGACAAAAAACAAAACACATAAGGGGTTATGAACTTATAGAAAATAACACAGTTAATTTCATATCAACTGCTTTAGGAGCATTAATAGCCATGCTTCTATATTTAAACATTTAAGTGCACGGGAGAATGGGTCTTAAAATATCTTTACATCTTTTAAACTAACTGAATCGGTGTAATCTCACAATACTATTCACTTTCTATGGTGGCATAATATCTATCTATAAACTCACCGTAAACATCCACTGGCTCTGAAAGAGGAGTTATCTTAATAGTGTCTGATAACCCGCAACTACCACATTGTACAATAGCTATGCCTTCTTCTCTCTTCATTTCTATTCTAACAGCTTGAGCCCCACAACTTGGGCACTCAAATATTGTTGGAAGCCTTCTAACAACTCTCCTTACAACTTTCCTTCTCCTTCTTCTCCTTCCCATAATTTCTCACCACTTTACCAATTCTAGGTAACTCTCAAATATTTCTAATTTAAATTTACCACATCGAAAGAAGCCGAGAAACAGGTGGTATAGGGTGGAGAACATCTTTATAATCCGAAATAGAGATGTAAAAAGAGTTCTCATGGGCGTTCCAAAGGGACATAAACATCATAGATGTGTGATTGAGCTAAAAGACGGCAAAATTTTGATTTTTCACGAAGCGACAATTGCAAACATAGTTAGGGCTTACATAACCATCGAAACACATCCTCAAAAACGAGCTGTAGAACTTTTCTGTAAAGAACTAAAAGACAAAAAACCAGGATTTGCGACGTACCAACTATTAGAAACAGAAAAGAGCGAAAATGAAATATTAGAAGAACTTGAAAAAATCTTGGTAAATTAGCAAATACTGAAATAAAATTAGAGAATTTTCTTCACTTTATTTATTAATTTCTCTGCCTCTATAATCGGATCAACTTGTTCCACATCAAGCACATTTAGTTCCAATCTATCCGAAACCTCATTATATGTAATAGTTCCGCGAAAAATGAAATCTTTCCCCGTAATTTCATCGAGTCTCGACAGAAGTTCATCACGAGTAATTTGATCTAATCGGATCTTAAGATCTAGAAGTTTAACCGCGACATCGTCCCAACATTTAGCAACAATGGTATCAGAACCATCGTCAATAACGCAAGTTAATGTTAATCTCTGCACAGGACTATTTACTTCTCTGCCACAATTTGAACAAAACCATTTATCATCTCTTAATTCAACTTTTTTGAAACAATCTGGACAAGCGTTGTATAACAAAGGTCTATCAAAAAAATATACTACCGAAGCCCTAATCTCTACCCTCTCATTTTCATTTACATCTTTAAGCTTAACTCTACGGAAATCAGCTATATGGATAGGTCTTTGTATTTGTACAGGAGGGGCTAAATCTTTTTTCCCTAATATCTCTGTAGTTGATAGCTTGCTTATATGTATCTCTAAATCTCCAGATATCCCTTTCCTAGCATATCCATGAAGTATTTGAATAATATCTCCTTCCGAAATATTGCTAAGCCGTTCGGCTTCATTATCCCACGCTACAACCCTTACTGCATTTCCATCTTCGTCAGAAAGCATAAAAACTAATCTCTTCCCTATACTTCCATCTCCACGAACAAATTCTCTTAAAGACTCAATTCTTGAGACAATACCCTTAACATTTACGTATGGAGTTTTAACTCCAGCTGCTAAGTCTCCAATCAATGTGAACTGAAGTTTCGGAGCAGAAGCAGATGCCAGCAATTTTTCATCCACATCTTCAGGCTGAAGGACTCTGATTATACTTTCGGAGTCAACATGCACCTCTAAACTCTCCATTCTCCCAGATCTAGTATAGACCCCCTCCAATTCAACAATATTCCCTTCATTTAGTTTTTCGGCTTCTTCAGCCTTTTCATTCCAGAATACAACTCGTATTTCTCCGGTCTCGTCGCCAAGAATCGCGGTCAAAAGTTTTCCTTGTTTCTCACCCTTTTCAAAACTTGTTAAGCTACTTTTTTTCTTTATAATGCCACGTAAAACTATATTATACATATTTGCACGCAATTCTTCTATTTTTAAACGCTTCCCTGATACTTTAGGAATTTTTTCAGAGTCGACATCTTCGGGGTTTACAACGATCTTCCCTTTACTTCCTACGTGTACCTCTGCATTTCCATCTCGACCTTCACGAACATCTGCACCAATTATACGTAATATATCATTTCTCTTTATTTCTCCTTCCTTTATCAATTTTATATGGTTGCTATTCCAGAATACAACTCGTATTTCTCCGGTCTCGTCGCCAAGAATTAGTGACACAACTTCATTCTTTCTATTATCTATCGTGAATTCTCTTATCGGGAAAATATGTAAAACTCTTCCAATAAGAGTAACATTCCTCATACCGGGTTTTAATTTATTTATATCTATTTTTCCCTCCGATACAAACCTATCAAATAAGTTTAAACCTAATTCCTTTGCAACAAGCATAGCAGCACTCTTATCTGTAATTAATCCACCTAATTCTTCCTTTTTCTTTTCGATTAATTCTAGTAATTTCCATCTAGGTATCTTTTTCTCGATTATAACTTTCTCAACAATTTCCTCAAAACTTAAGTCAACCATATCTCCACTTCCAAGAGAAAACCTTAACAACAGTATTATTTTAACTTTAATTTCTCAGCCTTTATAATTCTACTTCAATATATAAGTTTTCAAACTTCGAAAAATATGAAGTATTTTATAGTATTAAATATGGAAGTCGCCAAGGAAGTTATCTCAAAAATGGTTTTTAGCTACGTGAAAATACAATATCCTGTGATACTTCATAAAACTGGTTTAAACTTTATAAAAACGAAAGTAAATTCCTTTATTTATCTGTGTAATTTAACCAAAGTTTAATCCCAAAAGGCTCGAGTTCGTATATATTCTCTTTCAGCATTTAAAATCTCTATGTAAAAATCGTTTTCATCATCATATTTCTTACTCAATATTTTTGCCGCTATTTCCGGACCCACACCTCTAGCTGCTAAAACTATTAAAGCTTGCTTACCACTTGCAACAAGTAAATTAGCTGTTTTCCAAAGTTTTTTAACTATTTTTTCTTCATCAGCTGTTAATTTCTGGCCAAATTTATATTTCTTTAGTACTTTTGTAATGTTAGTTTGATGAGGATATGTAATGCCAATCAATACTGACCCGCATTTTGGGCATTCGACTCTATCTGGCAGGGTTTTAATAGTTCTGACAGTTTCCCAAGAAACGCAATTCATACAGACAAGCCTTACTCTTTCGTTAAGAAGTCTTTCCTTGACTATTCTAGCTAATTCAACTTTAGGTTTACCCATAAGAACATAATCAGAGGGATAAAACCTAGTTAATGCATTAAGAGCAATAGGAGAAGGATCAGTTAACGATTTGACCACAAGAGCTATTTTTCCTCTTCTTATATTATTTAATACTTTCTTAGCGAGTATGATGTTAAAATCCGTGATTAATGTTTCCCGTACGGCTTCTTCAAAAATCAAAGTATCTCGATAGGCATCGAGAAGCCTCCATGCTAAATGAAGGTTAAAGTCCACATCTCTACTTATAACACCAAATCTCCTTGCAACATGGAACATTCTCCAAGCTAACAAACTAGAATTACGCAAAACCACTTTAAGCAAACTCTCTAGGTTTTTAACACCTATTTCTCTTTCTAGAATGTCTAAAATATCCCTGGGAGATATTTTTGCTGATGTTTTAAGTATTATCCGATAAGGATCAACATTTAAACTAATATCAATCCCTAATCTAGCACTTAAGAGGGCTGCAAGTACTCTGCCCAAAGTTTCATTAACTAAATTTCCAAAACAGGCATGAATAACCAAAACATCATCTAAAACTTCGATTAACATCAATCGGTCGGTTGGAACAGGGATCCCTCTGTCAAGTTGTTTCTTTAAGGTTTCTTCGACCTTCTGAGCAGCTTCAATATCGAGAAATAGATCGTTTAACAAAAATGGTAAAGGTGACCTACCGCTTTTCATCGCCTCAGCAATTTTTCCTCTTATTTTACCTACTTCAGAGGCTACATAATATAAAACTGGTATCTGTTCACCCTCCCAACTTGGGATAGCACCTTTAGGGTCATCCACACAGGATACAAAAACTTTTCCCTCATTTATTTGAAGAATTTTCCATGCAGATCCCTTCATTATAAAAGTAGTGTTAATATCGCCGTGTTTAATTACAAATTTCTCATCTAACGTACCAATTTTCTTCTTTGTTGCGGAATCAACAACCTCAAACTTCCTTACATCCGGAATAGTAGAAATACTCTCGTAATAATATCTCCTTGTCTTCCTAGTCTTTTTAACAACCACATTTTCAACAACTCTTATTATCCCTAGATAATTCATTAATTCCAATAGTTTTAGCAACTCTTCTTTGTTTAAATTCCTATACGGGAATACACGCTTAACAATATTAAATAGATCATTCACCGTTATATTTCCCTTATCGAGGACTATTCCGGCAATTTGGTGGCATAAAACGTCAAAAGCTTTTTCATGTATAATTATGGGTTCAAGTTTCTCTCTTACAGTTTTAAAGGCTATAACAGCAGACTCTAAGATATCATCCATATCATCCAGAGCTATTATAACACCTCTTGAAACTCTTCCAACTCTATGGCCACTCCTTCCAACTCTCTGAACCAAACGAGTAACTTGTCTTGGAGACATATACTGAACAACTAGATCAACGGTCCCTATGTCAATACCCAATTCCATAGATGATGTACAAATAATACACTTCAATTTTCCGTCCTTAAAGAGTCTTTCAACTTCTATACGTATATCTCTGCCCAGCGACCCGTGATGCACATCAACGCTAAGAGAAGGGTCATATAGGTGAAGTCTTGAAGCTAGAATTTCAGCTATCTCACGGGTATTAACGAAAGTAAGTACAGATTGACTCATTTTCAATAATTCAACTAATACTCGAATTCTTGCAGCAGTTTCAGGAGTACTAAATATTTTTTTACTTATGTTTACGTCTTCCGCTTGGGGAGAAGGACATAAAACTTTTAACTCAAACTCTTTAACAATTGGAACCCTAACTATCTCTACATGTCTTCCATTACCAACGAGAAACCTACCCACAACCTCAGGACTTCCAATTGTAGCAGAGAGACCTATACGTTGAAATTCCCTTTTAGTTAATTCTTTTAGTCTTTCAAGGGCAATTGCTAATTGAACGCCCCTCTTCTCAGTTACAAGTTCATGAATTTCATCTACAATAACCCATCTGACATTTTTAAGCCATTCTCTCAGCCTTGCTCCGGGTAAAATTGCCTGTAATGTCTCAGGAGTAGTTATTAGCATATCTGGCGGATGTAATGATTGTCTTCTTCTAACGGAGGGAGTAGTGTCACCGTGTCTAATCTCAACTCTAATACCTAAACTTTCAGCGAGATTTATCACTCTTCGAAAAATATCTCTATTCAAAGCTCTTAAAGGCGTTATATACAATATCGATATAGGTTTAACTGCTTTCTTTTCCTTTTCATTCAAATATAAACTAAATACCGGTAATAAAGCGGCTTCGGTTTTACCCGAACCAGTAGGGGAAATTAAAAGCACATTTTTCCCGTTTAAAATACATGGAATAGCTTTTCTCTGCGGCTCAGTAGCCTCAACTAGTCCAAGCTCTCTTAACCCCTCTCTAATCTTTTTATGTAAAAGACTAAAGGGATCAACGTTACGTTCTTTCAGCTCTTTCTTTACTTGCAATACTCTTCACTCTCTTCTGAAAATACGTAAGGAAAATTTTCAGGTCAGTTTTTCTTGTAAGAGACTCTCTTTTTATTTCCTCCTCCAATACTGCCATAAACTCATTTATTTGACTTACCTTTTTCAATATCTCTTCGATTTTTTCTTGCATCCATCTTATTTCCGAAATGTATGGTATAACATCCTTAAGGGTTACATTAACAAGGTATTCTAGGGAGTAACTCATAGTTAATCACTACAGCTACTCTTCTTTTGCAAGAACAATATATGCTAGTATGAGTATCAAAATCAATATTCCAAGAGCGATGTTTATATCAAATATCATATTTGCAATTTCCGTTTCCATTGCTTTTCCTCCACTTTATCACTGTCCTGAGAAACACTTCAAAATTAACCACACCAACACTTATTTAAACTTTTAGAAATTGTCATAATTTCCTTCCATCATCCGAGACATAAGATCTTTACCTATTCGTCTTATATAATTTGATCTCATTTAAAACATCCTTGAACGAATCATCTTTAAGATTAATTATTTGATATAATTTTAATGCTTCAGCTATTTTCCTAGCAAGTATATGGTAACATATTTGCCTCTTTTTCCTGGTAACTACATTAAAGTAGAAATCATCGCAACTGCAGTAAATATCTGGTATAACCAGATATTTTCTGGTTCTACCTATGACAATCCACAAAGACTTCCCACCGGGCTTAAACACGTATTTTTTAACACGTTTTTCTTCAACAGCTTTAATTGCTTGCCAAAATAATTCTCCATATTTTAAGACAAACTTTTCCAACAAATTCTCAGATAAAACCCCCTTTTCCTCAAGTTCTCTAATAAGTGAATTCTCTTTCCACACTCCTACAGCACTCCCAGAAGCTGCATCACAACTTATAATTTAGTTCTCACATAATAAGTAGTGAAATGGTAAAAATAAGAATTATTCCAAATGTTCCAGCTCTTCAAATACGATTAAAAAATGAAAAAATACTTTGCATAGCGGATTTACACATAGGATTTGAAAAAGAACTAGAAAAATCAGGAATCAAAATACCACCTCAAACACCTAGCATCTTAAAATCTATCCAACAACTATTGGAAAAAATAAACCCATCAAAATTAATTATACTTGGAGATGTAAAGCACGAAATTACGGCTTCCCGATACCAAGAAGTTATCGACGTATACGACTTTCTTGTAGCCCTCTCCAAGAAGGCCCAAACAGAGATAGTACCAGGGAATCACGATGGGCAAATAGAGGCTATAGTTCCGCCCGAAGTAAAAGTACATTCACCCAGAGGTATCGTTATAAAAGAAGAAAAAGAAGTCATCGGTCTTATACATGGTCATGCGTGGCCGGATGTAAAACTTCTAGGGGCGCACTACTTAATTACGGCTCACATACACCCATTAATCCAGTTAACCACTGGAACAGGATTTAAGGTAACATATCCAATATGGATTAAAGCAACCTGGAATACAAATTGTATAGCAAGAGCCTACTTGAAGTACGTTAAAATAAAAACAACAGAGAATCCTGTTCAACAAATCAAAGAATTATTTGGAATAGAGGTTGCAGAGACAAAAATCATAGTTATGCCAGCATACAACAAAATGTTAGGAGGAATTCCAATAAACACTACGCAAAAACTTCTTGGACCCCTACTTAAAACAAACTGTGTATCGCCTCCAAATATGGAAATATACCTATTAGATGGGACGTATCTTGGAAAATTAGCTTCATTAAAAAACAAATGAATTACAATATATTCTTAATTTTGTTAATAATATGGTTCAAAACTTTATAAACGTATAAATCGCCTAAAAAGTCCTGTGCGGCAAAACACTTAATGACAAATAACTTGTTCATACTTATGCTACGTAACAGTTAAATCACATTAACCTACAGATATTAAGGCTTTAACTTCCATGAGGGATAAGCATGAAAACCGATGTAGTAATAGTGGGAGCAGGACCTGCAGGCATGTTCGCAGCTCATGAATTAGCAACAAAATCAAATCTAAAAATCACGGTAATCGACTGGGGGCCCGATGTACCAAAAAGGAAATGCCCAGTCATAATATACTCCTACTGTAGTAAATGTAAACCCTGCAAAATAATGTGCGGTGTAGGTGGAGCTGGAACACTTTCAAGCGGCCTTTTGAATCTTAGACCCGATATTGGAGGCAATCTCAAAGAGTTCGTAAGTGAAAACGAAGCGTGGAAACTTGTAAAAGAAGTAGATGAAGTATTTGTAAAATACGGGGCTCCTCAAGAGATATATAGAGCAAATACCGACCAAGTAGAAAGCCTCATGAGAAAAGCTGCAGCCGTGGGGATAGAGTTTGTTCCCATACCGCAAAGACACATAGGTACAGACAACGCTCCAAAAGTAATTACAAAATTCAAAAAGGCGTTAGAACAAGCTGGTGTAAAATTCATACTCGAAACAAAAGTTACAAAAATCAATAAAAGCGAAGTAGAACTTGAAAACGGACAAAAAATACAAGCAAAATATATAATTGTAGCTCCGGGAAGAATCGGAGCTAAATGGCTTCAAGAACAAGCAAAAAAACTCGGAATAAAAACACATCCTCAACCAATAGATGTAGGAGTAAGAGTGGAAGTTCCAGCAGTCGTGATGGAACCAATAATAAAAATAGCTAGGGATCCAAAATTCCGAGTTTACACAAAAACCTTTGACGACCTTACACGCGTGTTTTGCGTTAATTATCAAGGTTTTGTCGTTCAAGAAGTTTACGGAGATATTGTTGGAGTCAACGGACACACCCTACTAAAACAGAAATCTGGAAACGCAAATTTCGCTTTCTTAGTTCGAGTTGAACTAACCGAGCCACTTGAAGACACAACTGCGTATGGCTATTCCATAGCTAAACTAGCAACCACCATAGGTGGAGGGAAACCTATCCTTCAAAGATTAGGAGACCTAAAAAAGGGTAGACGGTCCACATGGTCACGAATTGACCGAAGCAACGTAAAGCCAACATTAAGAGACGTAACGCCCGGTGATGTAGCTATGGCCCTACCTCACAGAATTGTCACCGATATACTGGAAGGACTTGAAAAACTTGACCATGTAATACCTGGAGTTGCCAGTTCATCCACGCTCATTTACGCTCCAGAGATCAAATTTTACGCCAACAGAATTGAAGTCAACAAAAATTTTGAAACCAGCGTAGAAAACATTTTTGTTGCAGGAGATGGCGCAGGACTTTCCAGGGGAATAGTTGTGGCAGCAGCAACCGGAATTTTAGCCGCAAGAGGAGTACTAAAAAAGGAAGGAGTAGTGTAAAAACAACAAAAACGTTCATTTTTCCTAAAAACAAAGAATTCTTACACAACTCGATACTAAAAGATATCTTTCTTTGCTAAAGCTTAAATGTTAGTCAACAGAAATAAATTTAGGTCAGAACTATCTGATGTAATTTCGACAATTTCCATGTCTATATCGGGTCAGACACATAAGCAATCAATCGAATATGCTATTTACCTGGAGCAAACATAATAATATTAGGGGCCGTGGTCTAGAGCTCGATGATTTCCTTCCATCGAGCGGAGAACTTGGTATGATGGCGGCTTCGGGAGCCGCTGGTCCCGGGTTCAAATCCCGGCGGCCCCACCAAACTATACTTCAACGCCTGATGTCGATAAATATGTTAATATTCATTTAAATTAAATTGTAAACTGTAAAAGTTTGTATAACTAGTAAAATAGTTTGTGAAAGTTTATTTCGAAGGAGTAATGTCAGATCAGTCTTGCTTCAACTCCATACATAATTGTGTAGTAATTGTTAAATATTAAGCTCGCGTTCCTTGGCGAAAATTGTCTGGAACAGCGATAACTTGAAAATTTAGTAGTTGAAATTTTGCAATGATGGTTTTACCACGTTGTTTTCGTTTTCGACAGATGTCTTAATAATCGAAAAACTTATGTGACTGGTAGCATTTAACTTCAAACATGAGTATTTCTAATATTGTTAAGGAAAGACTTGCAAGAAGGATTGCTGGGGAAATATCTCTTTCAGACGACCCTGGCAAGACAATGCGCAAGTGGAGAGAGATGTTTCATATCCCACAGGTTATCCTGGCGGAGAAACTCGGTGTTTCTCCATCAGTTATAAGTGATTATGAAAGTGGAAGGCGGAAGTCTCCTGGTGCTAAAACTGTTAAACGGTTTGTTGATGTTCTTTTAACTATCGATGAAGAAAACGGTGGCCAGATTATTTCGGCGTTTGGGCGACTAATGGGCGTAGAAATTCCAACAGATATTATTCTTGACATCAGAGATTTTCCCTCTCCTATTGTAATCGCTCGTTTCTGTAAGATGGTAGGTGCTCAGCCTGTTGCGTGCAAAGAACTATCTGAACAAGAAATCTACGGATACGCGGTCATCGACGGTGGGCTTGCGATGAGAGAACTTTCCGGTGAAGCTTTTGACAAACTTTTTAAAGCATCTATCCAACGGGCATTAATATTTACTAATATAAGCACAGGTAGACTCCCTCTAATCAGCATGAGAAGCAGTCAGGGGAAACCAAGTTTAATAATCTTGCACGGTGTTAAGAAAATAGACCCGATAGTTATTGAACTAGCAAGGAAGGAAAGAATTCTTCTCGCCGTATCTCACATTGAAGATATTGAAACACTTATCCAAAAACTTAGGAAACTAAGTTTCAATCATGCATAGTTTATGTAGTTATAGGATCGCAGTTTAGTTTGCAGTTCTTAATCTCTCTGAAAGATAATGTAACAGTTTTTAAGCGTGTTGAGAATCACCATTAGTGTGTTCTAACATCGGTGGTGGTTAATATGGGCGAGAAATTTGATTTTTCGTTCCGGGTGCTATCAGCTATATCAAGTCCATTAAGGGTTGAGATTCTTAAACTTCTCAGCAGAAGAAAGTTTCGTTCTTTTACGGAAATAATGTATGAACTTGGTATGACACCGAAAACGGACGCAGGTAAGTTTGCATATCATTTAAATCAGCTTAGAGAAGCTAATCTTGTGTTATCTGACGAGAAAACCGGTAAATACTTTTTATCTCCATTGGGAGAGAGGGTAGTTGATTTTCTATGGCTTTTAGAAGATTTTGGACGTAGAGAATTTGGGGAAATATTTGTTAGAACATCAAAACTAAAAATAGAGCGATTTGATAGAAGTAAAATAGCCGAAGCATTGAAAAGGGAGGCAGGAGTACCTCAAGACTTAGCAGAAGAAATAGCGAGAGAAGCCGAAGAAAGGTTATTTAAGTTAAAAGTAAAATATTTGACAGCACCGTTAATAAGAGAATTCGTAAATGCTATCTTACTAGAAAAGGGATTTGAGGAGTATCGTCATTCATTAACCCGTTTAGGGCTTCCGGTATATGATGTTTCCCAACTCATAAAGACCGCCGGCGAAAGAACGTTATTTCCAACTCCAGAATTGGCCAGAGGACTTGCAGGGGACTCTGTATTTGAACAATACCTTTTACTAAAGGTTTTACCGAGAAAAATAGCGGATGCACATTTATCTGGAAAAATACATATCCCTCAGGCAAATTATTGGATATTAAAACCCTATGGCATTCAACATAATCTCGCGTTTCTATTAAATGAAAAAATATCTTTTAATGGTGCTGAAAACATTTTTAATCCTTTGATTCCGCCTGAAGATGCCGACGATGTTCCACTATATTTGTATAATCTTCTTACATTGTTTGACACACATTTCTCTTCTGCTCAGTCAATTGATTTCTTTAATATTTTTCTGGCTCCATTTTTCAAATCTACAAGCTATGAGAAAACTAAAATCATTTTAAAAAAGATTATAGAACTTTTGAACATGGTAGAGAGAAAAACCATTATCACGTTTAATTTAGAATTTTCTATTCCAAAATTTTTAGAAAGTGAGCCAGCTATAGGTTTTAAGGGAAGAGAAGATGGTACGTATGGCGAATACGAAAATGAGTCGAGAAACATTTTAAGAGCGTTAATAGAGATCTTTAAGGAAAAGAGTAGTAACAACTTGCCCTATATTCAGCCGCAGCTTATTTTTAAGATCCGTGAGGTAGATAAATACTCGGAAGAGTTCAACAAAATATTAGAGCTTTCCTTAGAAACAGGACAACCCTTTTTTGCTAACTTGACATTAGATTGGCAACTACCCAACACTAACTATAGCGCAACAATTCACAGACTTGACGCTGGTTTTAAAGGAAACTGGAAAACCGATACCATTGGAACAGGTTACATGGATTGGATAGCCATAAACATGGTTAGGATCGCCATTATGGCAAAAGGAGATGACGATAGATTCTTTGAAGGGCTTAACGATGCAATAAACTGTGCGGTACAAGCTTTCCTCATTAAAAGGGAAGAGATCCGTAAAAGAGTTTCATCAAACAGACTGCTACCATTATTAAACCTTAAGATTGACGGATCCCCATACTTCGTGGAAGAAGCAGCATCCTACTCAATATGCTACACTGGTTTACCTGAAGCAATTCAAATTCACACATCATCTCACTTTAATGAAGAGAGCGCAATAGATTTCTTAACCAAAATACTGAGAAATTCTGATGAATTGATCAGAAAAATATCGGAAGAAGAGAGCCTTAGACTTAATATTATGGAAACATCTGATATAAAACCTTCATTTAGGTTTTTAAAATTAGATAGGACAATTTTTCAAAATTACAAAGATGCAATACCATCTTTATACTCCACTGGTATAATCCCAACAGGGATCAAACTCTCTGCTTCCGAGAAAGCAAGGTTAGTAGGTAAGGTTAATGTCTATTTCAAAGGCGGGCAAATACTTAACATCAACCTAGATAAAGAGTTAAAAAGTCTTAGTCTCAGCGAAATTGGAAAACTTACAAGTATGATTCTAGCTAGTAACGTAGGTTTCTTTACCTATACTAGAAGTTCGACATATTGTTTAAATTGCAAAAAATTATTCAAAGGAATCTTAAAGACCTGCCCAGCATGCAGTCGAAATACTGAGAGAGTGATGTATAATACAAGACTAACTGGAGCTTATATGTGCATTCATGCAGGAAAAACTGAGCAAGATATCCTAGATTTCTTAACTAGAAGCGGATTGATAAAATAGTCTTCCAATTCTTAAGTCTTTTACTATTGTCTGAATTAACTCTGTAGAGACGATTAATCACTTTAATTATTCTTCTATGGCTCCCAGAACCAGCGCTAAAAGTGCCATTCTAAGAAGAAGACCGTAATATGTTTGCTTAAAGTATCTGGCATATGGTGTTTGATCAACTGCAAAATCAATTTCCTCTACTCTTGGAAGTGGGTGAAGTATAACAAGATCTTCCTTTGCTTCCTTAAGGGTCTCTAATGTAATTTTATAGGAACCCCGTACCTTTTCATACTCTGCTGGGTCGGAGAACCTCTCTTTTTGGATTCTAGTTACATAAAGTACATCAACATCCGAAATAACATCCGTTATTTTTGTATACTCGTGATAAGTTACGTTCTTCTCTTTTAAATCGTGTAAAACGCTTTCCCTCATTTTTAATGGCTCTGGTGAAACGAAATATAAATCTACATCATACAGGGAGAGAGCGTACGCAAGGGAGTGAACGGTTCTTCCATATTTTAAATCACCAACTAGTGCTATTTTTAGACCATCTATTCGTCCTTTTTCACTTTTAATTGTCAGCAGATCTAGAAGTGCTTGTGTTGGATGTTCTTCAGCGCCACTACCGGCATTAATAACGGGTACGGTGGCTACTTCAGCGGCAAATTTAGCCGCACCTTCTAATGGGTGTCTGAGAACAATGACATCACAATAGTTTTCTACAACACGTATCGTATCGTTAAGATTTTCTCCTTTTGCTACGCTTGAACCTTCCGCGCTAGAGAAACCTATGCACTCCCCTCCAAGTTTCTTCATAGCAGCTTCGAATGAAAGCCTAGTTCTAGTTGATGGTTCAAAGAAGAGAGTTGCCATTATTTTCCCTTTAAGTAAATCGCTCCCTGTTTTAACGTACTTTTCCATCTCCTCGGAAACTTTAAGAATATAGTCGATTTCTTCACGCGTAAAGTCTTTAATGGATACTATATCACGACCCTTAAATTTCATTTAACCACCACTGCTACATTTCTAAGGAAATTATTATTAACTTTTTTACCAACAATCTTGTGTAAAGGAGGTAAATAAATGAACGAGTCAGAACTTCGAGTACAAAAAATAAAAGATGGAACAGTAATAGACCATATCACACAGGGTAATGCGCTTAACGTATTAAGAATTCTGGGAATAACTGGGAAGGAGGGAAAC
>Ga0180300_10000702_pt1 | contig 15026 bp, 13 predicted proteins | sample GuaBasSediGuay15_FD_121798 | JGI IMG/M metagenome (GOLD analysis project Ga0180300, IMG submission 121798) | Subseafloor sediment microbial communities from Guaymas Basin, Gulf of California, Mexico - Guay15, Core 4569-2, 21-24 cm | ecosystem: Environmental > Aquatic > Marine > Hydrothermal... | reverse complement strand
TACCTAGAGGATGTCAATATAATATTTTTCCTCAAAAAATACTCTAAAAGCTTGAGAAAAATCGAACTTTCGTTACCAAAAGCTTATGTAGTTGACAATGGTATTTACAGTTTTACGACATTCAAATATGACCTAGGCATTTTAATGGAAAGTTTCGTTTTTCAAGAGCTACTAAAGTTAGGATATGATCCAAATAGGACGTTATTCTATTTTGGAAACGGCCACGAAACAGATTTTGTTTTGCTCGGAAAAAATAGAGTTAAACAACTCATCCAAGTTACCTATGCATCTGCAAGAGATGAGATCGAAAAAAGAGAGATAAAGTCCTTATTGAAAGCAAGTAAAGAATTGAAATGTAAAAATCTACTCGTTATAACTTGGGACTATGAAGCAGAAGAGAAAATTGATGGGAAGAAAATTAGATTTATTCCTTTATGGAAATGGTTACTTAATATTTAGAAGATTGGATTAGCTAATTTGTATTACACAAGTTCAACGTATCGGAATTACGACGCGAGCTCGGACAAAAGATTGAGAAAGTTAAACAGGATTATGTGCAGAGGCTACTTATCACCAAATTAAGTTAACAAAATTTGTTTCTAATGAAGCAAATTTTTTGCGTAAAATTTTTAAAGGAGAAAAGAATAAAATCGCATCATGCAGAAAAGCTTTCTATCGCGGAGCTAAGACTAAATAAGCTTAATCTCCGCTGATAGAAAGCAAATAGTGCCGATTACATACAATCAACACTCAAAAAAAGCCCTGGTAGTGTAGTGGACTATCATGTGGCCCTGTCGAGGCCACGACCCGGGTTCGAAAGGGCTTATTCAAGAAAATAAAAAAAGGATAAGCTCTGGATGTCCCGGCCAGGGCGTAATGGGCCGGTAGCTCAGCCTGGTAGAGCACCGGACTTTTAATCCGGTGGTCGCGAGTTCGAAGGCATTTTCCAAAAGGAAGATGCCGAATGTCTCGCCCGGCCCATTTTTTAAATAGAAAAAATGGGAACATTCGATGTAACAAAACACATACTTGTACCCAAGCACACAAAGTTAAGTGAAAAAGAAAAAGAAGCCCTGTTTGCTAAATATAATATAACTTTTAGAGAACTTCCAAAGATTCTAAAGAATGATCCTGCGATTGCACATTTAAATCCAAAGGCAGGCGATGTCATCAAAATTGAAAGAAAAAGTAAAACCGCTGGAAAAGCAATCTATTATAGGGGGGTAGTTGGATGATGGATCGCCATAAGGTTTTGATTAAAAAGTTCTTTGCAGAACAGAGTTTTATTGATTCGAACATTGAATCTTTTAATAACTTTCTTGACAAAGAGCTTCAAGTAATTATTGATGAGAATAAGGAAATCGTTCCTCCAATCATTCCGCAGGACATTGAGGAATTTAAGATCAGACTTGAAAAAGTCCGGGTAATGAAACCAGAAGTTGTGGAAGCTGATGGCAGCAGAAGACCGATCTTTCCAATGGAAGCAAGATTGAGAAAGCTAACATATGCATCGCCAGTTTATCTCGATGTAGTTAGCTATGTGAACGGCGTTCAGAGAGAAAGCTTTTCTGTTTTACTTGGAAATATGCCGATTATGTTAAAGAGCAAGTATTGCTATCTCCATGGAATGCGAAAAGAAGAACTAATCGAACATGGTGAAGACCCTGATGACCCTGGAGGATATTTTATTATCAATGGCACTGAAAAGGTTATCATTTGCATAGAAGACCTTGGTGCGAACAGATTAATCATAGATAAAACCACAGCTGGTCCAAGCCCTTATGTTGGAAAAATCTTTTCTGAAAAAGGAAACTTGAAAATCCCACACACCATTGAACGATTGAAGGATGGTATTTTTTATCTTACTTTTGCAAGGGTAAAAAGAGTTCCTCTTGTTCTAATTTTAAAGGGGCTTGGTGTCGCAAAAGATGAAGATATTCTCAATTTTGTCTCGAAAGAAAAGAAATATGATGAGGTTATAATTAACCTTGTAAGTTTTGCGAATATAAAAAATGCAGAAGAAGCTCTCGATAAGATTGGAAAGATGATTGGAATTACACAGCCCAAAGAAACACGGATAGAACGAATGAGGGAAATGCTAGATAAATATTTATTACCTCATATCGGAAACAGGCCTGAAGATAGGATTTACAAAGCAATAAATCTTTGTAAAATGGTTAAACGTTATATTGATGCTGTTAACAGCGGAATGATTGATGATAAAGATCATTACATGAATAAACGACTAAAGCTAAGTGGTGATCTGCTTGCCGATTTATTTAGGGTTAATCTTAAGATATTGCTTGGAGACCTGCTTTACAACTTTCAGCGAATGGTCAAGAGAGGAAAGTTTCCTTCGATTAAAAGCATTTTAAGAAACAAATTGTTAACATCAAGGATATACTCTGCAATGGCGACTGGAAGCTGGCCTGGAAACAGACAGGGAATCTGCCAGAGAATTCAAAGGCTTAATTTTGTTGAAACACTAAGTCATTTGCAAAGAGTTGTTAGCCCTCTAAGCAGCGATCAGGAAAACTTTGCGGCAAGGGAACTACATGCAACACATCTCGGGAGACTTTGTCCTATTGAAACACCAGAGGGAACACCTATTGGACTTAGAAAAAATCTTGCCCTATTTTGCACAATAAGCCATGATAGTGATGAGGGTGTCATACTAAATGAATTAAAAAAACTCGGTGTCAGAACCACAATTTAAAAATGCCAGCCGACGTTTATATGAACGGAAAATATGTTGGTGAAGTAGACGATCCTAAGTTCTTTGTTGATTTATTTAAAGCTGAAAGACGTCGCGGAACAATTCAACCAAATGTTAACATTTATTATGATGAGGACATGAATGAAGTAAGGGTTGAAGGTGAAAGAGGAAGAGCAAGAAGGCCGTTGATTGTTGTAAAAGATGGAGTTCCTCTGCTAACTGAGAAGCATATTGAACAAATCAGAAAAGGAGAACTTGGCTGGAACGATCTTGTTCAACAAGGGATTATAGAATTCTTAGATGCTGCTGAGGAAGAAAATGCACTCATTGCTTTTAGTGAAGACGAACTAACGCCAGAACATACGCACTTGGAAATCACACCTTTTGTTATGTTCAGTTTATCCACGAGTATGGTTCCTTTTGCTAATCATACACCAACGCCAAGGGTTAATTACGGTGGAAAAAATATCAAGCAGGGAGTTGGACTATATGTGGCGAATTATTTGATTAGGATGGATATGGATGTTAATTTGTTGCACTATCCTCAAATTCCTATTGTACAGACCTTGACTTATGATGTTTCTAACTATGCTGCAAGACCTGCTGGACAAAACGTCGTTGTTGCGATAATGAGTTATGAAGGCTATAACATGGAAGATTCAATTATCGTAAACAAGGCTTCGGTAGAAAGGGGTTTTGCAAGAAGCACTTATTTTAGACCAAGCATAACAGAAGAACTTAGATATAGCGGAGGTTTGATGGATAAAATATGCATTCCTGAAAAAGAAGTTGTTGGATACAAGAGCGAGCATGATTACAGGCTGCTCGAAAAAGACGGCATAATATTTCCAGAGGCGAAAGTAAGTGAAGGTGATGTCGTTATTGGTAAAACAAGTCCACCAAGGTTTTTGAGCAGTTTGGATGAATATAGCTTGAGCACAGCAACAAGGCGTGAAAGCAGTGAGATTGTTCCTCATGGTGAAAAAGGCATAGTGGATTTTGTTTTGATTACTGAAAGCGAAGAAGGGAATAAGCTCGTTCAGGTTAGAATAAGGGATGATAGGCCTGCTGAAGTTGGTGATAAATTTACTTCAAGGCATGGTCAAAAAGGCGTAATTGGATTGATAGTTCCAGAAGCTGATATGCCTTTTACAGCATCTGGGATTGTTCCAGACATTATTTTCTCTCCGCATTCAGTGCCGAGCAGAATGACAATATCTCATTTAATAGAACTTGTCGGCGGAAAAGTTGGTGCTCTTACAGGTAGATATGTTGATGGCACGACGTTCCATTCAGAAAGTGAAACTGATTTGAGAAGGGAATTACTTTCGCTAGGATTTAGAGAAAATGGTGTGGAAGCTATGTATAATCCTATTAATGGAAAGATAATGAAAGCACGAATCTTTGTTGGCAACATGTATTATCTGAAATTAAAGCATTTGGTCGCAAACAAACTTCATGCGAGAGCGAGAGGTCCTATTCAATTGCTGACAAGACAGCCGACAGAAGGCAGGGCAAAAGAAGGTGGTTTGAGACTTGGAGAGATGGAAAAGGATTGCTTTGTTGCTCATGGCGCATCGCTTTTATTGAAAGAGAGATTTGACTCGGACAAGACGATTGTTCCTGTTTGTGAGAAATGTGGTTTGATTGCGATTCATGATGCTTACAGAAAGAGGCTTTACTGTCCTGTCTGTGGCGATGAAGGAGAAGTGGATGAGATAGAAATGAGTTATGCGTTTAAATTAATTTTAGACGAATTCAAAGCTTTAGGTATTTATCCTAAAATAAAACTGAAAAACAAATTTTGAAAGGATAAAAGATGGTAGATCCGATGATTAATACTAAAATTGTGTATAAGATGATTGATAGGCTAATCTTTGGTATGTTAAGCCCGAAGGTAATTAAAAAGATGGCGAGTGCCAAAATTGTTACTCCAGAGCTTTATGATAAAGAAGGTTATCCTGTTGATGGCGGTTTGATGGATTTGAGGCTTGGCGTTATTGATCCAGGACTTCGCTGTAAAACATGTGGTGGTAGGCTTAAAGAATGCGTTGGACATTTCGGTTATATTGAACTTGCAAGGCCTGTAATACATGTTAAATTTGTTAAGCTGATCTATGACCTGCTTAGGTGCACTTGCAAAGATTGTGGAAGAATCCTGATCCCTGCTGATGTAATTTCAAGATACAAAGCAAGGTTGAATAAAATCGAAGAGGAGGAGGGAATTGAAAGGAGAAGGGAAAAGATAAAAGAGATTATTACTAAATTAAAAACAATAAATAAATGCCCATATTGCGGAGCTAAACAATTAAAGATCACGTTAGAAAAACCGACAACTTTTTTAGAGAATGAAAAGAAGCTGAGTCCGATTGAGATAAGGGCAAGGCTCGAGAAAATTCCAGATGAAGACTTTGCGATTTTTGGAATAAATCCAAAAGCTATGAGACCCGAATGGGCTGTTCTTACCGTTTTACCAATACCGCCGGTAACTATGAGGCCGAGCATTACGCTTGAGACTGGCGAAAGAAGTGAAGATGATTTAACGCATAAACTCGGTGATATAGTTAGGATTAATCAGCGATTATTTGAGAATATAAATGCTGGAGCACCTGAAATAATAATTGATGATTTGTGGGAGCTGTTACAGTACCATGTTACAACTTATTTTGATAATACCATTGCACAGATTCCTCCTGCAAGGCACAAAAGCGGACATCCTCTGAAAACATTAACTGAAAGAATCAAAAGTAAGGAAGGAAGAATAAGACACAATCTTGCTGGAAAGAGAACAAACTTTAGTGCAAGAACAGTAATAAGTCCTGATCCAATGCTTATGCTTGATGAAGTCGGTGTTCCTTTGGTTGTCGCAATGAAGCTAACAATACCAGAAAGGGCTACTGAGTGGAACATTGAATATCTAAAGCATTTTGTTGAGGCTGGCCCAACAAAGTATCCTGGAGCAAATTATGTTATAAGGCCTGATGGAAAAAGGAAAAAAATTACTGATGAAACTAAAGAACAGTTGCTTGAAGAACTTGCTCCTGGTTACGCAGTTGAAAGACATTTGCTTGATGGGGATATTGCTGTGTTCAATAGACAACCTTCTCTGCATAGGATGAGTATGATGGCACACAAAGTAAAAGTTTTACCTTATAAAACGTTTAGATTGAATCCTGCTGTTTGTCATCCCTACAACGCTGATTTTGATGGGGATGAGATGAATCTGCATATACCTCAAACAGAAGAGGCAAGGGCAGAAGCTAAGGAGCTTATTGCGATTCCGACGCAATTGATTTCACCGAGGTATGGTTTAGCAATCATGGGATGTATTCAAGATGCAATCAGCGGTAATTACTTGCTAACAAAAGGAATGAAGCTAAAACGAACAGAAGCTATTGAGCTTTTAGCCAGCATTGGTGTTGAAGACTTTAGCAGATTGCCGAACAAGGAATTTGTTTTTGGAAAAGAGGTTTTCAGTTGCATATTTCCAAAGGACTTTTGTTTTGTTGGTAGTTCAAAAGGTGTTAATGAAGAAGGCGATTATGAGGTAATAATAAAAGATGGCAAACTGGTTAAAGGAGTAATGGACAAAGGCTGCCTTGGTCCGGAAGCTGGCTTGATGTTAAGGGCGTTACACAAAAGATATGGTCCTGAAAGGACTGTTGAAATAATAGGCCTGATGTTCAGACTTGGAATTAAAGTATTACTAAAGTATGGGTTTACTGCTGGTTTGGCTGATGCGGATCTGCCAGAGGAAATTAAACTGAAAGTGAAAGAGATTCTCGACAAAGCTGAGGAAGAAGCTGAGAATGTAATAGGTTTATATCAGCAAGGAATGCTTGAAGTTTATCCTGGTAGAACTTTGCGAGAAACTGTTGAGCTGAAGATTTTGGAATTGTTGAATAGGGCAAGAAATAAGGTTGGTGAGTTGATAAGAGAATATGTTTCTGGCTCATTTTTCCAGATTATGGCTGAAAGCGGTGCAAGGGGAAATTACCTTAATTTAACTCAAATGAGTGCAACAGTTGGGCAGCAGGCGTTAAGAGGAAAGAGGATTGAACGTGGCTATAAGCATAGAACTTTGTCCTGCTTTAGAAAGCATGATCTTTGTCCTGCTGCACACGGATTTATCAGAAGTAGTTATAAGGAAGGTTTGCTGCCCCATGAATTTTTCTTTGCGGCGATAACAGGAAGAGACGGATTAATGGATACCGCACTTAGAACGCCAAAGAGCGGTTATTTGTATAGAAGATTAGCTAATGCTTTGCAAGACTTGAAAGTTGAATACGACGGAACGGTGAGAGAGGCCGGTGGTAATATAATTCAATTTACTTACGGTGAAGATGGCATTGATGTATCAAAAAGCGAGGGTGGAAAAATAAATGTTCAATCGGTGATATCAAATGTCTGATTTAAAAGAATTTAAAGACTATGCAAAAATACTGCCGCCAAGCATTATCGAAGAGATTCAGCAAGCAAAGCTCGGTAAAACTAAACTGAAAGCCGCACTTGAGAAATTGAAAGAAGAATATCTTGCTTCTTGCGTTGCTCCTGGCGAATGCGTTGGTCTTGTTGCCGCTGAGAGTATTGGTGAACCCGGTACGCAGATGTCTACTTCGTATGATACAGAAGTTATTGTTCGAATAGGTAAGCGGGTGATGATCGTCAAGATAGGCGAATTAATAGATGAATTAATTGAACTCAAAGGAAGTTATAAAATAAGTGAAGAAAGCGAGATCGTTCCGTTGCATGACATTGAGCTGTATGTTCCGAGTTTAAACAAGAATGAAAAGATCGAATGGAAAAGAGTCATAGAATGCAGTAGACATAAAGCGCCAAGAAAATTGATGAGGATAAGAACAGCGTCTGGGAGGGAAATTGTATGTACAGATAATCATTCGTTTGTGATAAGGAAAGATAATGAAATTGTTCCAATAAAAGGAAGCGAATTAAAGTTTGGTGATAGATTGCCTGTTATAAATAACTTTGTTTTGGAAAAGGGCCATTACAGAGAATCTCTAAGAATAAGCGATTTTATAAATGATGAGTTCGCGTACGTGGAAAACGGCGTGCTTTGCAAAAAGGGAAGAAGCAAACCTATTAAAAATGTCATTCCGCTTGACTGGAATAGTGGTTGGTTCATAGGAGCATATCTCGCTGAAGGTTATGGAAACGAACATTATGTAGGAATCTCGAATATTGATGAAGGCTACATCCAGCGTGTAAAGAAGTTTGCTGAAAGGGTTGGAGTTGACTATGCTGATAAAATAGAGCTTGGAGCATATGGGCCAAGCAGAACGCTTGCGATATATTCTACATTCTTAGGAAAATTTATTTCAGCGATATGCGGAAGTTGCAGTAAAGAAAAAAAGGTTCCTGAATTTGCATTTAGCGCGAACGATTCGTTTGTTGCAGGATTACTTCAAGGTTACTTCGATGGTGATGGAAACATGCATGTCGATAGAAAAATGATAAGGGTTTGTTCATCGTCGAAAAAGCTGATAGATGGGATTGCTCTTTTACTGTCAAGATTTAGGATTTTCTCATTCAAGGTAAAAGATAAGAAAGGATTTCATTGGTTAATTATTCCATATAAATATGCACCCATATTTTTAGCAAAGATTGGATCCAGCATTCCTTCTAAGATTGCTGCATTAGAAAAATTGGTAGAGATGGCAAAGAAATTCTGGAATGAAAAATCATGTGATTATACTGATATGATCAGTGGCTTCGGAGATCTCTTTTACAGAACAGCAAAAAAACTTGGATATCCAACAAGGTATGTAAATAACTTTACTAAAAGGCAGAGGATCGGAAGAACTACTTTGTTTAGATATATGAAGTTATTTGAAAAGCTTGCCAAAGAAAAGAATATTGATATTAAAGAGGAACTGACGATAATGCGTCGAATGTTCTACTCCGATGTAATTTGGGATAAAATAGAAGAAATTGAATATATCGATACTGAGCACAGGTATGTATATGATTTCTCTGTGCCCGGTTTGGAAACATTTACAACGCGTGAAGGAATAATCACCCACAATACACTCAACACATTCCATTTTGCTGGTGTTGCTGAAATGAGTGTCGCTATTGGTTTGCCGAGAATAATCGAGATCCTTGACGGTAGAAAGGAAATTCAAACACCAATGATGGAGATATATCTAAAGTCGCCTTATAACAAAGGAAAGGACATAAAAAAGATTGCCCTCTCGATAAGAGAAACAAAGCTTGGACAATTAGCAAAAGAATTTGACGTTGATGTTGGAAGAATGGTTGTTGAGATTTCCATAGACAAGGAAAAGATGCGTGACCTTGAAATAAGTCTAGGTACTATAATAAAAGCCGTCAAAAAACAAGTAAAAGTTGGTTCTGTAAAAGAAAGTGAAAGGGGGCTGGAAATTAAATTAAAAAAGGAAGCAGGACTTCTCGAACTTTACAAACTTAAAGATAAGATGAAGAATGTTTTTATTAAAGGGATTAAAGGAATAAAGCAGGTTCTTGTGGTGAAGAGAGGTGATGAATATATTATTATAACAGCTGGATCAAACCTAAAAGAAATCTTGCGGATGCCGGAAGTTGATGAAAAAAGAACAATAACAAATGATATTCACGAAATCGCTGCTGTTTTGGGAATAGAAGCAGCGAGAGAAGCAATTATTAATGAGGTTATGAAAGTAATGGAGTCGCAGGGTTTGAATGTTGATATAAGACATATAATGCTTGTTGCTGATATGATGTGCGCTACAGGAAAGATAAAAGGGATAACGAGGTATGGTGTTGTTAGTGAAAAAGCAAGTGTCTTAGCGAGAGCAAGTTTTGAAACGCCAATAAAGCATTTGATAAATGCTGCTTTGATTGGAGAGGAAGATAAACTTAGCTCGGTTGTTGAAAATGTTATGGTAAATCAGCCTGTTCCAATTGGGACTGGTCTTCCAGGGCTTGTTACAAAGCTGAAATAAAAATGGCATTGAAAGATATAAGAAAGGCTGTTGATGAAAACAATGCAATCATTGGTGCAGAAAGGGTTGTAAAAAGTTTAAAGAGGGGCGAGGTCAAGGAAGTATACTTGGCTTCGAACTGTCCGGCAGAAATTGCAAATGAAGTTAAATATTTAGCTAAACTTTCTGAATGTAAAGTTAGCAAACTAAATAAAACTAACGAAGAACTTGGTATGTTTTGTAGAAAACCTTTCTTTATTGCTGTTCTTGGTATTAAAAAAGAAGTGAAGACAAAAACAAAAGCGCGGAGGAAGTAAATGAAAATAAAATATGACATTAAATCTATGCGTTTTATTTCTATCTTTGAAGCGTTAACTGGAGCCAGAGTAAAGGATTGCTTTGAGCACAAAGACAAAATTATTTTTATTGTTAAAAAAGGAGATATTAGAAAAGCGCTTGGTGTAAAGGCAAGGAATGTAGATAAGATTGAGAAAACAATAAACAAAAAAATAAAAATAGTGGAATACAGCGATAAACTTGAGCAGTTCATCATAAATGTTTTTTTTCCGTGCAAGATTGAGCGCGTTGAGAAAAAGGATGGCGCTGTCTTAGTAATGCCAAAAGATAAGCACGAAAGAGGAAAAATGATTGGAAAGAACGCTGAAAATCTCAGACTAGCAGAGAAAATCGTCAAAAGATTTTTTAATGATGTGAAGGAGATTAAAATACCGAAGAATTTTTAAATCAAAGAATAAAAAAATCCGAACATGGCAAAAAAATCAAGAGGGTTATTCGCCGGTAAAAAGTTAAGGAAGAAAAGGAAAAAAGGTAGACGCCACGATAGAAAATACATTAGGCGAATCTTCAGACTTAAAGAAAAAAGCGACCCGCTTGAAGGAGCTCCGATAGCTAAAGGCATAGTTTTAGAAAAAGTGCAACTTGAAGCAAAACAGCCGAATAGTGCGATGAGAAAATGTGTTAGGGTACAGCTTATTAAGAATGGTAGGCAGATTACTGCATTTGTTCCTGGTAGTGGGGCAACAAAGTTCATTGATGAACATGATGAGGTAACTGTCGAGTTTATTGGCGGAAAGATGGGTCGAGCAAAAGGAGACATTCCTGGTGTTAGATGGAAGGTTGTTGCGGTTAATGATCAATCTTTAAGTGCTTTACTTGCTGGAAAGATTGAAAAGGCGAGAAGATAATAATTAGAAAATGTCTGAAAAACCAAAAATATTTGGAAAATGGAGTATGGAAGGTATTAAAGTTGAAGATAAGGGACTTGTTAAATATATTAATCTTGAACCAAAAATAGTACCGAGAAGTTTTGCACGATATGCAGGTAAAAGATTTTACAAAAATAAAGCATTTATTGTTGAAAGATTGATTAACAAACTTATGGTTAGCGGACATAAAGGAAAAAAGCATTTCAAAACGAGTTACAAATTTACTGGAAAGTGGCTGAATGCTTATAGAATTGTAGAAGAAGCATTTGAAATTATTGCAAAGAAAACAGGAGAAAATCCTATGAAAATTTTTGTTAAGGCTTTGGAAAATGCTGCTCCAAGGGATGAGGTTATTGCTATTGAGTACGGCGGTGCGAGATATCCTAAAGCAGTTGATTGCGCTCCGCAGAGAAGGGTTGACCTTGCTTTAAGGCATATTGCACAAGGGGCATATCATAAATGTTTTAATACAAAGACAGGTATTGCAGAAAGCTTAGCAAATGAAATTGTTGCTGCTTATGAATGCAGTCCGCAGTCAAATGCTATAACGAAAAAGTATGAACTTGAAAGGCAGGCTGATGCAAGCAGATAAATTTAAAATCCATGCTTTCTTCTAATAAAGGGGTGTTTGTTTGATAATTTGTTTGAAGATGAAAAAAGGACAAGTCACTCTTGGCTTATGCGGAAGGCGCTATGGGCTTGGATTTCATGCAAGCGATTCTTTTGTTTATTTGCCGCCGACCTCAATGATTCAGGCTAAAATTTTGCTTATGCCAGCAAGTGAATTGGAGAGGATAGTTAATAAATACTTTAATCGATGGTTTGTTGCAAGAAAAAACGATATTGGAAAAAGGAAGGCGAAAAAACTTGAGCAAATGCTTAAAAAAGAAGGTAATCCAGCGAAATATGTTAGGGAAAGGATCAAACAAGAGCATGAAGGGGTTGTAAAATTCTGGGAAAGATCGTTTGAAGATATTAGAGCAAAAGCAACAAGAGGCAGCTTAGCTGGCGCTGTTCCGAGAAAAACACGAGGCAATGATTATAATGTTTCTATTTATGCCTACAGAACAGACCAAACTAATTGGAAAGTGGAATGCCAATGCAATGAAAACTATTTCAATGGTTTGAAGAGAGGGCCAAAGCATGTTGATTTTTTTTGCATGCATGCAATGGCTTTACTGCTTTATGCATTGCAGTATCCAAAAAGAGTGGAGGGTTTGAGGACAGTACTTAATAAAACAAATAGTAAAGTTCGCACTTTTTTAAAGCCCGAATTTGTAGATGATATGACTATTGCTTTCTTTCTGTTAGATAGACACATTCTTGGAAGAAAGCTGTTTGATATCGATAGGGCAATTATTCGACGAAAAGGAGTCGCTGTATATGATGAATTCTTTCGGTATATGTTTGAAGAGAATCTGTACAATGCTGGATTTTATGTTTTTGTTACGAAAAATATTTTTTCTGATACAGAGGGGAAATTTACACCTAAACCACTTAAAGATTATTTTGAAAGTATTGCAAACAGGCTTTACGATCAAGGATATCGGCATAATGGTTTTGTGATAGAGTTTCAAGGCACGGAATATGAAACTGTTGCTGTTGAGTTTATAAGCAGAAGAAACCAGAAAGGTAGAAGCAAAAGAATCAGATTTGTTTGCTGGAATGGATATCCTCCATTGCTTGTTGAACGCAAAGCAGTAAGAAAAAAAATTCCAGAGAGTCCTTTTCCTAAGGATTTCAATCCTTATGCAAATATTGAAAAAAATGGTTTGATATTTTGCGACGATTGTACTGAAAAAAACGATTATGTTAAAATAGAGATAGCAAGAGGTAATGGTTTAGATTGGTTTAAGGATTTGTACAGAAAACATATTGACGCAAGAAATGCGCACGAATTGTGTCGTAGGGTTAAGAAAAACATGTGGAAAAGAAATTTTTATTATGGTTTGTTGGTTCGCTAAAATAGAAAAATGAAGAAGATTTTTATTCCTGCTTATGTGGAAGTTTCGCAAGAGATTTTTCAGAATTTGATTGAACAAAACATTGAACGATTGCCTGAAAAAATAGGGCTTGTGTGGGTTGTACAGCATGAAAAGGATATTGATTCTGTAAAGCGCTGTTTGGAGAATGCTGGAAAATCTGTTATTAAGTGCGGCTCTATTTTAGGCTGTGATGTTGGTTGTGCAGAAACTGTTGCTGATCGCGTAGATGCTTTTCTCTATGTTGGAAGTGGGAGGTTTCATCCAATTGGTGTTTTTCTAAACACAGGAAAAAAGGTGTTTGTTTTGAATCCTATCGGCAAGAGCTTTTATGTGATAGACGAAAATGATGGAAGCGTTAGGGATTTTAAGCGTAAGAGGATAGCAGCAGTAAAACGATTTTATGCAAGTGATGTTGTTGGAATAATAACTTCGATAAAGCCCGGTCAATGTAGAATTGAAGAAGCAGAAAAGATAAAAGAAAAGGTTGAAGCAATGGGAAAAAAAGCTTATCTGTTTATCGGTGATGAAATAAGCGAGATTGAAAAAGAGAATTTTCCTTTTATTCAAAGCTGGATTAACTGCGCATGCCCAAGATTAAGCGATTTCAGAAGTGATATGATTAATTTGGCAGAGCTTGAAAAACAAGACTGAAGTTATGTAAATCGCCTGCCAAAGATTAAATATTAAAAAGGTTACAAACAATTATTGCGAAAGGAGGCGTTAAAATGATCAAAAAGAAAATCGCCGTATTTGGACATTTTTGTATAGTATTGGGCTGTTTTTTGTTTACTTGGGGTATGTATCTTTTGCCAGTAAGTGAACCAACTTTTGTAGGGATTCTAACAAAACCTTTGTTTTGGGGACTGTTCTCAATATTCGGGGGGATTTGTGCCAATGTACACTCTTGTTGCAAATGTGTGCAAGGACAAAGATATCCAGTTGCTAAAAAAGAGAAAAATTAAACGAAATCAGATTTTTATAAAGCCGAACTTGAAAAACTTTAAAAATATCTGATTTTTGAATTTTTTAAAATGGAAAAGCAAGGTATTATCAAAATTCTTGTTGATAGCGAAGCTGTACGGTTTGGAAAGGTTAAGCTTAAAAGCGGAAGAGAAGCTCCTTATTTTGTAGATATAGGAAAGCTGTTAAAAGATGTAACTTATTTGGATGCGATAGCGCACAGCATTGCCGACAGGCTAAGGGGAATAAAAGTGGATTGTTTCTTTGGTCCGGCTTACAAAGGAATCCCTTTAGCGACATTAACTGCAATGCATTATGCAGCAATGACTGGAGATCGACCAAGTGTTGCCTATGATAGGAAGGAAGCGAAGATGCATGGAGAAGGTGGCGTATGCATAGGTCATGTTCATGGAAATGTGATGATTGTTGATGATGTTTTTACAACTGGTGGAACTAAAAAAGAAGCAATTGAAATCGTAAGATCGCTTGACGGAAATCCGATTGGAATTTTTGTTTGTTTAGACAGACGCGAAGCCAGTAAAGAAAAATTTGAAAAAGAAACAGGAGTTAAAGTATATTCTCTCGTTGATGTATACGATTTGATAGACTATCTTAAAGAAAGAAGTGATGAAGATCAAGCAAAAGCAAAAGAGATAGAAGAATATCTTAAAAATTTTTATGATTAAAAAATGCTTGATAAGATAGTTAGTAAATTGATTGATACGATTTCGCAGCACAGCGGATGCGCTATTTTTGCAGAAGAAAGAGCGAAATTCGAAGGATGGGTAAAGGTTGAATTGGCAAGGATTTTTTCTGAGCTCGGATATAAAGTTGAGCCTGAAAAACTGTATTCCATCAATAAAGAACGACATCAAGTTGATCTTTTTTCTGAGAGTGGAAATACCGGCCTGTGCGTTGAACTAAAAACAGTAAACACCAGTTATAAAGGAATTTTGGCTAAGAAAAAGACAAGGCCGATTACGATGAATATAAATAGTATTCTGGAAGATCTAGAAGAGTTATCGAGAATAAAAGAAGCTAACCCTGGAGTTGAATGTTATGTGCTGTTCTTAGTGTATCCTTGCAGAAGTGAAAATAGATATTGGCAAATGCATAAAAGAAAATTAGAAGAACGGTGTGCTTCATTAAGCGAAAGAGCTTTTTCATTTAAAAACGGAGAGAGAGGACTTGTTTATGT
>Ga0180300_10000700_pt1 | contig 15035 bp, 14 predicted proteins | sample GuaBasSediGuay15_FD_121798 | JGI IMG/M metagenome (GOLD analysis project Ga0180300, IMG submission 121798) | Subseafloor sediment microbial communities from Guaymas Basin, Gulf of California, Mexico - Guay15, Core 4569-2, 21-24 cm | ecosystem: Environmental > Aquatic > Marine > Hydrothermal... | reverse complement strand
GCCTCACGAGCGCCGAGTGAGCATCCAAACGAAACGACCTCGAGGCCGCACGGATGCGGATGAGAGCGAAGCTGAAGCAGGACGCTGAATCTTCGTGTGGGTCGTTTTGTGGATGAGAACGAGGGAAAAAGCGAGTGCGAGCTGTGTGAGCGTGAGGGATTCACCGCTTTCTCCCCCTGTTATGTTCAATGTCCTGAACACTCACCCTCCCAGAAAGGTCGCTGATATGGTTGGTCGTCACTGATTTTTGAGACACCCTAGAATTTCAAATAAAAAATCCCCGCCTTTAAAAGCGGGGAAATGGGCATTTCAGGAATCGCTGGGCCTGAGCAACTTCTTCACGTCTTTCCCTGTTTTCATGTAATAAATCTCCTCAGCTATGTTGGTCACATGGTCGGCGATACGCTCGAAGTACCTCAGAATAAACGCTTCTTCTAGCAGAATTCTTGCCCTCGTTATGTTTTTCTCCCTCGCCGCCATTTCCAGAAGTTTCTCACGCCCAAGAAGATAGAGATCATCGACAACGTCATCCCGTTTCCATATCTCCAATGCCTGGTTTGTGTCCATCTGCAGATAGGCTTCAACTATCCCTTGGAGCATACCTATTACCGTGTTGAGCATCTTTTCGAAGATATCTTCTAAGACAAACCCCGTGAGATTTCTGGAGATATGCCTCGCTGATTGTGCTATGTTGACACACATGTCAGCTATTCTTTCCAGATCAGAAGACAACTTCATCGCTGTTACTACTGTTCTCAAGTCTTCAGCTAGCGGATGAAACCGCGTTATGATGTCAAAACAATCTGCTTCGATCTGTCTGTGGGTCTCATCGACTACATCGTCAAAATCCTCGACCTCGCGTATGATCTGCTCTTCGCCTGTTTTCAGGGCGTTCATCGTCTTGCCGATCACCAGGAGTATGTCCTGGAGATACTCCTTGATCTTGTCTTGTAGGGCTTTCAAGGCCATTTCGAAGTGTCTCGTCCTGTCCGTCAAATTATCACCTCTCAACCTATTCTACCTGTTAGAAACAGCTGGGTGAGTTCATGTCTTGGATCTTCCGAAACCTGCGAAGTTTCACCAAATTCTACCAACTCGCCTTTGTACATGAAACCGAGGTAATCTGATATCCTGAGCGCTTGACCTATACTGTGAGTAACGATTACGATGGTGTATCGAGAGCTGAGGTCTTCCAAGAGCTTCTCTATTCGTTCGGTTGCGATGGGATCGAGAGCTGAAGTGGGTTCGTCAAGCAGAATCACCTCAGGTTCCACCGCTACAGCCCTAGCTATGCAGAGCCGCTGTTGCTGACCGCCAGAAAGCTTATAAGCGGATTTTCTCAGTTCCCCATGGACTTCATCCCAAAGTGCCGCTGCCTTCAAAGCTTTCTCCACACGCTCGCTCAACCCTCTTTTTTTGGCAAGCCCGTGGATCCGAGGTCCATAGGCTACGTTGTCAAAGATAGACATGGGGAAAGGGTTGGGCCGTTGAAAAACCATACCCACACGCCTGCGAAGTTGAACGGGGTCCATCTGGTATATGTTCTGGCCGTTGAAGAAGATGTCTCCTTCGACTCTGAAACTTTCTGTGTAATCGTTGAGGCGGTTGAAACACCTCAAAAGTGTGGTTTTACCACAACCAGAAGGTCCCATAATGGCGGTGATTTTGTTCCTGTATATCTTCAAGCTGACGTTTTTCAAGACCTGATTTTTCCCAAACCAAGCGCTGAGATTTTTCATTTCGTAAACTATTTCTTTGTTCACGAGCTTCGCCTCCGTATCCACTGAACTATGGAGTAGATTGCAACGATGATGATCACCATCAAAGCGGCGCTACCGTAGGCCATCCAGTACGCATCCTCGGGGAAATTGGTGACGACGGCGTATATGTGTGTAGGTAAGGTCATTATTGGGTCCGTGAGCCGCCGTGGTAAGTTTGTGGCGTAGAAGACTGCACCAGTAACCAATATAGGCGCAGTTTCGCCAAAAGCGCGTCCAAGCCCCAGAAGCGTGCTGCTCAGGATTCCCGTCTTCGCCGCTCTGATAACCATGAAGACCGTTTCACGCTTGTCTGCTCCTATGGCCATAGCCGCTTCTCTCAAATCGTTTGAAACCGCCATGAGAAAGTTCGAAACTGAACCGCCCACAAACGGAACAGTCATGATCGACAAGGTGAATGAAGCTGAAAGCAGCGAAGTACCGAAGCCCATTGTAATGCAGAAGAAAGCCAATCCGAAGAGCCCGTACACAATCGACGGTATACTGGTCATTGTGGTTATAGTAGTCCGCAAGAGCGCAGAAAGCCAGGTGGGTTTAGCATATTCACTGAGAAAAACGCCGATGAGGACTCCCACAGGCACAGAAAAAACCGCCACTAATGACATCAACAAGAGCGACCCCACAATGGCTGGAAAGATCCCACCCTGTGTCATGCCCTGGCTTGGAAACTCTGTAAAGAAAGTCGGATTGAAATAGCGTATTCCCTTAAAAACGGGGAAAAGAATCACTGCGGTGGATATCACGAAGACGATATAAGTGAGCAGTTTCAATAGTGACGAGGCTATCCTGTCAGCCATCGCTTTCCTCTCCTGATGAAAGTTTCCGCTGTTACCGTGATGACCGCTGAAATCACCAAGAGTACAGCTCCTGCTAGGAAGAGAGCGCTGTAGTGGAGACTTCCTAACTCAACCTCTCCCACTTCGCTGGCGATAGCCGCTGTCAAGGGACGAATCGGATCGAAAAGACTTCTCGGCAACATAACAGCTCCCCCTGCTACCATGAGCACCACCATTGTTTCGCCCAGAACACGGTTAACAATGAGAACTAAAGCGTATAACATTTCATGCTTTGCTCCTCTTATCGCCATGGCAGATGCCCTTATCTTGCTACTTCCCAGTGCCAATGCCGCTTCTCTCAGGTCCCTACTGACACTTTGAAGTGACTCGATAATCAACGAGATGGCGTAAGGTAACGTGAGTACTGTGAGTGAGACCACCGCGTTTAAGAGATTGAAGGGAGTCCATGCGCCGATTTTCAACATGAGTGGGCCGATCAGTAGCACGCCGATCAACCCCACCACGACACTTGGAATACCAGAGATGAGCTCAGTGACGGATCTGACTATCTCCCGTTCTCTTCGGTTGGCGTACTCGGTGGTGTAAAGGGCAATGCCCAGTCCCATCGGGAAGACCACTACCGAGGTTAACCCCACCAAAATGAGCGAATCCAAGATCATATACAACATTCCAAACTCCGCATCCTCGTAAGTGGGATACCACGCGCCAGAAGCGATGAATTCCCACCCAATCTTTTTGAGAGCGGGTAGGGATTCATGGATCAACATGGCAAATATCCCTATCAATGCGGCGATCACGCAGATCGAGACGAGGACTACCACCGAAGAAAAGAGAAAGTTGAGAAACCTCTTCAAATCTCTATCTCACCCTTTCTTCATTCACTACTTGTAGTAGGGTATGCAGGGACATATCCAGCATCTTCAACGAGTTTTTGACCTTCGGGCGAAACTATGAATTTGATGAACTTCGCCACCACGTTGGTTTCGGGCCAAGTGTTTCCGAATCGTGACAGATCCACAAAAACGAAGAGTGGCCTGGAAATCGAGTACTCGCCTGAAAGGATTGTCTTCATGCTGGGCGCCACGCCTTCCACTTTCAAAACCTTCACGTCCTCGGTGACGTAGCCGTAGCCAACGTACCCTATGGCATAAGGATTCCGTTTTATAGCCTCAACCTCCGCCTGCGTACTTTCCAGCATCTGTACCCAAGGAGCCATCCTTTCCTTGTCAAGAACCTTGTTCTCCCAAGTTTCGAAGGTGCCCGAAGCGGTATTTCTCGAGTAGATGGTTATGCGTTTTTTGGGCAGGGACGGATCTATTTGGTTCCACGTGGTGATCTTTCCAGTGTAGATCTTTTTGAGTGTTTCTCTGCTGATATCGTTGATGGGAAGCGATTTGTTCACGATCACAGCGATACCGTCGTAAGCTATAACAATAGGGGTGAAATACTTCCCCTCCGCATGCATTTTCTCGACTTCGGAGGATTTCAGAAATCGGCTCGAGTTAGCCAGATCTGCTGTGCCGTTGAAGAGCGCTTTGATCCCCGTGGATGATCCCGCTCCTTCGAGAGTCACTGCAAGATCGGGATAGTACTTTTTGAAAGCTTCAACCCATCTTTGAGCTATGGGCAGTACAGTGTTGGAGCCCTTGATCACAAGGGTATCGGCCATCAAGAGAAACCCCAACGCAAGAAGCAATATAACTGAAAGAATCGTTCTCTTCACATTTACCCACCTCCGTTGAAACTCTACGTCAGATCGATTTTGAAAGTGTTGATTTATGTTAAAAGACTTTAATCTTGCTTAACCCCTTCGGGGAATAATAGACACGGAAAAGGGGTGATGCCATGGCTAAGGTTCTCGTCGTGGAAGATGAGGAAGACATCCGTTATATCATCGTGAGTGTGCTCTCTATGGAGGGCTACGATGCGGTCGAGGCAGGTAGCATAGAAGAAATGTACCACCGCCTTAACTCCGGCAGCTTCGATGTGATCATTCTCGATCTTCTACTACCGGACGGAGATGCCGTAGACGAGATCCCGAGACTCAGACTTTCCACCCAAGATTCATATATCTTAGTACTAACGGCGAAGCGTTCGGACAGGGACAGGATTCTCGGGTTGGAAATGGGAGCGGATGACTACATGGTGAAGCCGTTCAACCCACGCGAAGTGGTGGCGAGAGTCCGAGCACTTTTGAGGAGGAGGAAACAAGATTACGAGGAGGTTTTGAAGGTGGGTGAGATCACCATAAACAGATCCCGCATGAGCGTTGAAAAGGATGGAAAGACCATTCCGCTCTCTCACAAGGAATTTTCCATCCTTTCACTCCTCGCCTCCGCTCCAAATAAGATCTTCTCACGATCGGAAATACTCGACGCCGTGTGGGGATTTGAAGACGTTTCCGACAGGGTAGTGGACGTACACATCAGCTATCTTAGAAAGAAGCTCGGCTTCGATGTGATCGCCACGGTGAGAGGTGTTGGATATCGTCTCAAAGTGGACTGATCTCCTTGAAGCGGGAATCATCAAAACGAATAACGGTGTTATCGTGGAACTCAATGCAGCTGCTCGTGCTATGGGTTTTGAGGAAGGTAAGGTTGTTAGAATACCTAAAAGCAGGATATTGAAAACCGAGATCGGTGAATGCGAAGCACTCATTTATGGAGAACATATCATTCTAAAACCGATCGACACTTTCAGTCAGATGAAACAGTTTCTCATAGACGCCATAGCACACGAGATTTTGACCCCTATAACTTCCATTGGAGGACTTCTCTATTTGGTGAAGGAAGGCATAGATGTTGAGAAAAATATAGAAAAGATCGAGAACCACCTCGGAAAGATAGCGAGAATCGTCGACGAACTTCTCCTTCTTTCCAAGGTTGAAATGGGGAACTACGTTCCACGCTCTCGGCGTGTGGAGCTTCGTGGAGTGATTCAGGAGATTCTCAAACTGTACGCCGATCGTGTCGAAAGAAAGAAGCTGGAAGTCAAGGTGAAAGCTCGAGGAATGATGAAAACAGACCCCGAGGCTTTGGGGATCATTGTGAGGAACATCATTTCCAACGCCATCAAATATACCGATCCAGGTGGAAAAGTCACCATATCTGCCAGCAACAAAAGGATTGTAGTGGAGGATACTGGTGTCGGTATTCCTCCAAAAGAGCTTCCCTTTATTTTTCAGCGTTTCTTCCGAGCCAGCAACGTAAGGGATAGAGGGGGATCGGGCCTCGGCCTTGCCATCGCTAAACACCTTGCGGAAGTCCTCGGCTTTGAAATCGCGATCGACTCAAGGCTTGGAGTGGGCACAAGGGTGGAGCTAAAGATGTGAAGATGGTGTTATAATCTCCTCGAGGTGATCTCATGTCTTACAGGTCCCTTCTCTTTCTTGTTACTGGGGGTTTTGCAATTCTCACGATCGTGGTGGTGTCTCTTTATGCTGGCCTTTTGAGTGTGGCCTTCGAAGCCGACATGGAAATGAACCTTCTCTCAGAACTCTCTAACAGTGTTTTCAAGCCCGGGGAACTTTCTGTAGAAACCATCGTGACCCGCTACGAATCTTCGCTTAAAAGGTTACAACGCACACTGAAAAGAAGTGCGATTTTGAAGAATCTTTTTGCACGAGGCCTTGATGAAAACATTGATGAAACTCTCGCGCAATTGAAAGCCGCGGTCGTCAACGATGGTTACGACAGAGCTCTGGAATATGTTTTTGTTCAGGTTCAAGGGATAACGAACACACACTTCGGTATACAGTGGCGCTTGACGTTGGCTTTTCTCTCAGTGATCGTCGTCCTTCTGATCGCTTATACCGCGTCGATCTACCATGTTAGCGGCAGATTCAAAAAACAACTTTCAAAGCTCCTTTTGGGAATAAAAGCTCTCGAAAATCATGAATACGGTTATCTGGTTAGTGTTGATAAAAACGATTTTATCGAGATACGCACGTTAATTGAAAGTTTCAACTTGTTGAGCACAGCTATAAAGAATGCTGATAGTATCCTTTTTGGGGTGTTGAAACAGATGGTTGAAGGTGAAGAAAAGCGAGATAGATGAGCGAGGAGGTGTTTCGAGTGAAGAGAGCAGGGTTGCTGGTAGCGGTTCTTCTTATGATCCGCGTAATCTTCGCACTTAAAGTGGGGTTTGTCTATGTAGGTCCTGTTGGTGACGCGGGTTGGACATATGCTCACGATCGAGGAAGACAGTATCTCGAGAAAGTACTCCCCACAGTTGAAACCGCCTACTTTGAAAGCGTTTCGGAAGGGGTAGAAGCGGCTGTGAAACTTAGACAACTCGCAGCTTCTGGATTCGAGCTGATCTACGCCACAAGCTACGGTTACATGGATTCGGTCATCGAAGTAGCGAAAGAGTTCCCCAACACCGTTTTCATGCACTGCTCTGGATTTAAAAGAGCGGAGAACGTAGGTACCTACTTCGGTCGGATCTATCAAGCTGATTTCTTGGTAGGAATAGTAGCTGGAGCGATGACAGAAAGCAACCTTATCGGATACGTGGCACCGCATCCAATCCCTGAAGTTGTGAGGGGTATAAACGCGTTCACACTCGGTGCACGCCTTGTGAACCCCAAGGCGAGGGTAAAGGTAGTTTGGGTGAACGCCTGGTTCGATCCCGCAACGGAGAAAGAAGCAGCGTTGAGTTTGATAGAGGCTGGATGTGATGTGATCGCTCATGGTCAGGATTCACCGGCGGCTAACCAAGCGGCACAAGAAAAAGGTGTCTGGTCTATAGGCTACAACACCGACATGAGCAAGTTCGCTCCCCATTCCCACCTCACTGCAGCCATATGGAATTGGGGGCCACTCTACGTGGAGATCACAAAATCCTTCATAGACGGCACTTGGAAGAGCGAAGATCTGTGGCCAGGCTTCGAAAAAGGTGTGGTGGACATCGCTCCGCTCCATCCAGTCGTTCCCAAATCGGTCGTGAAATTGGTGGAAACGTACAAATACCTTTTCCAAAAGGGAGAATATAAAGTTTTCAAGGGACCTCTTTACGACAACAAAGGTAATCTGAGAGTCAAAGAAGGAGAAGTCATGAGTGATCACGAAATCTGGGATATGTATTGGTTTGTCCGAGGCGTTGAAGGAACGCTTCCCAAATCAGGGGAGTGATAGAAACACCTATGAAACGTTGGAATGCACTTTTTGTGGCCGCCCTCGTGGCGGCCGTGATTTTAAGTTTTTTCGGATACAAGCGTGCAAGTGGACGGATCTTTGAAACGGGGACAAAAGCGTTAACAGAGGTATTGACCGAGCTTCGAAGTTCTCTCGAAAAAGACCTCTTCATCGCACTCTCCCAAATCAACTCACTCGTTTTGGAAACACCCGAAGGAACGCAAACAGAGTTGCGTTACTGGATGCAACACTTGCTCGACAAACTCGGCGCTGCAGACGTCTACTGTGTTCTCCCAAACGGTGAGAGTGTTTATACTTATGAATTGCCCTTCGCACTACCTCCCATCGATGAACGAAGTGAGGACTGGTACCAGCGTGCGAAGGAGATGAAGCCTGGTAGTATAGTGATTTTTAGCTGGAAAGATGTTCGAGGAAGGTACGTCGTCGACTTGGCTTTCCGTGTGCGAGACCTCGTTTTCAGAGTGAGCGAATATCCTTTGAAGAGCTTTTCAGAAAAGCTGGCAAACGACAAAATTCGCCTGACGTTGGCTGCGCTGTCCTCGAAAGAGAACGTGAAAAGCGCGGTAGTTCTGGCTTCGAACGTGTACAAGTCAGGAGCGGGGATCGAAATTTCTCAAATGACACCCGTAAACCTTGAGGACGTTGGGTTTCTCGAAGGCAAGCCCGCCATCGTAGGAGAGTTAGAACCTTCTTGGATTGCACAGAAACGTCAAGGTATACGAACTTTCTGGACCAATCTGGGACTGGGCATAGTAATCGGGATCCTGGTTTTATGGATCTTCATCTTCTTTCGGCGCTACAGGTTGATTCTCCGATCCCCTCTTTCATTGACGATAGCACAGCAGGCTTTATCATCTACTGTGGCCATTTTTACCGCGCTCATCATGCTCTCGCTTTTGGTGTTCATGCTTGGGCGCTCACCTTTCGAAGCAATCAAAGAAATGATCGCTTGGGCCTTCTTCACTCGAGCTGGAATCATCGAAACATTGACCCGATCCGTTCCCGTGACACTCATCGCCACAGGACTTTGTGTGACCTTCGAAGCTGGGATGTGGAATATCGGTGGAGAGGGGCAGTTCATCCTTGGTGCCATCGCAACCACTGGTTTCTCTGTCTTGCTACTCAAAGATTGGCCATCGCTGGCGGTGCTGATTGTAACTTTGATAGTGGCTGCACTGGCTGGAGCGCTCTGGGCTTTGGGACCAGCACTGATGAAAGTAAAGCTGGGAGTCAATGAAATTCTCTCGACGTTGATGCTCAACTATGTGGCTCTCAAGCTCTTGGATTATCTCGTTTACGGTCCATGGAAGAGTGCCAAGGTGAAAAACTTTCCCCTTACCGATCCCGTCCCCGTTACCTTGGGAAAGATAAAAGCTTTGAACGTTCACTGGGGCGTGCTATCGATACCCATAGTGGTACTGATCGTCTGGTTTCTAATGCGAAAAGCCGTCTTTGGCTTTGAATGGAAGGCAACGGGCTTGGGTTTTGAAGCGGCTCGGCAGTCGGGGGTTCCAGTTCAAAAAAGCCAGGTGCTTGCCCTCTCTTTGAGTGGAGCGGTCGCAGGTTTGGCAGGCGCGATCCACATGTTCGGCGCCCAGTACGTACTTCAACACGGTTTCTCACCGGGCTACGGTTATACCGCAATAATCGTAGCCTTCATCTCGAATCTCAATCCCATTGCGGTGCTCTTTGCTGGGCCGTTGATCACGGGGCTTTTCGTGGGGAATGCGAGACTCGAGCTGACCATGGGTTTTCCTGTCTCGGTCAGCTTTCTGGTACAGGGAATCATCTTGGTCAGCGTTATCTTGATACGCAACCTTTTCCTGCATAGACCGAAGTTTGTGAAACGTGGAGGGACTTGAATTGGAGACCGTGGATGCGATCTTACAAGCTACCGTGAGAGCGGGAACACCCTTACTGTACGCCGCCTTGGGTGAGCTCGTAACAGAAAAGAGTGGGGTGTTGAACCTTGGGGTTGAAGGGTTCATGCTCATGGGAGCCGTCACAGGATTCGTCACGGTGAACATCGCAGGCTTACCTTTGCTGGGGGTTGTTGTGGCTGCGCTCGTTGGGTTTATAATGGGGGTCCTCTACGCTCTCTTAACAGTTGAATTCGCCCTCAATCAGGTGGTAACAGGGCTCGCATTCGTTTTGGGGGGGTCGGGATTGAGCGGATTCTTGGGGAAAGCCTATATTGGTAAGACTATCTCTCAAGTACCTTCCTGGACTGTCCCAGTCTTGGGAAACATACCGATCCTGAAGGGATTCTTCTCCCAAGACTGGTTAGTTTATTTATCGTATCTTGTTTTCTTCACCGTGTGGTATTTCGTGAAGAGGACGCGTATCGGTGTGGAATTAAGCGCCGTTGGTGAAAATCCCAGGAGCGCCGACTCCGCTGGGATAAACGTTTATCGGTACCGATTTATTGCCACAGCCGTGGGAGGATCTTTGATGGCACTTGGGGGAGCGCACATTTCCTTGGCGTATGCGCCCATGTGGATCGAAAATATGACCGCTGGAAGGGGATGGATCGCCCTCGTGATAGTGATCTTCGCGTTTTGGGATCCCACGCGTGTACTCTTAGGAGCTTATCTGTTCGGCGGCGTCTCCGCCCTCCAATACAGGGTACAAACGTTGAACATCGAAATCTCACCGTACATCCTGGGTATGTTTCCATATTTGGTAACTATAGGCGTCATGCTCTTCTTCTCTTCCGAAAAGGCGAAGAAGATGCTGGGAGCTCCCAGGTCACTGGGGAAACCGTATTTGAGGGAGGGGGAAAAATGAGGATAGAGGACATCCTGCCGATAGCTATGGGCAGCAAACCCGCGGATCTGCTCATAAAAAACGCAAGAGTGGTGAACGTTTTCAGCGGAGAGATCGAAAAAACCAACATCGCCATCTTCAGAAAGCGAATTGCAGGATTGGGAGACTACAATGAGGGAAAACGTGTGATCGATCTTAAAGGAGCTTACGTGGTTCCCGGATTGATTGACGCACACTTACATGTAGAGAGTTCCATGGTGGATCCGGTCGAATTCGCCCGCGCGGTTCTCACTCGAGGAACGACAACGGTCATCGCCGATCCTCACGAGATCGCCAACGTTGCGGGGCTGAAAGGTGTGGAGTATATGCTCAGCTATACAGAAGGCATACCGCTAAATATGTACGTCATGATGCCGTCTTCGGTTCCTGCCACTAACATGGAAACCAGTGGTGCGCAGTTGAGGGTTGTTGATATGATCGGTTTTCTCGAAAAGCACCCGAGGGTACTCGGCTTGGGTGAGGTGATGAACTATCCGGGAGTTCTCAACGCTTCAGGCGAGTTGATCACCATGATTGAACTCTTTCGTCATAAATACAAGAAGATCGATGGACATGCACCAGGAGTCAGTGGAAAGAATCTGAACGCTTACATCTGTGCTTTCATCAGATCGGATCATGAATCCACAACGCCGGAAGAGGCGTTGGAGAAGGTATCTCGAGGAATGCAAGTTTTGATCAGAGAAGGAAGCGTCGCTCGGAACATGGACGATCTCATAAAAGTGGTCAACCCCATGAACCACCAGTTCTTTTCTTTCTGCACTGATGACAAACACCCCGGCGATATACTGAATGAAGGACATATAGATCACATGATACGGAAGGCTGTGAAGGCGGGCGTTGATCCAGTCGTTGCCATCCGAATGGCTTCGATAAACACTGCCAGACACTACGGTTTGAGGAGTATGGGCGCTGTAGCTCCTGGCTACAAAGCAGACCTCGTGGTGACAGATTCTTTGGAGGATTTCTGGCCGAAAATGGTGATTAAAGATGCGCGTACCGTGGCGGAAGATGGTAAGCTCATCGTAGAAATCTCCGGGAAGAAAGACGAATTACCAGACCTCAGCAGTACTTTCGTCTGCGATCCTTTGAAGGGTGAGGAACTCAAAATGAAATGCCAAGGGGGCAAAATCCGGGTCATAGAAGTCTCCGAAAAGGACGTGCTCACACGACAGATGATCCTGGAACCAAAAGTGGAAGACGGGTTCATCGTGAGCGACACTTCAAGAGATATCCTCAAAATCGCGGTGATAAGCCGCTACACCAAACGAAGCATGACTGTGGGATTTGTGAGGGGTTTTGGTATAAAACGGGGAGCCTTGTCAACGTCCGTGGGGCACGATTCCCACAACCTCTGCGTAGTGGGAGTGACAGATCTCGACATGGTGACAGCAGCGAACAGGGTGATGGAACTGGGTGGTGGTATAGTCGTCGCCGAAAACGGGAAGGTTATAGGAGAGCTCCCCTTGGACGTGGCTGGATTGATGTCCTCCCTTGGGATGGAAGAAGTGGCCCAACGGATAAACCGGTTGAAGAGCATCGTACAGGACTTGGGGACGACCCTATCGGATCCTTTTATGACCCTTTCTTTTGTTCAACTCGCCGTCATTCCGCAATTGAGGATAACCGACAAGGGGTTGGTGGACGTAGAAGATGGAAAGCTCGTGACTCTCTTCGTTTGAAACGATGAGGTGAGAAAATTGTCGAAAGTTTTACTGAAAGTACAAGGTGTAACCAAACGCTTTGACGACGTGATCGCCAATGACAACGTCAGTTTTGAAATCAGGGCAGGAGAAGTACATTCACTGCTTGGTGAAAACGGTGCGGGTAAGACCACCTTGATGAACATTCTCTACGGTCTCTACACTCCAGACGCCGGACGAATAGAGATCAAGGGCGAAGAAGTGGCGATCGATTCGCCTGCCACTGCTATAGCATATGGAGTTGGGATGGTGCAGCAGCACTTCGCGCTGGTTCCCTCATTCAATGTAGCAGAAAACGTGCTTTTGGGTACCAAAGACTGGTTTCGAAGGAAAGAATCTCGAGTCCTCCAGCGAGTTGAAGAGATTGCTCGACGCCTCGATCTGCGTATAGATATCGAAAGCCCCGTGTGGCAGCTTGCCGTGGGGCAACAGCAGCTTGTGGAGATACTTAAACTTTTGTATCGTGATGTGGACGTGATAATCCTCGACGAGCCTACCAGCACCCTTTCACCCAGCGAGACAGACCGACTTCTCCAAATCATGAAATCCATGAAGTCTCAAGAGAAGGGTGTGGTTTTCGTTACCCACAAACTCGACGAGGTTAAGCGCGTGGCTGACAGGGTCACAGTGCTGCGCCGAGGAAGAGTGGTGCTCTCTGGTGCGGTTTCCCGTTACGATATTCATGAGCTTGCAGAAGCCATGGTGGGTGGTTATGAACCCGAAAAAAGATTGGTGGATGAATCGTGGGTGTCTCAAAAAGAAGTGTTGAAAGTTGTGAACCTTGATGTCCCCTCGGACATGGGGGGTATCAAAGTCCAGGACTTGAACCTTTGCATCCGTGCCGGGGAAGTGGTTGGACTCGCCGGCGTAGAAGGAAACGGCCAAAAAGAACTTGTCGAAGCCCTTATGGGACTTCGTCCGTTCTTAAAGGGGAAGATAGTTTTGAGCGATAGAGAGTTCGAGCGAGTCACTCCAAAGTTGCTGAGGGGCATGGGGGTTGCTTACATCCCTGAAGATCGTTTCAACGTTGGTTTGGTGAAAGATATGAGCGTAATGGAGAATATGGTCCTCAATGTCTACAAAAAACCACCACTTTGCAAAAAGCTGTTTTTCAACAGAAGAGTGGCTTTAGAGAACGCCCGTCGATTGGTAAAAGAATATGACATCAAACTGGCCTCCCTCCAACAACCGGTAAAGCTTCTTTCTGGAGGCAATGCACAGAAAGTCATTGTGGCTCGAGAATTTCAAACTTTACCTAGATTGCTAATTGCAGTGAATCCCACTCAAGGTTTGGACGTGCGTTCTGCCAAACAAGTTCATGATTTGATAGCAAAACAAGCCAGAAACGGGACCGCAATCTTGCTCGTCTCAACAGATCTTCAAGAAATACAGATCCTCTCTCATAGGGTCCACGTTGTTTATAATGGAAAGCTTTCTTTCCCTTTAAAGCCAGACGAACACGAGAGAATTTCGAAGCTCATGGTGGGGATTGGATGGGGAGCTTGAGTCACTGTTGCCAATTTTTGCTATCACCTTTCGCGGTGAGAGTTAGAGAGAGTTTTAATTTCATAATGTGGACTGGTTAGAGATGGTTGTGTGGATCTTTCTGAATTTGGAAGCAGGGAAGAAAAAAATACCCACAAACATCTTGGAAGTGCTGGAAGAAAAACTTTCATCCATCGACGCCGCTGTTTTTTGGGGTGCGTTTGGATGCTTTAACATGGTTGGTTCATATCAAAATCGAAATCTGACAATTGCTTCTTCGGTCCAGGAACTTGTCGAACAATTTTCAAAAGATTCAAAACCTAATGTGATCGTGGGCATCGGTGGCGATGGCACGATGAACATGATCGCAAATGCTATGATAAACAGAAGCATCGAGGCTCCGCTTATGGGTATCGGAGTGGGCACAGGCAACGTGGGTCCGCTGGTTCGCTTCAACCTGCAAAAGCTTAGGGACGTGGATTTCGCCCAGCTAGATTTCGAGTTCGTGGGAGCGCTCGAAGTTGTCTCAAAAAACAAACTCGGTCTCGCTTTTGTGGATGTAGTCGTGTCGCGAACCTTCCTTGGAACCCTCGGTGGAAAACGTGTGGATTTTGACGCGGTAGCCTATGTAAAGAACGGTGAGTTGAGGGAGCTCAAACGCGTAGTTAGAAGGGTGGCAACAAGAGATTTCGTGATCGAGCTCAACGGAAGGACTGTTTTCAAAGGTAACCGTGGTGTGAAGCAGATCGCCGTTGCTCCCTTGTACAGGAGCGAGTTCTATGTGGGCAAGGCCGCAACGGGAATGCTTTGCTACGCTCACCACACGGGACGCAGAGCCGTAGTAGTGCTCAGCGATCATCCAACGATTGTGGCAAGACCCAGATCGCCGAAGAAAGCTGTAACCATAAGACAGATCGTCTTTGGAGAGGGAGACGTTGTAGCCATGAAGCATCTTGCTCCAGGAAACGCCATCGTTTTAGATGGGAATCCCGTTTCTTTGGCAGATAACGGTCTCACGCTCAGATATCACAAGAAGGTTGCAAAAGCCGTGGTTCCGCCAGATGGCTCCTTTCTTCCGCTGAGCGCACTTCAGTGACAACCACCTTTTCACCTCTCACTTTTGGTGTAGCGGGACGGATCCTTTTGAAATTCCTTTCCGCAGGTCTCACAACAAAAGTAATAGGTCTTTCCCATAGGGTGTCTCAAAAATCAGTAACAACCAACAATATCAGCGACCTTTCTGAGAAGGGGATTGTTCAGGAGATTGAACATAACATAGAGGAGGAAGTGGTG
>Ga0180300_10000699_pt1 | contig 15041 bp, 14 predicted proteins | sample GuaBasSediGuay15_FD_121798 | JGI IMG/M metagenome (GOLD analysis project Ga0180300, IMG submission 121798) | Subseafloor sediment microbial communities from Guaymas Basin, Gulf of California, Mexico - Guay15, Core 4569-2, 21-24 cm | ecosystem: Environmental > Aquatic > Marine > Hydrothermal... | reverse complement strand
GCTGCCCGAGCGCAGGTCCAACAGGCGGCGCAGGAGTCGCCTGCCCCCCTGGTATCATCAACTTTATCTTCGCAACAAGCTCTTTCTTGGGTCTTGCCATCGCTGCTCCTCTACGGGGCAATCACTGCTTTTAACCGTTTCTCTGCGTCGGGTCAAGCCCATTATGCGTTTTTTTACGCAACAACCCTACCATCTCTACAACGGCTCAACCTGCCAGTACTCCAACTCTATCGGCGTTGCCCTACCAAATATGTTCACAACCACCTTCACGATACCTTTTTGGGCATTTATCTCTTCAACATAGCCATCAAAATTCTCAAAGGGACCCTCCTTGATGCGCACCGTATCGCCGACCTTGAAATCAACGCGGATTTTGGGCACTCCGCGTTTCTCCTCCATCAGAGCCAGAACCCGTTCCACTTCATGCCTCTTCATCGGCAGCGGTTTTGGCGGTCTTCTTGTTCGGCGGTCAAACGGCACCCCCAGAAAACCCTGAACACCGTGCGTTTCTCGTATCAGAAACCACGCAGGCTCCGCTATCCGCCCGTCTTCGTCAGTCTCCACCTCCACTATGACATATCCTGGATACAGTTTCTTGGGAACCGGCTTCTTGCTACCGCCGCGGATCTCAAGCACCTTCTCCTCCGGCACAAGCACACGCGGTATCAGATATGTGAGTTGATTTGCAGAAACCCGTGCCTGCAGCGCATCCTTTATCATCTCCTCACGACCACTCTCCACCTTCAGAACAAACCACTTCTTCTCACCTCGTCCCCTCAAATCGTATGTGATTTTCAGCGGTTTTTCACTTTCTATCCTGTCGTCTGGTCGCATTGCCGCGCGCATCCCGCTTCCTATCTCCTCGTTGGTTATCTCCTCGTCTTCCAGTTCCTCCTTCACCGCCTCAAGGGTCAGTGTCAGTTGCTTCTTATCCTTTCTGCGTGCCTCAAGCAGCATCCCTTCCACTATTTCTCTGACTTTGTGTATCATCCGTTCGTCACTTTTGCTCTCTTCCTCAGGTGGCGTTTTTGGGGCTTTCTCCTTACTCTTGTCTTTTGCGCTCCGCAGATAGTATCTGATTGTGAGGGAGGCACCGTAACCTTTCTTGGGCTCTTTGAGCACTTCATCCCCTGGGCGCATCATTGAACGCATAACGTCGCAGCAGAGGGGCATGCAATGTTCTTTTCCTGGATAGCCGCCGACACTGCGATGCAGTTTCGCCGCTCTCACATCCACATACCGCACTCCTTTCTTCTTCCCCTCGTTCAGCAACTTCTTCAGCGCTTTGCGAAACTCATTAACTGTGGGCAAAACCTCTTCCTCCAAAGCGCCCTTGCTACTTTCTCTCTTTCGGCGACGCTGTTTTGTCTGTCTTCTTCTCCTTTTCGTAACTTGGGGGTTTTGGTTTTTTCTGCGACGGGTCCATTATAAGAGTCACATCGGCGGTGTTGGCTTTGTCGGCGGCGTCCATCAGACGAACTCTGAGGCGGAACCTTCCCGCTTCCTTGGGAGTGCCGCTTATCGTTCCTGTGCGAACATCAAACTTCAGCCCTTCAGGCAGTTTCCCTTCCATATCCCAGACATAGGGCGCCTCACCGCCCTTCGCCTTCAGCCGAAAGTTGTAAGGCTTGCCCACCACGCCGTCGGGCAGCGATGTTGTCGTCACAAAAGGCTTGCGCGTGTAGACGCGATACATCAGTTTGGAGAAACAATAGTCGCACACCACCGCCCAGAGCGCGAAAACCACCACCGTCGCCAGCACAATAAGCGTGGAGCCCCACACCTCACTGGCGCCCGGCCATGTCACCTTCTTCATCTCTATCTCTGTTTCAATAAGAAAGTCGCACACCTTCTTATGCTGGGTGAGAAAGTAGTAGACCAGAAAACCGAAGACAGCAAAGAGCACAGCGGCGATAATGAAGGCGCCTGACACACGCAGGTCAAGCCCCGGCACCACAAAGAGCACCTTCTTGAGGCTGTCATATCCGACGAGGAAGTCGTGGAGCGCCCAGGCGCCGTATATGACCAGCGCCAGAACACATCCCGCCGCTATCAGACGCGCCCACTTCCCCTGTCCCTTCCTGTAAACTCCAAGCATCCAGACCACCCCAAATCTGACGCCCTAAAAACAAGTAAAACAGGTCCGGAGGGACTCGAACCCCCAACCGCCGGATTTGGAATCCGGTGCTCTGCCAATTGAGCTACGGACCTCCTGAAACCTGCTCCATCTTCTTATATTGGCACATCCCCGCAATCTTTCAAGTAGAAGGCGCAAAATTTTGACAAACGCCCTGTCAGGTGAGCAGAACCGGCTCCAGCACCTTCTCCAGCGAGCCCTCAACTATGCGCATCCTGTAGGTCACCCTTACAGAGGGGATTTGGAGTTTGAGGACACGGCGCAGGTCAATAGGAGTTGCCACCACAACCAGTTCGGGTTGTGCCCGCTCTATTGTGCGGCGCAAATCCTCTATCATCTCTTTTCCGTATCCCAATGCGGGCAGACATCTTGTAATATGAGGATAGTGGGCGAGGGTCTGCGCGAGCGAGCCGACCGCAAACGAACGGGGATTTATCAATTCTGCCGCCCCGCAGCGCTCCGCCGCCACCACCCCAGCGCCATATCCCATCTCCCCGTGTGTTGTTGTCGGTCCGTCCTCCACCACCAGCACCCGTTTCCCCTTCACCGCCTTCTCGTCCTCAACCTCCACCTCAAGAACACCATACAGCACACTCGCATCAGGGTTGTGCTCTCTTATGTTCTTCTTCACCGTCTCCAGTTGTTGTTTTGTTGCCATATCCACCTTGCTCACAAGCAGAACATCGGCAAGAAGGAAGTTTTCGCGTCCTGGGTAGTAGGTCAACTCGTGACCTGCCCGAAGCGGGTCAACGAGCGTTATGTGAACTGTGGGCTTTATGAAGGGGGTGTCGTTGTTTCCGCCGTCCCAGACAACAACATCCGCCTCCTTCTCCGCCTCCTCCAGAATCGCCTTGTAGTCCACACCCGCCATCACCACAGCACCGTCGCGTATGTGCGGCTCATACTCCTCCATCTCCTCTATCGTGCAGTCGGCTTTTTCCATGTCCTCCAACTTCTCAAAACGCTGAACCCGTTGCTTCTCAAGATGCCCGTACGGCATTGGATGACGGAGGACGATGACGCGTTTACCGTGAGCGCGCAAGGAGGAGACGACAAGACGCGAAGTCGGCGACTTGCCCGCACCCGTTCTCACCGCACACACCGCCACCACAGGCTTGCTCGCCTCAAGCATCACCGCTTTCGGGTCGGGCAGAACGAACTTCGCGCCGTTTGACTCCGCCAGACGCCTGCGCTCCTCCACATACTCATACGACACATCACTGTATGCGAAAACCACCTCATCTATGCGGTGACGCCGTATCAGCGTCGCCAACTCACTTTCGGCATATATCGGTATGCCGTTGGGATAGCGCGGTCCCGCAAGACTCGCCGGAAATACGCGCTTCTCAATGCCGGGTATCTGTGTTGCCGTGAAGAAGACAACCACCGCGTCGGGCGCATCGCGATAAAGGGTCAGAAAAACATGGAAATCCTTTCCGCCTGCGCCCAGTATCGCAACCCGCCGCATCTCCGTCCCCCTAACAGATGCTATCTCAATGAACCAACAAATTCTTGCATTTTGGTATGCAGTTTGTCAAGGTCGGGAACGATTTTGCTGAAATCAGGGTTTTCGCCTGCCGCAAGCGCCCGCAAATAGCGCATCAGCCGCCCTTTATGGCGTCTGACAAGATAGAAATAGAGACCCCACGCCTGCGCATACGCCACATGGCATTTCTGACTCTTGTAGTCGCGCTTGAACAGGTCGTCAAACTTCCTCGCCGCCAGAAACTCATCCCACTCTATCAGTTTCCCCTCCTTCAGCGCCCTCCTCAAAACCGCCAAGTTGGGCTTATGCACCCTGCCCACCACAATCCTTCTCTCTTTGGCGTTCCACCAGCCCTCCGTAAACTCCGCCATCCCCTCAAACAGCCACATCGGGATGCAGCCGCCTTCTTTCCTCTTCATACGCTCAACCCATACCTGATGCATGCACTCATGCAGAAGAAACGGCTCCACACATCCCCCGTCAGCAAACACGAACGACTTGTGCAGCGGTCCGGCATAGCAGCCGTAGGCGTTGGCGAACCGCCCAAGTTTCTCCTTCTTCAGCCACTCCCTGTACTGCTCCCTGCTTGAGAAGACCAGCACGAGCATCGGTTTTGTTGCTGTGCGCACCATATGCGGGTAGAACCTGCGCAGACGGCGCAGAAACTCCTGCAGCACTTTAAGGAGACGGAACGCCTCCACGCGCGGAAGGTCAGTGGAAAGGCGCCACTCCCCCAAACGCCAGAGTCTGTGTTCCTTCGGTATCTTGCCTTGCCGTTTCAGTTCTGCCGCAGCGCTGTCGCGGTGAAAAGTTATGCGCTTCCGCTCATCCTCCTCCTTGCGCAGATGCTTCAACGCCTCTTTTGCGCCTGTATGTTGCGGCTCCAACTTGAGCGCCTCCTCAAACTCCCTGCGCGCCTCCTTCCGCAACCCCTTCCCCAAGCACCACAGACCCAGACGATAATGGTCTTCCGCGTCCTTAACATCCTTCCTGCGCCGCTCATATTCCTCCTCCGCCGTCGGACATCTTATCACCTTCTCCACTCGCTCCCGCGGAATCACTATTCTGCCACCCCTCACCTGCAACTCCACACCACGCTCATCCTCCCTCAACACCTTCCCCTCTATCCGCCGCCCGTCCACCGTCACAACCACATCCAGAAAAACAACCAGCAGCAGAAGCATTACCACCTCCCCCACGCAACGCTATGATAGCAAAAACAACTGTCGGATAAAAGTGTAGGTGAGCAACACATACCCCTGCCACCACCCTTTTTTGAGCGGGTTGAAACCTGCAAGGCGCTGCATTCCGTCAATCGGTGTCGTTGACAACCTGCTGACCCGCCCCCATCTCCGTTTCAGCAAACTCCCTGAGAGCGCGTGGAGCGTCTCGCACGGCAACAGGAACCTCGCGTCAGGGTTTCTCAAGACGAACAGCGCAGACTTTGAACTGCGGAATTCCGCTGACAGGGTCGCGTGCGTCGGTGGTCAGGATGTTTGCCGGCGCTTCCGCATAGTGGAACGGCATAAAGACGACACCCTGTTTTATGGCGTCGCTTACCCGAACGCGAACTTTGAGCGAGCCGCGGCGACTCCGCACCCTCACCCAGCCGCCGTCCCTTATCCCCGCCGCCCTTGCATCCCTCGGATTCACCAGCAAGAACGGCTCCCCTGCAACCTCGTTCAGCCCCGCAACCTTCCCTGTCATCGTGCGCGTGTGGAACTGATACAGCAGCCTGCCTGTTGTCAAGATGAGAGGATAGCGCTTATCCGGTTTTTCTGCTGGACCCCGCCACTGCGGCACCACAAACCTGCCCTTTCCCCGCGCAAATCTGCCCACATGCAGAATCGGTGTGCCGCTGTGCTTCTCGTTGGGACACGGCCACTGGATTCCGCCTTTGTCAAGTCGCCGCCAGGTTATGCCCGCATACTGCGGTGTCAGCCGACGCAACTCCTCAAATACGCTCCTTGCCGAGCCGTATCCCCACATCACACCGCATTTCTCCGCAAGCCAGGTGATTATCTGCCAGTCGGGAAGCGCCGCGCCCGGCGGCTCAAGCGCCTTTCGCAACTTCTGAACTCTCCGCTCTGTGTTGGTGAATGTCCCCTCCTTCTCCACCCAGCAGGCGGCAGGCAGAACAACATCCGCCATTTCCGCCGTCTCCGTCAGAAAGATGTCCTGCACCACAAGAAACGGAACCTTCCTCAACGCCTTTCTGCAGAAATTGAGGTTGGGGTCAGAGAGTGCGGGATTCTCGCCCATAACATAGAGCGCTTTGAGTCTGCCTTCTGCCGCTGCTTCAGACATCTCAAGCACGGTTAATCCTGGTTTGTCAGGCAGCCTGGCGTTCCAGGCTGTTTCAAAACGGCTGCGAGATTTCTTGTCGGTGACCTTTGCGTATCCAGGGAGGACATTGGGGAGAGCGGCGAGGTCGCAGGCGCCCTGCACATTGCACTGCCCGCGCAGCGGATTGACGCCTGTTCCGGGGCGACCTATATGCCCGCAGAGCATCGCCAAGTCCGCCAACGCCTGCACATTGGCTGTTCCGTCAACATGCTGGGTTATGCCCATACAGTAGAGGATGGCGGCGGCTTCGGCTCTGGCGTAGAGACGGGCTGCTTCGCGGATGTCTTCAGGGCTGACGCCGCAGATTTCGCCAGCGCGCTCAGGCGTCCACTCCGAAAGCGCCTCCTTGAGCGCCGCAAAGCCCTCCGTCCGCCTCCTTATGAAGTCAACTGCGTGCAGATTCTCCGAAACTATCGTGTGCATAAGCGCCATAATCAGCGGAACATCGCTGCCAGGGGTCATCTGCAGATGGATGTCCGCCCACTGCGCTACCTCCGTTCTTCTTGGGTCAACAACAATCAGTTTCGCGCCGCGCTCAAGCGCCATCATCACACAAAGCGCTATCACAGGATGGTCCTCGGTGGTGTTTGACCCGCTTATCAGCAGACAATCAGCCTGCTCAATGTCGGAGATGGAGTTGGTCATAGCGCCGGAGCCGAGCGTGGCAGCCAGACCGGCTACCGTCGGGCTGTGTCACAATCGTGCGCAATGGTCTATGTTGTTGGTGCCAATCACCGCCCGCGCAAATTTCTGCAGCAGATAGTTGTCCTCGTTTGTGCATTTCGCTGATGCCAGAAAACCTATCGCGTCAGGTCCCTCCTTATCTCTAATCTCAAGCAGTCTTTCTGCAACAAGTGACAGCGCCTCATCCCAGGTCGTTTCAACGAAGCGCCGCCCCCTGCGCACAAGCGGTCTTTCAAGACGCTCATCTGAATGGACAAAACTCCAGCCGAAACGCCCCTTAACGCAGAGTGAGCCGTGATTGACAGGCGAGTCCTCAACCGCCGTTATGTGCGTTATGCGGTTGTCCTTTGTGTGCACCTCTATTTCGCAGCCAACGCCGCAATACGGGCAGACGGTTCTGGTCTTGTGCGTTTCCCAGGTTCTGCCTGCGAAGCGGCGGCTTTTTTCGGTCAGCGCGCCAACAGGACAGACCTGCACGCACTCGCCGCACAACTCACATCCCGCATCAATGTGAAGCATCTCAAAGGGCGGCTTTATGACCGTGGCAAAACCACGATTGGTAAAATCAATGACGCCGCGTCCGCGCACCTCAGCGCATGCCGCCACACATCTGCCGCAAAGGATGCATTTGTTCGGGTCGTATTCAAAAAACGGCGTCTCAATTTTGGGCAGTTGCCGCTTCTCGCCCTCAAAACGCTTCCCCTCAACGCCGTATTCGTAGGCGTATTTCTGCAGCAGACACTCCCCCGCCGACTCGCAGGTCAGGCAGTCCTGTGCGTGGTCTGACAGGAGCAACTCAAGAACGAGTTTGCGCGCCCTGATGACGCGGTCCGATTTTGTGTGAACGACCATACCGTCAGCCACAGGCGCCGCACACGAGGCAACGAGCGTCCTTGCCCCTTCCACCTCCACAACGCATAGTCTGCAGGCACCTGTGGGCTTCAGCCGTGGATGGTAACACAGATGTGGTATCTCAATCCCCGCCTTCAGCGCCGCCTGCAGTATCGTCTCTCCCCGCTTCGCCAACACCTCCTTACCGTCAATTGTCAACCTAACAGTATCGCTCATACCCAGCCTCCCAGATGCGTGCCTTCCTATCATAGCAGAACCATCCGCAACTTCCAGAAATTAACGCCGCAACAGCAGAGAGAAATGCGAACGCAAGATATGCTATTTGAGTTGCTTAAGGAGGTTAGCCATTTCAATGGCGGAGCGAGCGGCATCTGCGCCTTTGTTGCCCGCTTTCGTTCCTGCCCGTTCCACAGCCTGCTCAAGTGTGTCCGCAGTGACGACACCAAACGCCACAGGAACGCCTGCTTTGAGAGCCACCTCCGCCAGTCCCTTTGAGACCTCCTTTGCGATGTATTCAAAATGAGGTGTGGAGCCGCGGATGACAGCGGCAAGCGCAATCACGGCGTCATAGCGCCCGCTTTCCGCCAGTTTCTGCGCCGCAAGCGGCACCTCAAACGCCCCAGGTGTCCAGACAACATCCATATCGTCGTCCCCTACACCGTGCCGCCGCAGAACATCCAGCGCCCCCTCCAGCAACCGCCGCGTTATCAACTCGTTGAAGCGGCTCACCACCACGCCGAACCTCAACCCCTTGCCGACAAGTTTGCCTTCAAAAACGCGCATTTTTGGCTCCTTCAGGCGTTGATTATCAGAAGACGCGGCTCGGTCAACTCCTCCAATGCGTAAAGAGGACCTTCGCGCCCCAGACCGCTCTCTTTGTTTCCGCCGTATGGCATCTGGTCCTGCCGCCATGTGGGGACTTCGTTAACCAGCAGCGCGCCCACATTTATGCGCCTGTAGGCGTAAAGGATGCGCCGCATATCGCGCGCAAATATCCCCGCCTGCAGCCCATAGCGGCTCTCATCCACCAGCCGCACCGCCTCAGCAAAGTCGTCAAACGCCTCAACGCACACAACAGGTGCGAAGATTTCGTCCTTCCAGGCGCGGCATTCGTGCGCCACATCTTCCAGCACAAGCGGCGCAAATAGCCGCCCCTCAACCTTATACGGCGTCAGCGCCTTGGCGCCACGCTCAAGCGCCTCCTCCACCCATTCCATCGCCTTCTTCACCGACGCATCGTCTATCATCGGACCGACATTGGTCTGCGCGTTGCGTGGGTCGCCAACACGCAACCGCCTCACCTTCTCAAGCAGCCGCTCAAGAAACGCGTCGTATATCTGGCGCTCAACGAGCAGACGCTGCAGGGAGATGCAGACCTGTCCTGCGTTGGCGAAGGGGGCAAGAGCACATCTTGCCACAGCGTGTTCAATATCGCAGTCAGCGCAGACGATAGCCGCCGCGTTGCCGCCGCACTCAAGCGTCACCCGCCTGCCAGAAAATTTGCTTTTCAGATGCCAGCCAACCGCAGAACTGCCCGTAAACGACAGCGCAGCAAAACGCTCATCACCAACATAGCGCTCCGCCAACTCCGCGGTGGAAGGCAAAACGCTCAAAAAACGCCTGTCAAGCCCCGCCTCATACAGTATCTCCGCCAGTTTGAGAGCCGACAAAGGCGTTTTGCGGCTCGGTTTGAGCACAACAGCACAGCCCGCCGCTATCGCAGGTCCCAGTTTGTGGCAGACAAGGTTGAGCGGAAAGTTGAACGGGGTTATGGCAAAAAGAACTCCAACAGGGAAACGCATAAGGATGCCGAAGCGTTGGTGGGTGCCTTGAGCGAGGTCGCATCTGACGACCTGCTGGTTAAGGTTGCGCAGGGCGTCGGCGGAAAGGCGGAGAGTGTTGGCGGCGCGGCTCACCTCAACCTCCGCGTCCCTTTTCACCTTGCCCGCCTCAAGCGTTATCGTCGCAGCCAGTTCACCAGCGCGGCTCTCAATCAAAGACGCGGCTCTCTCCAGCACCGCAACACGCGTATGAGCAGGCTGCGCACCGTCCTCATACGCCGCCACCGCCGCAGCCAGCGCCCTCTCATAATCCGCTTCCTGCGGCTGACACACCTCCGCCACCACGCTCCCGTCATACGGAAAGCGCACCGCAAACCGCCGCCCGCCCTCAACAGCCTCGCCACCAACATAAAAACCATACACTTCCATCGCTCATCGCTTAACAGGTTTGGGCGTGTTGTAGAACGGACGCTCAACTTTTTCCACATCAAATATGTAGACTTTGCGCCCCATAATCGCCTGCTCGTCCAGACCCGAATATTCCGGCGGCTCTGTCACCTCTCCTGTGATGTAAATCTTATGCGGGGTGCGCTCCTCAAACAGAATCTGCCGAATCAGTTCAAGGTTCTTGTCCTTGAACTTCTGCCCTTTGAGAGTGTCAAGGAAGCCGAGTGAGTAGCGCATAAGGAGTCGTCTGTCGGCGGGCTCGTTAACACGAATGCGACAGCGAACATGTAGAGTGTCAAACTTCATATAGCCTGGAAACTCTTCCGTGTCCCTGTGGATGATGAGGAGTTCATCCTGAAACGCCAGAGGGCGTGCGATGAATTCGGCGACCGCTTCGGATTTGCCGGAGTCCATGGCGGCGCCGAGTTTCGCCGCATCCACAAACTCGGCTTCCTGCCCCAGCACAAACGCCACCACACAAACCAACAGCGCAAACGCCACATACCTCATCCTCTCTCTCCCAAAACGCTGATGTATTATACAGACGGATGAGTGTGCAATCAAGAGGGGCTGCCGCGGCGCCCCAAATCGCCGTAAATCAACGCCAACGCCTCAGAGCGCGTCTTCTCGTTGCGCCGAAACAGACCGCGCACCACCGATGTCACCATCCTGGAGCCGGGCTTGCGCACGCCCCGCATCGTCATGCACAAGTGCTCCGCCTCCACTATCACAAGCACCCCTTTGGGCTGGAGGCGGTTCTGAAGCGCTTCGGCAATCTGGGTGGTGAGGCGCTCCTGCACCTGCGGACGCGCCGCACATATCCCCACCACCCTCACTATCTTGCTCAACCCCGTCACCTTCCTGTCAGGAACATACGCCACATGACAGACCCCCTTAAACGGCAGAAGATGATGCTCACAAACCGAATAAAACGGCACATCCTTGACGAGGATTATCTCGTCGTGCTGCTCCTCAATGACCGTGAGCACAGAAGCGGGGTCTGTGTGGAGTCCGTAGAAGAGTTCCCTGCACATGCGCACTATGCGGTCTGGGGTCTCCTTCAGACCGCTGCGGTTGGGGTCCTCACCAATGCCCTCAAGGAACAGACGCACCGCCTGCCGAATCTTCTCCTCATCCATCGCTGCAACCTCAAATCACCCCCAGTTTCAAAAGAACAGCCTGCAGGGTATGTATGGTGTTGGGGCAAGGTGGCGGAAGCGGAGGACGCACCTCATCGCTTGCGAGAGCCATAATGTGGAGCGCCGCCTTCAGCGGCACCGGGTTGGTCTCCATAAAGAGAGCGTCAAAAAGTGGAAGGAGCCTTTCGTGAAGTTCTCTGGCTGTGGTTATGTCGCCGCTTCTTGCGGCGCGCACAAGCGACACCATATCCTGCGGCACGACATTCGCCGCCACAGACACCACCCCAACCGCACCAAGACATATCATCGCAAACGCCGTCGCATCGTTCCCCGACAGAACCGACAACCTCCCCGCCGCAAGCCGTATCCGGCTCACCTTCACCACATCCTCCACCGCCTCCTTCAACGCCACTATGTTGGACGCCCTCTTTGCCACCTCCTCATAAACTGTCACAGGCGTGTTCAGCCCTGTTCGCGATGGCACATTGTAGAGCATAACAGGAGCCTTGCCAGCCGCCTCCGCAACCTTCACGAAATGGTCAGCCAAGCCGGCGGCTGGGGGCTTCACATACGGCGGCACAGCAACCAGCAGCGCCTCTGCACCCGCAGAAACCAGACTCCTCGCCTGGGTTGCCACCTCCTCTGTTCGTATGCCTGAGACACCCGCCATCACGCCGCAGCGCCCCGCGCATATATCACGCGCCGCCTCCAGCACCCCCCCCTTCTCCTCCAGACTCAACACAGCACCCTCACCTGTGGTTCCCGCAACCAGAACCCAGTCCACGCCTGCCTCAACCTGACGCTCAACCAGACGCTTGAACGCCACCAAATCCACCTTGCCCGTTTTGAACGGTGTCGCAAGCGCTGTCACAACGCCTTCTATCTTCCTCACTTGAGCAACTCCTTCATCTGGCGCACCGCCTCATAGAAGCCCACATATATGGCGCGGCTCACAATCGTATGCCCTATGTTCACCTCTTCAAGATGAGGCAGCGTCTTGATGGGATGGATGTTTGTGTAGGTGAGTCCGTGTCCTGCGGCGACCTTGAGTCCGAGTTTGTGCGCCAACTCCGCCGCCTCCCGAAGCCGTGTCAGTTGCCGCTCCCTCTCCGAATCGGTTCTGGCGTTTGCGTATTCCCCTGTGTGCAACTCCACTGCGTTCGCACCGACCTCCGCTGACGCCCTTATCTGTTTCTCCTCAGGGTCAACAAAAAGCGCCACCATTATGCCCGCCTCGTGAAAGCGACTCACACTATCTGCCACACGCCCCGCCTGCCCCGCCACATCCAAGCCACCCTCCGTCGTTATCTCTTGACGACGCTCAGGAACAAGCGTCACCTGGTCAGGTTTGACAGAGAGCGCAATCTGTATAATCTCCTCGTTAAGAGCCATTTCAAGGTTAAGGCGTGTGGTGACGGTTCTGCGCAGGATTTGGAGGTCGCGCTCCTTTATGTGGCGGCGGTCCTCCCGCAGATGGATGGTTATCTGGTCAGCGCCGGCAAGTTCCGCAAGGTATGCCGCAAAAACAGGATCAGGCTCATATGTCCGCCTCGCCTCCCTCACTGTCGCCACATGGTCAACATTCACCCCTAATCGTATCATCCTCTCATCCCCTATTGCCGTTTTGTAGAGGAGATTATACGATGCTGTTGGCGGAAGGCAAGATGAAGGGGAAAAAGAGGGTCGCGCTTAGGCGACCCGTATAGATAACGGCGACGGGGCGATTCCGCTGCGCAAATTCTAAAGAGCGGGTGCGACATATGGTGTCGTCTGATAGAATCACACAAAAAATCGCTGAAATTTTTGGAGGAAAACGGTATGGCGTCTGTGGTGGAGGAGGCGTTTGCGAGGCGGTTTCCTGAAGCGGTGGTGCTGGCGACAACCCGTTCGCCTGAAGGAAAGCCGAACATCATAACGCTGGGATGGTGGATGCGCACAAGCCATAAACCGCCGATGGTCGCTATTTCTGTGGCGCATAAGCGCTTCAGTTACGAACTGCTGGTAAGGACAGGGGAGTTTGTGCTGGTGATACCGCCGGAGGAGTGGGCGGATGCGGCGTGGTTGTGCGGCACAAAGAGCGGACGAGATGTGGATAAGTTCGGTCAGACGGGGTTGAAAGCGCTGAACGCCGATAAGGTGTCGCCGCCGTTGATAGAGGGTGCGGTGGCGCAGTTTGAATGTGTTGTGCGGGCGATGGTGCCCACAGGCGACCACACCATTTTTGCGGGTGAGGTGGTGGCGGCGCGTCTTGGACCACCCAAGCCGCCGCTTTACAGTCTGAACAGGAGTCTCAGGTTGGGTGGAGTGCGTGCTGCTGGCAGGTAACGAAGGATTTGCGGCGATATTGTGGTATGCGCGCCTACCTGCCCTCCGCCCCATGCCGTTGCTGCCCCGCCTTCCTCCTCTCCTGCTGCTTGAACCAAGCCTCACCCTCCGCCAGAAGACGCTCAAGACGCGTCTTCTGGCTACCCTTCGCCTCACTCAGCAGTTTCTTTATGCGGCGCTTAAGCGGAAGCCAGTCAGAGGGGTTTGAGAGCGTTCTCACCTGTTTCCTGAGAGCCTGAATCTGCCGCGCAAGTTGCCGTTCTCCCTCACTTTGCTGGATGCCTTCGCCGCCAGATGCTGATGAGCCAGCACTGTGACGACGGACAAGGAGATAGGACAATAACCCGCCACCTATGCCAGCGATGAGCAGAATCAGGGCAAGGGTTGAGCCGGATATGGCGTTTCGCTTTGTCGGCGCGGAATGCAACTTATTGGCACTTCTTGCCGTAGCTGAGGAGGGGGAGATGCGATGACGGGTGCTGGGGCGTCGGGTTCGGGATGAGCGCACCGAAGGACCACGCGGCGGGCTTATCTGCTGCCTTATCCCGTCAGGAGTCACCTCAATCAGCCTGTTGCCTATCTTGACAGCACCCGGTGGCAGAGGCACCTCCTTCCCTACAGGCTTCAGTTTGGAGAAGTCAACAGGTTCAAGTTCAGCATCATATGCGTTTTGCGGCACACTTTCTGCCTCAACAACTTCAGCCTTCACAGGCTCAGATGCAGCAGAGGGCTGCCTCATAGCAGGTTCGCGTCGCTTTCGGACATCAGGACGGTGAAAAAAGAATTCGGTTCTGGTCGCTTTTTGCAATTTCGCTTTCTTCTGTTTCTGCTGTCTTTTCTGCGCATTCTCCTTCTGTGAGCGCTTTTTCAACGCTTCAATTATCGGCATCAGTTCATCTTTGCATTTAGCGCAGTAGCAGTGCATGCCATAGACAATGGCGTTACCACGCTCAATTTCGCGCGGCGTCACAAGTCTGCCGCACACATTACAATAGCGCGGCATCAACTTGCCCATCTTCTCCTCATCCCCCACCTATAAAATTCTACCACCTAATGCGCGTTCGTCAAAGAGGTTAACCTATGATGTGCTCGCAAACACCGCGCAACCAATCGGTTGAGCAACCATTATCCGTCACTTCTGAGACTCTTCTTCGCCCGCCTTCACCTTCTCCATAGGCGAGACGACAGGATACCACCAATAAGCACGCGACCACACCCCCTTACTACCCCAGACATAGCCCCAAGCCAAACTGCCCGCAGACAACCTCTTCTTCAGTTTCTTCTGCCATATCACAAGGATTTTCTCTTTTTCCCTCTTGATTTTCGGTTTCGCATCAAAACTGAGCATCTTCAAGGTTCCCTTCTCAAGAGCAACGAGCCTCGCGCGGAGCGGAAAGTCCCCTTTCCCCAAAGCCGCTTTCAGTTCCTTCATAAGGTCACCAACCGTCCAGCGTAAGGGCTTAATCTGCAACACAACCTTTGCCTGCTGCAGACCATCTGAACCTTCCACTTTGAGCGAAGCTGTCAATCTAACCTTACGCCGCCTCTTACCACGGTGGAAACCAAAACTATAAGTCCGTCCCTTCCTTGGTGGCAGGATGAAAAGTTGGTTTTTCAAATACTTCGGATTGAGTTTGATGCGCGCTGTTTGCGGATACAAATCACCGCCAAGAACCTTCGCCAACGACAGTCTCGCATAAGACAAACTGTAGAGGGTTCCGTCTTCTCTTCTAAATTTCACCTTCTTCCGAATCACTATCTTCTGGTGCGGGTTAAGCCGAAGCGCCTTGAACGCACCCCAACTCAAAGGGCAAACATAGACGGGGATATATGGTCTTTCTCCT
>Ga0180300_10000698_pt1 | contig 15060 bp, 10 predicted proteins | sample GuaBasSediGuay15_FD_121798 | JGI IMG/M metagenome (GOLD analysis project Ga0180300, IMG submission 121798) | Subseafloor sediment microbial communities from Guaymas Basin, Gulf of California, Mexico - Guay15, Core 4569-2, 21-24 cm | ecosystem: Environmental > Aquatic > Marine > Hydrothermal... | reverse complement strand
CATATAGCATTTGTGGTAACAGAGGTGGATACGAATAACCTCGAACATTTTCGGAATTCAGATATATGGATTGTTCCGGCTGATTTAAGCGAGCAACCCAGAAAGTATGCCTTTGGGGTAGAGAATGAGACAATGCCGCGGTGGTCCCCAGATGGAAAGTACCTTGCCTTTTTATCAAACAGGGATGGGAAGAAAAATCAAATTTACCTTTTAAGAACTGATGGTGGCGAAGCATTACCAATAACCTCTCACGGGGGAGGGGTTACCGATTTCATATGGTTCAAAGATTCGAAAATCATATTTTTTACGGCAAAGGACTCCATTGCTTCTAAAAAAGAGAAGAGAAAGGAAAAGAAAGATGATGAAACTGTTGTTGATGAGGAGTTTCTTTTTAATAGGCTCTATGAGGTTAACATAGAAACAAAGGAAGTTAAACTTATCACTTCCTTTGATGAAAATGTCAATGACTTTGATGTTTCACCTGATGGCTCTCTAATAGCAATGAGCGTATCCTCAACTCCCAACCTTGATGATATTTATAGAAACTCTAAATTGGTGCTTATAGAAAGGGATGGCACTGGCAAAAAAGTTCTTTCAGACGAGTGCTTTGGTAATGTCCGGTGGTCTCCGGATGGGAAAAAGATACTCTTTATGGTTCCCGTTGGGAAGAAAATTGCCTCTTTGCCATGTCTTTACTTTCTTGCTTCAGGAAACAAAAAGCTGTTACTGCAAAACTATTCCGGCACAATAGGTTATATGGAATGGCTACCCGATGGAAAATTAATATTAGCTTCATCTATGGAAGGGACACACAAATGTCTTGTGAAAATCAATATTTCCACAGGGGAAGTAAAAAGGATAAAGGCCCTTAAATATCCTAACTTCGGAGGTTCTATTTTTTCCTACTGCAGTAGAAAACCAGGATACATAGCATATTTAGATGCAGATTACAATTCCCCTCCCGATGTCTGGATAATGAAGTCCAATGGTTCATCGAGTAAAAAACTGACCGCCATGAACCCCCAGGTTGACTCATTGAAGTTTGGAAAAGTAAAAACTATCACCTGGAATAGTACAGATGGCACAAAAATAGAAGGGGTTCTTGTATTACCTGTAGATTATAAAAAAGGACAAAAATATCCTCTGGTTGTACATATTCATGGAGGACCCAAATGGGCATGGTGGGAGGGCTGGATATGTTCCTGGCATGAATGGGCCCAATTCCTTGCAAACCACGGCTATGCTGTCCTTTTGCCAAATCCTAGAGGAAGCGATGGATATGGATGGAAGTTCGCTGAAGCTAATTATAAAGATTGGGGCTACGGAGACCTTGAAGATATAAAAAGTGGGGTGAAGTACCTGATAGAAAAAGGAATTGCCGACCCAGATAGAGTCGGGATTGGTGGCTGGAGTTACGGCGGCTATATGACAGCCTGGGCAGTAACACAAACTGATATGTTTAAAGCAGCTGTTATGGGAGCGGGACTGTCAAATCTCGTTAGCATGTACGGTACTACTGATATCCCTACTTTTATGAGAACCTATTTTGCAGGATTTCCATACGGTCGCGAGGATGAATATATGAAACATTCAGCCCTGCGGTTTATCACGAATGTGACTACACCCACGCTCATTTTACACGGTCAATCAGACTACAGAGTGCCAATTTCGCAAGCATACGAGTTCTATAGAGCGCTGAAAGACCTTGGGGTAGAAGTCAGGTTTGTAATTTATCCCAGAGAACCGCATGGAATACGGGAACCATTACACCAGATAGATCTGATGAAAAAAGTGCTCGAGTGGTATGATTCACATCTGAAATAAAGTTTTCTTTTATAGATTTTGCTCCACAAATTTTGTCATCTCTTCAAAAAGGTGAATCCGGGCATCTTTTCCTCGAATTCCATGTTTTTTACCCGGATAGACCAGTATCTTAAAGTGCTTATTAAGATTTATCAGTTTGTTTATAAAAGCATATGTGTTTTGGAAATGTACATTGTCGTCAGCTAATCCATGGACTATCAGAAGCTTCGAACGAAGGCTCTCTACAAAATTTATCGGCGAGCTGGTGTAATACCCGTCCTTGTTGTATTTTGGCAAGCCCATGTATCTCTCTGTATAAATTGTGTCATAAAACCTCCAATCAGTAACTGGAGCCACGGCTATACCCATTTTGAAAATCGCTGGAGCTTTGGTAAGAGCCATTAATGTCATATATCCCCCAAAGCTCCAGCCCCATATCCCAATTCTGTTTGTATCAACATAAGAAAGGCTTTTCAGATATTCTACTCCCTTTAGCTGATCGGCAAGCTCATATTTGCCAAACTGCAAATATATTTTTCTTTCCCAATCTTTACCTCTACCTGCAGAACCTCTGTTGTCGAGGGAGAACACAATATAACCCCTCTGAGTCAAGAGCAGGTGCCAGCCGTTTATGAATCTATTTTGCACTACTTGGGCATGTGGCCCTCCGTAGACGTATATCAGAACCGGATATCTTTTCTCAGGATCGAAATTATAAGGATAAAGCATAAGCCCACACAATGTGTCACCGTTATCTGATTTTATTTTAATGAATTGGTAATCAGGCATCCCGTACTTTTCTCTATCCCAGTGCTCATTCTTATACACTTTGAGAACCGGCTTTCCAGAATCAGTGAGGATACTAGCATTAAGTGGTTCATCAAGTTTAGAATTTATACAGAGATAATACCTGAAAGTGCTTGAGAAAACAGCACGATTTACCCCTGGCTTTCGATCTATTCTTTTTATTTCTCCAGTCCTGATGTTTACAGCATAAATGTGCCTTTCCAGGTAAGAATCCCGCGTACCGCCGAAAAAGATGACTCCATTATTCTCATCGACTCCATAAAGCGATGTTACTTCCCACTTTCCCTGTGTTATTTGTTTAATGAACTTCCCGTTTGAAGAATACAGATAAAAGTGTGCATACCCGCTTTGCTCGGAGTACCAGAGTATCTTACCATTCTTCTTAAAAAAGTAGTATAAATCTCTGATATTTAACCAGTAAGGGTCTTTTTCCTCAATTATTTTCTTAAGTTTATTTTTTTTGATATCATATCTGTACAGCCTGAGAACATTTTGTGATCTATTCAGTGCCTGGATATATAGTTCGGTTTCGCTCCCCCAATCTATTCGCGCAATGTATTCTAAATCTACCCACGGAATGTTGATCCAGCGAATTTTCCCGGAACCCAGTTTAATTATCCCGACACTTACCGATGGGTTTGTGGTGCCCGCCTTTGGATAGTATTCAAAGTAAATTTGAGGATAAATGCTGTCTGCATAAACAATTGGAAACTTCCCTACTTTCCGCTCATCCATTTTTAGAAAAGCTATATATTTCTCATCAGGTGACCAGACATAGCCGCTTTTTATTTCCAGCTCTTCAGGATAAACCCAATCCAGCTCTCCATATAAAACGCTATCGTTTCCCTCCTTTGTTAGTTGCAGACTCCGATTTTTGGCTATATCCACCGCAAATATATTGTGGTTTTTTATGTAGCTGATATATTTACCTCCAGGGGAGATCTGAACATAGGAGATAGAACTTTTTTCCTCTAACAGTTTATTGCATGTTTTCTTTACCGGATCTATTATGAAAAATGAGTTTCCCGCTCGAATCAAGAGTCTTCTCCCTTCAGGAAACCATCTATAATTTTCGAAGGCATTTGCTTTTATTCTCTCCCCTCTCAGTTCCATGCTTTTCAAAAGTGTATCAACGGTATTCAAGGGAATATTTATTCCCAGAAGGTATGCCACCGTATCCTTACATTCAACATAGGTGAGCTGATTGGTACCTGGTCTCCATTGAAAATTCTTTTGGTAAAAATCTCTACTACTAAAAGCAGGATCTGTATAAAGGTCCCTCACTTCGAGCTTTTTTATCTCCCCAGCCTTCAGGAAGAATATAACTCCAATCAGGAACAGGGTAACCTTTTTTAACATACCTTTAAGCCTCCTTTTATTCGAAAAAGATACCCACCTCTTTTACAATCTTATCAATTCCAATCACTTTTTCCACAGGTACGGGCAATGCTCTCTTAAAATGCCTTCCGTAATACTTTGTATCAATTCTTGTATCAAAATTTATCACTACCCCTGTATCCCCTTTCGAACGTATCAATCTTCCGAAACCCTGCCTGAATTTAATAATTGCCTCTGGAATAAAATAGTGCAGAAAATAGTTTTTCCCACTATTTTGAAGTTTTTCACAGTAGGCCTGTACAATTGGATCGGAGGGTATATCAAAAGGCAACTTATGTATTATAAGTATTTGTAATGCATCACCTACAACATCAATTCCTTCCCAGAAACTCTCCGTGCCGAGAAGCACAGAACTTTTTTTCTCTCTAAACCTTTCAAGCAGTACATCTCTGGATAGCCCTTTTGTTTGAACAAGAACTTCTATTCCCATACTGTTCAGGGCTTCATTTATCTTCCTATAAACTGAATACATAGCATCAAATGAAGTGAATAGAACAAGTGTCCCTTTTCTAAAAGTTTTTGAGAATTCAATCAGTAGTTCCGCTAGATCAATATCCAGATTGGGCCTATTTTCCCTTTTGTGGTAGCTATAAAATCTCAACTGTTTCGAATAGTCAAACGGAGACTTTAAAGCAAGTGTTTCGATTCTTTCTTTCCCAATGAAATTAATACCCGTTCTATTTAAAAAATATTCGAAACCATCGTTCACTTTCATCGTGGCAGAAGTAAATACAGCTGAACTGAGATTATTAAAGAGTTTTTCGTACAGATAGTTCTCAATGTTGAATCGGGTAAAGTTTAAAGAAATGTATCTTTCTTTTGGATTAGATTTAAGATTGTACCACATAACAATTTCTGAACCACTTCCCTCGCACACTGCTTTCATTGAAACAATGAGATCACCTATCTCATCTATGAGGTTCTTTAGCTCGATTTCCGTTTCTATTTCCTCTCTTCCCATTTCTTCAAATTCAATTGTCAGTAAGGTATAAAGCTCTGTCATCTTGTTAAGAAGATATTTGCTATCTTCAATCAGCGAAAGAGAACGTTTATAATTTCTTTCACCAAATTCGTCTATGAAAGAAGTAAATCTTTTCTTTTCCCCATACTGCATGAAGTTATTGTTTAAAAGGTCAACACGAGCAAATTTGTATTGGTACAAATCTTCGAAAAACTGTGCATAATCTGTTTTTAGCCGTTCTACCACCTCTTCCACGTCATCAACGAATTTTATAAGGTTTTTCTCTAGGTCATCTTCTAAGTTAGAATCACAGATTTTTCTCATTCTGGTCATCAATCCAGATTTTGGTGGACCTGTTTTGTATATTCTGTCAAGAGTAGCCTTTACCATTGGAAAGGAGATCTCAACAGCCAAATTTTCGTAGGTGTTTTTCACAAGGTTGTGGGCTTCATCAACTATTAGAACCGAATATTCGGGCAGAACCTTTTTTTCCGTTAGAGTATCTGAGATCAGTAAAGAGTGGTTTACAATTATCATATTGGCATTTCTTGCTTCTCTTCTTATTTTTCCCAGGTAGCATCCATCATATTTACTGCATACAGGAGTTGTACAGTATCCGGGGATGGAACATATTTCTTTCCAGATCCTACCTCCACCATCCATACTATTGAATCCACAGTTTTCAGAAATATCCCCTGTTTTTGTCCATTTTAACCAAGTTATAATAGGTAAAATTGTTGCTCTATCATGATGTCCAACATATCTCGGCAGATCATTCAGTAGCCGATTCCACCGAGTAAGGCATATATAATTTTTTCTCCCCTTTAGTAACACAGCTTTTGAAGGTATTCCAAGTCCTTTGAGAACAAGAGGTATATCTTTGTTAAAAAGTTGTCCTTGTAGCGTTTTAGTGTTACATGCAATTACAATCTTTGTATCCTGCTGAGTTCCAGACCACACTGAGGATGGAATGAGGTAAGCCAGACTTTTTCCAACGCCTGTTCCTGCTTCAATCACCGTGAATTTATTATTTTCAAAAGCATCACAGATGAATCTGGCCATTTCTATTTGTTCTTTCCTTTCCTCAAAATTGGGGACAATACTTTTTATCCCTAAGTCTTCGGAAAAAATACTGACAACATTCTGCACTTTAAACTCTGCATATTTCCATTGGTTGTTTCTTTGCTCAATGACGTTAAGTGGTGGTTCCCATTTCAACATGTCGGCGTGGGAATTTGGCACATTATCTTTTGTAGCAATAAAGTCAGCCATTTTAGTAAACAGATACCTGTGATTGTCAAAGGTTCCTTCAAGAACATAGGATAAGGTATTAAGCACTTCGTAATCATATAATAGCATAACAGATAGGATTTTTATAAAAATTTCAGCACAGGTTCTCGCATCTCCTTCTGCTCTGTGAAACTCCGTGGCATCTATTCCCAGTTGGGAGCTCAGGGATGCAAGGTTAAAATTTGGCAAGTAAAACAGAAACGCACGGGAAAGCAAGAGAGTATCGTATATCTCTCTTTCCTTCAGAAAAGATGTATTTACACCCGCTATTTGAAATTGATTCCTGAGGAATCTCATATCGAAAGAAACATTATGCCCAACTATAGGACAATCCCCGATAAAGTCAAGAATGTCAGGAATATGTTTTTTAAAATGCTTTTTATCTTTAACCATTTCATTTGTGATACCCGTTATCTCCTGAATCTCCAGAGGGATAGGCTTTTCAGGTCTGCAAAGAGCAGATATTTTTTCTTGAGGTTTTCCACCTTTATACCTTACAAAAGCATATTCGATGATAGACTCTTTTTCTGCTAACAGACCTGTAGTTTCGACGTCTACTGAGACAAACTCTTCCAGTCCAAGAAATTTGAGAACTTCATTCATCTTCCCTTATATATTGGCAAACACCCTGACTACATCAACCAGGAGAGCCGGTTTTTTTCTCACAGCAAGGGTGAAAATTTTTGTTAGAGTTATCTTTTCCGGAGATAGATCCTTGAGATTTAGTGCTATATCATCAAAATCTTTGTTTTTAAGAGTTCGTATAAACTCTTTTAATCTGTAGTAACGCTTTTGTTCTGCTCCATACGTCTTCATCCATTCTTTCTGATATTTCATAAGGAAATCCGCAGTGGTATTTTTCTCTTTGATGGCAAGTCCAGCGACCTCACCTGCCATCTTACCGGCAGCAAGAGATAAGGCTATCCCGCCTCCTGTCATAGGATTAACCTGTCTTGCAGCATCTCCTATAACCATAAATCCGTCATCGACAATTTTCTCGAGAGGTTTTGTACATGGTACCCCTCCAGCTACCGTGGTAAGAATTGAAGCATCTGGATATTTTGTCTTTACAAACTCCTGCAGGTACTTTATTGCATGTTTGCTATTTGAGAAATCGCCACTGATTCCCAAACCTATATTTGCACTATTTTCGTCTTTCGGAAATACCCAGAGATATCCTCCTGGGGCAAGATCAGTAGAAAGATAAAACTCTATTCGATTTATTTTAACGTTAATGTTTCCCACAAGCATCTGCACACATGATTCCATATCTTTAAGTTTAACAGTAGTATCAATACCTACCTGTCTGGCAATCCTTGATTCTACACCATCGGCAGCAATCACAATTCTACTTTTTATGGTATACTTTTCATTGAAAATATCTACAAATACGTGCCGAAATCCATCTTTGTACTCATCCACAAACTCTACATTTGCCTTGGTAATAACTTCTACCCCTGAACTGGCAGCCTGAAGAGCAAGATAATGGTCAAAAAGTCTTCTATGCAATATGAATCCCCGCGCTGGAGTGTATGCATCAACAACATACCCGGCTGGAGAAACAAACCTCACCTCATTTATAATACTTGCGATCCACTGGGAGTTCACCCCAACAAACTTTTTCAGGGAGGATTCACTGATGGCCTCTCCGCATCTTACAGGAACTCCAATTTCTCTATCTCTTTCAAGAAGCAAAACTTTGTTTGCTCCAGTCTCAGCAGCGTACCTTGCAGCCATGGATCCTGCAGGCCCAGCTCCTATTACAACTACATCGTACTCTCTCTTCATACTTTTATAACCTCTTCTCCGCTTACACGAATTGCTTCAAATGGACAGATGGCAGCACAATTCAGACATTCAACACACTGATTGTAATCAATGAGCACTTTTGTTTCCAGTATCTTGATGCAGTTCGCAGGGCATACTCCTGCACATGTACCACACAAATCGCATAAAGATTCATTTACCACTACCATACATCACTCCACCTTAAATGTGGGGTAATCAAGCCCAAATCTTGACAAATAATAAATTCGGGATAAGTAATAGTTTATTACTAACAAAATAAAGAAGTATGGAAACTGAACACACAAAATAAGCCCAAGGAAAAGAATAGGATATCTTATACACCTGAACACCCATGGGATATTTCTCTTAAATAACAAAATAACATACAGAGGAATGGAAATCAGCGATGGGAGGCTTATAACAGGGTCTTTGAAGTACATACCAAGAATCAGAGCAAGAAACACAAAAATTACAGAGAGATAGATTGTTATATTGAATCCAAATCGAACTGCAAAAGTGCTTTTGCCTGAAGCCAGATCCCCTTCATAGTCAGGGATGGTTGTAAGCAAAGTTACCGCTCCGAATGCGAACATGTATGGGAGAGAAAAAAGTGCTGTATCGAGACCGATACCCCCAGCCATAGACCACCCGGCTACAAAGAGCAAGAATCCACCCCCGATGTTCACCAGTAGTCCCTGTACTGCTTTATCCTTCCAGCAGAACGGTTTAAAATTGTAAAGATAGCCCCACAGAAGTGTGAAAAAAGCAATGAAAACAAACGTTATAAATTGAAATGTTGCTAAAAAATAAACCCCAGATAGTACCAGGGATAAGTTAGCTATCCGTTTTGCTACTTTCGGTCTGACATATTCCTCGGATATCAGAAATAGCTTTTTGTTTACTTTATCAGTGGAAATGTCCATCAACTGATTATAAATAAATGTCGCACCAGCAACGGCAGTTACGAAAATAAAGTTAAACACCAGCTTGATATTGAAGTCTAAAACCCACCACAGGGCTTGCTCACGAAACGTAAAATAAGCCGAGTATCCGGCTAATGTTATTATCCATACCGGAAAGAACAAAGTGGGACGAAAAATAAATAAGTAGTCCAGAGGTTTAACCAGTTTTTCTGGGAGTTTTACTTTCATATTTCTTCCTTACTCCTTTTATATTCTCTTATAGGTTCAATGTATTTTCCGGTAAAGCATGCGGTGCAAAATTGCTCTGGTGGTAATGACATGGATTTTAGTAACCCCTCGACACTCAAATATTCAAGAGAATCAACATCAAGATATTCTTTAATCTCTGATATGCTTCTTTTATATGCAATAAGTTCGTTCTGTGATGGAAAATCCATACCATAGTAGCACGGATACCGTATTGGAGGGGAACCTATTCTTATATGAATCTCCTTGGGTTCTTCCTTTTTTATCAGATTCACAAGTTTTCTAAGCGTGGTCCCTCGCACTATTGAATCATCAACAATGACTACTTTTTTCCCTTTGATAACCCCCCCAATCGGGTTGAACTTAACTTTCACAGAAAAGTCTCTAATCATCTGTTGGGGATGAATGAAAGTTCTTCCCACGTAATGATTTCTTATCAACCCTATTTCATACTGGAGGTTAGCTTTCTGAGCATATCCTAGAGCTGTAGTGTTGCTTGAATCAGGTATTGAAAAGACTATATCAGCATCATCAACGGGACTTTCAATAGCGAGATTTTTGCCGAGCTTCCTTCTTGTTTTGTCAACATACTCCCCAAAAATCCTGCTGTCAGGTCTCGAGAAATAGACATATTCAAAGATACAATAATGTGGTCTGGGTTCCTCAAACTGGATACTTCTCAAGCCGCTTTTATCTACAATTATCATCTCTCCCGGATTCACGTCTCTTTCATACTCAGCACCTATCAGATCAAGAGCACACGTTTCAGATGCAAAGACTACAGCGTTTCCAAGCTTCCCCATGCAAAGTGGCCTGAATCCATACTTATCTCTAACAGCGATCAATTTGTCATTTACCATTATCAGAAGAGAGTAAGCTCCCTCGACTTTCCTGAGAGCGTTGATAAGCCTTTCCTCGATTATATCCCCTTTCGATTGAGCCATTAAGTGAACTATAAATTCTGTATCACTGGTGGTCTGGAAAATCGCCCCTCTATCCTCAAGCTCTCTCTTCAGGCTTTTCAGATTTATGAGGTTGCCGTTATGCGAGATAGCTATATGGTAGTTTTTGTAACTAAAAGTTAGTGGCTGTATATTGATAAAAGAGCTTTCTCCATGAGTTGAATATCGAACATGACCTATCGCTATTTCCCCTCTTAAATAGTTAAATTTTTTTCTTTCGCTGAAAACTTCAGAAACAAGTCCAAAATCCTTGATTATCTTGAGCCGTTTTCCATCATAGGAAGTAATTCCCGCTCCTTCTTGTCCTCTATGCTGAAGTGCATAGAGACAAAGGTAGACGAGATTCGATGCCTCTTCACTTCCAAAAATACCGGCAATACCACACATCTACTTACTCTGTATTCTTATATGATTGGTATAAATCCATCCTCTTCCGTCTTTTTCAACCTCCAGCCTATAAACACCGGCTGGAACTTCCAAATTTAACTCTTTTAATTCATTTTTATAATAAACTTCTCCATTTCTTATGAGTCTACACGTTCCTCTTTGTGGGAGAATTGCCCTGATGTTTGCAGTGCCAGAGGAAACTGTTTCTCCCATATTATATGTTTTTCCATCGTTTTCCGCCCAGAATCTAAAACCTCTTGCATCTCCTCTCCTATAGTTGGAAACAAAACAATGACCATTCTTTATAGCCTGAAAGATTTTACCTTCGACTTCATCTCTGTCCATCCCCGGTTTAATCATTTCGTCAATTACAAGATGAGTTCTTAGTGACTTAAACATTATCTTGTAGTCAAATACCGATTTTTCAAAAATACCAAGGATCTTTATTTTAACTGCATGAGCATCTATCGAACCGATCCCGGTAACCTTCCGCTTTAGATTAACTCTATCCCACCATTTAAGCAATTGCTTCTTTGGAAACGTGGAAAAGCTCCTGGGATGAACAATATTCCAATATTTGTTACGAATAGTGGTTTTCTCCATCCAGTGTGACATCATATTCCATATTTCTATAACTTCGATACCTTCATAATCCAGGTTACCCCAGGACGCTGGCGGATAGCCGGGCAGAGAATTCTTTATATCTCTTTCTTCAAAAGGATGTGCGGCAATTCCCAAACCGCCAAGCTCTTTTACCTTTTTTATGTACTCTTCATGAGATAATTCAGAGGGAAGCTCAGCTTCCAGGCCAAAGGCAAGATAATGATGTTTGTCTTCTCTGTCATTTATCTCGTATCCAACTGAGACAAAGATATTGTCATACCAGCCACCATACCCATCTCTCTTGGGCTGAAGTGTCATATGGTCGGAAAACATTAAAAAATCCAAACCTGCTTCCTGCCCCTTTGAAATGATTTCTTCGTAAGTACCTGAGCCGTCAGAATATATAGTGTGAATATGTATGCAACCTACGTATTCGTTTTTCTCTGTCATGTAAAGTTTTTGACAAAAATTAAACCGAATAAAACTCCGAGTAAGTCAGCCACAAAATCTTTCCCGCTGAAGAAAGTCTTTTTCCAGTACTTGTCATATAGTTCTTTTCCCAGGCCCATATTCAGTGTCAATACAGCGCTATAACACCCGGCATCCTTAGGTGGAACTCCATCGAATTTGTTTAAATAATAGTAAGCAGTTACAGTTAGGTAAAAGGAGCTCGAAAAATGTTGAAGCTTATCAATGGAACCCCATCTGTCCTCTCTATTATTTTCCTCTCCCCTACCAGGAGAGACAAAAACCATAAGTAGAACGAATAAAAACCCACACCACAATTTCATATTATACCTATACAGCTCAGAAAAACAATTAGAATCAATATAGGAGCAACATATTTTACGAGGAAAATCCAGATATTTGCTAAAATAACAGGAAAATTCTTTGCCCCCTGGCTAACATATTCAACGGCTTTTCTCTTGCCCAGATACCACCCTACAAATATCGCTATAAGAATGCCTCCTGTAGGAAGTAATATGTTTGCGGCGATAAAGTCAAAGAGATTAAAAAAGCTCATTCCAAATATTTTAAAATCTTTGAGTACATTAAATGAAAACCCGCTTGGAATCCCCAAAAGAAAAACAATAATACCAATAATGATTACAGCTTTTTTCCTGCTCGCCTTTAGTTCATCAACAGCAAAGGACGTAATAACCTCAAGAAGAGATATTGTAGAAGTGAGGGCTGCCAGAGAAAGCAGAAGGAAAAAAATTATCCTGAAAAGATATCCACCGGGAATTGTGTTGAAAACCACCGGAAGAATATAAAATATTAAAGCAACACCCTGGTTAGGTTCCTGTCTCATTGCAAACAAAGCAGGAAATATCATAAATCCTGCAAGTATTGCCACGAGAGTGTCAAGCAGAACAATGTTTAGAGCAGAGGATGGGAGATCTTCATCTTTTGACATATAGCTTCCATATGTCATCAGGACTCCCATCCCGAGGCTTAGTGAGAAAAATGCCTGGCCAAGAGCAAGAAGACATGTTCTCCCATTGATTTTTCCAAAATCAACTTTCACCAAGTAATTTATTCCTTCCTTCGAGCCTACCAGAGTTACTCCTCGGATTACCAGAATTATAATCAGTAAAAAAAGAATTGGCATCATTATTTTAGCTGCTTTCTCAATTCCCTTTTTTACGCCAAAATAAACGATAATCATAGAAAAAGTCATGAAAATTGCATGGAAAAGGGTTGTCCACAAAGGATTTCCCGATAGAAGCTGGAAATGACGGGCAGCGTCATCAGGAGAAGAAATGGAACTGAATGCTCCTCTAAGAGCTTCAATAAAATATCCAAAGCTCCAGCCAGCAATAATGTTATAATAGCTCAGTATTATAAATCCGGCCAGGATACCCATATATCCCACAATAACCCACGGAGACCCTGTCCTTGACAGGATTCGGAATGTTCCAACTGGATTCCTCTGGGCTTCCCTTCCCATAAGTATTTCTGCCATTACCACTGGCAATCCCACAAGAGCAACGCTTATCAAATAAATCAAAATAAAAGCTGCTCCCCCATTTTCACCGACAAGATATGGGAATTTCCATATATTACCAAGTCCTATAGCAGATCCCGCAGCTGCAAGAATAAAACCCACCCTGGATGACCACCTTTCCCTTTCCATACCAACCCTCCTAAAATTTGTACCGCAGGGAGATGCTTACTCCCCTTTCAGGCAGGTACTCCATGCTTACATCTATATCCTCAGGGAAATAATATAGTTCGGCAGTTACATAAGCGTCTAGTATATTAAAAAGATACACTCCTATGCTCCACCAGATGTATTTATTTCTCTTCTCTCGCGGTCTCCAGCTGTTCATTCTAAGAACGTAACCGGTTACAGACTCTATCGAATCTCTTTTTTCCTCTTCGGTCATATTAATCCATCTATCATATCCCACCCTGTCAATCGTTTTTTCTACATACCCATAAATTCTATTGTATTCGACGGCTTTCGCTATAAAAAAAACTTCTGCCGAAATAAAAAACACAGACTTCATAGGTTTTTTCAGATACAGCTGACCAAGACCTGGCAATGCCATCGAATAGATTACGGCCTTCCTTGAACTTATAGAATCTATCCTTGTTGTATCATCAACAGCACCAGCTGCACATGTTGTAAAGATCAATATTATAGACACAATTCTGTTTTTCATCCTGTGATTACAACTGCAGATTTTGGGAAAATCGAAATATCAATCTCTGTTACACCCCGATCATATATTTCACCGTCATAGTGAACGGGAAGGGGTCTCTCTCCCATGATTTTCAGTTTTCTCCCGCGAAATAAACTGACCTCTCTAACCTTGCTTATAGTCCCATCCTTTAACCGGAAAAGGTTAAAAATAATTTTAAACAAAGGCACATTATCAATTCTGCATATGTCAAATCGGGCATCTTCCATATCTGCATTCGGAGTCAGTTTAAGTCCACCACCTATTGAGCTTCCATTACCAACTGCCAGTAGAAAAATGTGCATCTTACCGTAACTTTTTCCATCTACCTCGAGATGTATGGGAATGGATTTCCATACAAGAAGGCAAAAAAGTATAGTTGTGAAATAAATCAGAGGGCCTCTCAAAATTCTAATATTTTTACTGATATGATTTACATAACCATCAAAACCAATTCCTACTCCATTAAGAAAGATCCTGTTCCCGATAGTTCCGACGTCAATACTTTTTGTGTCAAAATTCACTATTTTTTCAAGCGCCTTTTCAATGTTAAAATCCATATTAAGACTTCTCGCAAGGTCATTCCCTGTTCCCTGTGGTATAATGCCAAATGGAACTTCAGTGCCTGCCAGTCCGTGCATAACTTCATTTGCTGTTCCGTCACCTCCAAAAGCCACGATTGCATCATATTCTCTGCGAATAGCTTCCGCTATCCTGGCAGCATGGAATGGATGCTCGGTAAAATAAAACTCAAAGACAGCATTGTCAAATTTCTCTGTCAGTTCCTTAAGGTATTTTAATTTTCGCAGGGTTTTGCCCCTTCCTGCCACAGGATTAACAATTACAGCAAACCTTCTTTTCAATCTCCTCCCCCAACTATAGCAATTCCTTCAATTTCAACCATCACATCCTTGGGTAAACGGGAAACCTGAACAGCTGATCTTGCAGGGGGCTTTTCCTGAAAATATTCATTAAAAACTTCGTTCAACTCAGAGAATTTGCTTAAATCTGATACGAAAACCGTAACTTTCACAATATCCTCAAGTGAAGAATTCCCGGCTTCTAAGACTGCCTTTAGGTTCTCAAGTACCTGCCTTACCTGCCCTTTGAAGGTAGTTTCCTCAACCTTTCCTGTAACAGGATTTATAGGAATTTGCCCTGCTGTAAAGATGAATCCACCTGCAACGACTGCCTGGCTATATGGT
>Ga0180300_10000697_pt1 | contig 15075 bp, 15 predicted proteins | sample GuaBasSediGuay15_FD_121798 | JGI IMG/M metagenome (GOLD analysis project Ga0180300, IMG submission 121798) | Subseafloor sediment microbial communities from Guaymas Basin, Gulf of California, Mexico - Guay15, Core 4569-2, 21-24 cm | ecosystem: Environmental > Aquatic > Marine > Hydrothermal... | reverse complement strand
GTATAGTGCATGATTACAACCTGTTTCATCTTTTGATTCTCCTAATTCGTTCCTCACACACAAAGTAAATATAAAGATTAACCACGTCTTTTTCAGCAAAAGAAAGTGTCTGGTATATTATTTGTTGAGGACTGCATCCGCTGTCGTTTGTGGAATCGTCTTCTGCAAGAGTCTTTGTTTTTCTGTGAATGTGAAAAGATGACATAGTCAGGTCTGGTTCCATCGGGAGGGATACGCGGAATAGATAAACAAAATCACACTTTTTCTCTGAGGAGATGTTAAAGCGTATAGAGAGATATTCCAAAAGCCCGACATCAAACAGAACGAAACGAGGATGTTTTACCTTTCCCCTTTCATTTCAATAGAAATTTGTTGCTTTGCCGGAGTTTTTATTAAACAGTTATTTCCGGGTAGTTTCCCATAATTTTTAATTTTGTAGTTAGAGGTTTTATGTCGTCGAGGCATTTTTTCACTGTTTCATCTTCGAGTGAGCCAATAAAATCCAGAAAGAAAGCGTAACTTCCCGGTGATTCGGGTATTGATTCTATTCTTGTGAGGTTAATCCCCGCTTTTGCGAATATTTCAAGAACTTTGAACAATGTTCCCGCCTTATGTTCGGTAGAGAAAATTATGGAACATTTGTCGCCTTTTCCTTTCGTTTCCTCTCTGGCTAAAATAAGGAATCTGGTATAATTATTCCCAAGGTCGGCTATGTTTTCCTTGATGATTTCCAGATCATATAACTCAGCAGCAAGTTTGCTGGCAATAGCTGTAGACTGTTTCAAATTTTTTTCTCTGATCATTCTTGCAGCTCCGGCTGTGTCATAGTATGATACGGGATTTAGTTTATTCCGCTCTATAAAGCTTTTACATTGTGTTAACGCCTGTGGATGGGAAATTACTTCTCTCAATTCCCTATGATCAGCACCAGGGATGGCAAGAAGGCAGTGTTCTACCTTAAGGTTAACAGCACCTACGACTTTTAGCTTTGTCTTTATGAGCAGGTCATTAACTTCGCCTATAACACCTCCTAAGGTGTTTTCAACGGGAACTATTCCGTAGTCATAATAGCCCTTTTCGACACCCTCGAATACTTCCCTGAATTCCACGCAGGGTATTGTAACGGATTCATGAAGCCATTTTCTTGCAGCGACGTCGCTATAGGCACCGTGTTCCCCCTGAAATGCTGTTATTTTGAAGTTCTTTTTCTGCAGTCTCTTGCTCTCTGAGAATATTTCGAGGAATATTCTTTTGTAAACTTCTGTATTTACAAGAGATTCTGTGTATGAGTTAATGCGATCAAGAATTTCTTTTTCTCTTTCTATATCTTCAATTTCTGTTTTGAATCTTTTGCTGAGTATACCCAAGATCATCCTGTCATTCAGAAGTTTCAATATTTTCGAATCAATGATATCAATCTGCTCTCTTACTTTTTTTAAATTCATATTTCCTGCTCCGTTTTTTCAATTCTCAATTGTAAACTTATAACCCTATTCTGTAAAATCAATATCAACGAAAGGGAATTTTCAAAAATAATACCAGAAAGCACGAAAAAGCACAAACATTCCTATAAGTTTGGGTTACACTCTTAAGATAATAAAACAGCTAACAAGGAGTTACCAGGATTTTTCCGATAGAAACTTATTAAAGCCTTTGCTGGTATACACAGTTCCCAGGCTATCTACCCATAAAGCATGACATCCAGGAAACCTTTCTAAAATTTTCTTTCCTTTTCTGATGCCTGCTACAAATAAACCTGTTGCCAGAGCATCTGCCGTTTCTGCATTGGGAGCTATCACGGTGACGGATTGACATTTGTATGCGGGGAGTCCTGTTTTGGGATTGAGGATATGATGATACCTTGTACCATTCAGTATGTAAAATTTCTCATAATCCCCACTTGTGGCAATAGCCCCTTTCTTTATTTCAACTACCCCCAATAGCTCTCCTGGTTTTCTTGGATGACGGATACCAATTCTCCACGGTTTTCCATCTGCCCTTGGAAGAAGGCCCATGTCTCCACCAGCATTTACTATAGCTCCCTTTATTATGCTGTATTTACTGACAAGATTTATTGCTTTGTCAACTGCATATCCTTTAGCAATACCTCCCATTGAGAGTCGAAGGTAACCGTTTTTTCTGGCGATTCGGTAGTTTTCTGTATCCAGCAAGATGTTTTGAAAACCGGTAAAGCCTGATAGGAATCTGAGACTGTCTATATTAGGAGAGTACTTTCTTTCTTTGTCGAAAGGGTAGAGGGGAAGGTATGTTCCAACCGTGATGTCAAATAGACTGTCTGTTTTTCTGGATATTTCAATACCTCTTTTTATCAAAGAAAGCAAATTATAACTGACAGAGAGGAATCTATTTTCAGGAAGATTGGTGTTGAATTGGTAAATTTTGCTTTTTCTGTTGCCTTCATAAAAGGTGGAATCTATTTTATCAAAGAGCCCAAAAACTTTCCTTGCAATAGCTTTTGCTGTATCCTCGCAGGAAACTCTATCGGCATTTTTACTTTCAACCAGGAGAGTAATATCGATAACCGTTCCAAGAGCAAAGTGGGTATATTTAAAAGTTTCAAATCTCTTGCTGGAATCACAAAATAGCAAGAAGGATAGAAAGAAAACAATAGCAAGTTTTCTGTTCATCTATAGGTTTCTACAGTGTTACAGCGTCAATATTGTTGTAATCCGGAAGTTTTACATAAACCTTATTGGGAGCGCAGATAATTTTTCCATGTGTTCTGAAACCTTCATAGATGCAATTTCTGTGTTTACAGGCAGATTCTACAATTCTCACCTTTCCATTCCTATTTTCTAAGACTGTTTTCCCTGCATAGCCATTAACAACTATTTCTCTATAGTTTTTCAGAATGTCAAATTCTTCTACTTTTTTCCCATTGGCGAAAATCTCGACTTTGTTGGTGTTAGGTTCCAACCCTGCAAGGATATTCAGAATATTTCTCCTCTTCACACTTATCCATATTTTATGTCTGGAAGGTTTTCCCTTTCTGAGTGAATGGAGAAATCTGCGAACGTTTTTCATGCCGGATTTGGAAGGATCTATCACCTCATCGGATTGGACAATTGTTAAATCAGGTTTTACCCCGGAGAAAATCTCCTGAAAGAATATGGCTCTATAGCTTCTATGGCTTCCATCGAGGTCGATTTTGTGACCACTGAATTTTGCTTTCAGTCCAAAATCCCGACAGATAGCTTTTGTAAGTTCTCTAATATCCCTTTCAGCATCGTTCGAGTAGAGAATAAATGTGGTATCGTCGAGACGGTCCCGAACGAACGTAAGAGGGACAAAGACCGCCGATCCTCCTATAGAGATTCTCTTCAAAAACTCCCTTCTTGAAATGTAGTTTTTCATTTTTCCTTCTCCTGAGCTTTTTGAACAACTTTTATTACTTTAAACATAGGGAGACTTTCCCTGGAAATTTTCCTGAAAATAACCCTTATCAGAAAGCCAGAGATTATTACAACTGCAGTTGCGGATAGGAAAGCTATTAACTCCGGCATTCCATGCGATAACCTGGTTTTTAGCAAAGAGTAGAATGAAATTGTTGTTATAATAAATAGAGCAAGAGGTATACCGTACTGTAGAAGAGATATTTTTAGCACGTTTTTGCCGATCTGCTCAATTTCAACGGCGTCTCCAATGTTGGCTTCAGTTTCAGAAATTGCTTTTACGACCCTTTTTCCTGTCTCGGTGGATTTACAGAGTACCCTTGCTGCACATCTATCGCATGCGTCAGATCGAAAGAGTTCAACGGTAACAGATTCTTTGTCCTTTTCCAGAATCAGACCTATCTCTTTATCCTGCATTTACGTTTCTCCTGGGTTTCCAACGATCACTATACATTTTGTCGGGCATTTGTCGGTCGGGAGAACCGGTTCCTTAGTATATAAGTCGTAATCCACTTCGGCAAGGTTGTTTATCACTTTGAAACCCTTTCCTCCTGTTGCTCTTTCACAGATCCCGCACGAGATACATGCTGTTTTGCAAACGCTTCTAGCGAGTTTCGGGTTGTCTCTATTTTTACAGAGTACAAAAACATGTCTGGAAATAGGATGCAGTTCTATGATATTTCTTGGACATGCTTCAACGCACTTTCCGCATCCAGTGCATTTTTCCCTATCAACTACAGGCAGACCATTTTCGCTCATGTGAATGGCGTCAAAAGGACAGGCCCTTATGCAATCACCGTATCCTATACATCCCCAGTTGCATGCTCTTGGTCCACCTCCGACAAGATGGGCTGCAAGACAGGTTTGAACTCCCAGATACTCAGCTTTCTTTTTTTGATTATTTGTGTCTCCCTGACACAGAACCACAGCTACCTTGCGTTCCTTTTCAGTGACTTCAAGCCCCAGAATTTCAGCAATTTTAGATAGGTTTTCGGAATTAGCAACTGGGCAGTTGGCCGGTTCGGCTTTACCCGATACAAGAGCCTCCGCCATAGCTGCACATCCTGCATATCCACAGGCTCCACAATTTGCGCCGGGAAGCAGGTCTATGATTTTTGTAATTCGAGGATCTTCTTTTACTGAAAGCTTCTTACTCGCTATGGAGAGCCCTGCAGAAAATACAAATCCCAGCACGCCCATGGTTATAATAGCATAAAAGATGCTTGATATATCCATATCTTCTCTCCTTTAAATCAATCCGGCAAAGCCCATAAATGCGAGTGCAAGACACCCTGCTGTTATCATGGTTATACCTGCTCCTTTGAAAGGTTCTGGAACATCTGCCAGTTCGAGCTGTGTTCTTATTCCAGCCATAATTACTATAGCAAGTGTGAATCCCGCTCCTGCACCAAAACCAAAAATAATGCCCTCGATAAAATCGTACTGTTTCATTACCATGAATAACGCTAATCCCAGAATAGCGCAATTAGTGGTTATCAATGGCAAATAGATGCCAAGAGCATCATACAGTGGCTTACTGACTTTTCTTACGAACATTTCAACCAGCTGAACGAGACTCGCGATCACCAGGATAAAAGAAACTATCTGCAGGAACTCGAGTTTGAGCGGTACAAGAATAAGGTGGTAAATAAGCCAAGTTACAGTGGCAGTCATTGTCATCACAAATGTGGTAGCTAACCCCATGCTGACCGCAGGTCCAATTTTCTTTGATACACCGACAAAGGGGCATAGACCCAGGAAGTATGTAAGAACATAATTATTAACAACAGCTGCGGATATAAATATCAATAACAAATTCATCTCTCACCCTCAAAAAATTTTATGACTTGATGCCAAGTTTTGAGTTTATCCAATTTGCTATCCCTATCATCAAACCAAGAGCTAGAAATGCTCCAGGTGGTAGAATCATTACAAGCCATGTGTCAAAACTTTCTGGCATGATCGGTAGGTTGAATATCGAACCCGCTCCCAATAATTCTCTGAACATGCCCAGAATTGTGAGAGTCAAGGTGAAACCTATGCTCATCCCTAAGGCATCAATAATTGCTCTATGGACCGGATTTTTTGAAGCGAAGGCTTCCTGACGCCCAAGGATTATACAGTTTACTACAATTAACGGGACGTAAGGTCCGAGAGCTTTGCTGATTGTAGGAAAGAATGCAGCAAGAGTTCTATCTGCCACAGTTACAAAGGTAGCAATGACTATAATAAAGGTTGGGATTCTGACCTGTTTTGGAACTATGTTTCTAATGAGAGAAATTAGCGTACTGGAGCAGGTTAGAGTGAAGATGACGGCTAAGCCCATTGAGAGACCATTTACAGCTGAATTTGTAACAGCTAGTGTTGGACATAGTCCCAGAAGCATTCTTAGTACCGGGTTTTCTTTCCATAACCCCTTTGTAAACTCATGTGCAAGACTTGTTTTAAAGGAGCTCATTTTTCTATCCCTTTATCGCTTTAAAAATATTTCTCTGTTTTCTTTTATTGCATTGTTAAGTATTTCTACAACAGACCTTGAGGAAATTGTTGCTCCTGTTATTGCCTGTATTTGTCCGGGTTTTGATGGTTTTTCGTTTTTTACGTAGGTAATTTCTGGTAAGGCGCGCAAGCCTTTAAACTGGTTTGTGAACCACTTTCTATCTTCTGGATTTGATGGGTCATCGACAATTTTGGTGCCTAGCCCAGGTGTTTCGACCTGCTCGAGAATTTTTATTGCGAGTATTGTATCCATATCCATATTCATCCCGACCAGTATAGAAATTTTTCCCTGAAAACCATTGCCTTCAGCGAGAAAAGCTACGCCAAGTTCTTTTTCCTTTTTTGTGCAGCCTACATAGTAAACCTTTTCCCCAAGTTCCAATTTTTTGTATTCTTCTGCATCGGGTATTACTTCGAAAATTGCCTTTTCAAGTTCTGTCTGGCGATGTGCCTGTATTTTGGGGTAAGTATAGAAATTATATACTGAAAGAATTGCCCCAGAAAGGATTGCTGCTATGGTTAAAACGATTATCATTCTTGCGGTATTGCTCATTTTTTCTCTCCAAGGATTTTAGGTCTGGTGAACATGTTTATAAGAGGTGTCACAGAGTTCATTAAAATTATTGAATACATAACCCCTTCAGGTAGACCGCCAAAGAGCCTTATTATTATCAGCAGGGTTCCGGCTCCGATACCGAAAATCCAGGAGCCAAGAGGAGTCGACGGTGAAGTTACCATATCAGTTGCCATAAAGAAAGCACCCAGCATTAGTCCGCCAGCAAGAAGATGAAAAAGTGGATCGGGATATTGCTCTGGATTAATTAACCAGAAAATGCCCCCAAGAATTGCAACGGTTCCTAAGTAGCTTAGAGGTATTCTCCAGTCCGCGTATCTCAATACAAGAAGAATTATGCCTCCGGCAATTATTGCTATGGCACATGTTTCTCCAATACAGCCCCCTACATTACCCCAGAGCAAATCAACATAGGGAGTAGTAACTTTTTCAAATTTAAACAAGCCAAGAGGAGTGGCTGTTGTGACGGCATCAACACATTTCTGCTGGAGCAGGGTGGGAGTCCATGTTGTCATTTTAACAGGAAATGAAGCCTGAAGAAAAGCTCTCCCTATGAGAGCTGGATTGAAAATGTTATATCCCAGTCCACCAAAGGCATGTTTCCCAACAGCAATACCAAAGAAAGTTCCAATTATCACAGCATAATATGGAATGGAAGGAGGAAGACAGAGCGCAAGAAGAAGCCCGGTGATAACCGCACTGCCGTTGTATACTGTTATTTTTTTTCTCCTCATCAGTTGTATGGATGCTTCGGTAATGACGGCTGTGGCAATAGAAACGAGAATCACCCATAACGCCCTGATTCCGAAAAAGTATACCCCCATTATCGTAGCTGGCATAAGAGTGATTACTACCGTCCACATTATCCGGGGGACACTTTCTCCTGATTTTACATGAGGAGAAGGTGAAAGATATAAAATTTTTTCTTCAAGCTTGTTCGTTTTTTTACCTTCCATCCGTTTAACTCTTTACTTTTTCAATTGGTTAACCATGAATTTTCCAACTTTTATGTGTTGAACAAGGGGAATATGAGAAGGGCAAACATATGCACAACTTCCGCACTCGATACAATTCAGTATGCCCATCTTATTTGCCATTTCCCACATTCCTTTTTCAGAAAGCCTGGCAAGTTTGGTGGGTAAAAGGTTCATTGGACATACCCTGGTGCACGAGCCACAACCTATACATGGATATACAGTTTCAGCAAAGTTTTTACCATCTTTCAAACATAATATTCCGCTTGTGCCTTTTATAACAGGAACCTCCAGAGAACCAATTGTGATGCCCATCATTGGACCGCCCATTATCACCTTGATATTATCGCCCGTGAGTCCACCACAGTAATCGATAACATCTTTTAGCTTTGTGCCTATAGGGATTAGCAAGTTTTTTGGCTCTTTTATCCCGTTGCCAGTGACAGTTACAACTCTCTCGATAAGTGGCTTATTCTCTACGACAGCTTCGTATATTGCCAGGGCAGTACCCACATTGTTAACTACGACTCCAACGTCCATAGGTAAACCGCCGGCAGGAACTGTTCTGTCCAACACGGCTTTTATGAGCATTTTTTCTGCGCCCTGGGGATATTTGGTTTTGAGAGCGACTACCTCAATCTCAGGGATCTTAGATGTAGCTTTGGACATTTTTTCTATAGCATCTGGCTTGTTATTTTCTATTCCGATATATGCTTTTTTTACTCCGAGGGTTCTCGTTATGATGAGCACCCCCTGAACCACTTTATCGGTAAAGTCCAGCATCATGCGGTGGTCTGCAGTAAGGTATGGCTCACATTCACAACCGTTTAAAATAAAGGTATCTATCGGTTTATCCTTCGGGGGTTTTAGCTTAACGTGAGTTGGAAATGTAGCGCCACCAAGGCCTACGATACCTGATTTTTCAATAATAGAAATAATATCTTCTTTACTAAGGCTTTCCCAGCTTTTAGTATCTGAGTCGGTAACCAAGGGGTTTGCCTCTTCCGATGATGTGATGTGAACCGTCTGTGTTGATAACCCAAGAGGGTGGAGAAAGGTGTCAATAGTTTTAACCTTTCCGTTAATACTTGCATGTATGTAGCTTGAGATAAAGCCGGTTGACTCGCCTATTATCTGACCTGCTTTGACTTCTTCCCCTTTCTGGACCACAGCCTTCGCAGGTGAACCAATGTGTTGCTGTAGAGGGATAAAAACCTCTTTGGGAGTTGGGAGTTTCTCTATTGGTTTATGTTCTGTGAGTTCTTTGAACTCTTTTGGATGAATTCCTTTTCTGAAGGTCAATACTTTCATCTACAGCCTCTCCTGTTAAAGATAACTGAGATCAGTTTGCAAAACTAATACCATTTTGCTTTACTGGGTATACAACTCTTGTTTTTCTTTAAATTTAGAAAATCAAATTTTATTTCCTGGAATTCGTTAAGCATATTCGTTTTTTAAACTTTATAAAAATATCTATTCTATAAACCACCATTTTACACCATAGATGAAAAGTCTGTTGCGGTATGGCATCAAAGGGAGCGAGGAAAATAGTCGTCCCTGAATGTTGTAAAAAGAATAAAAGATATAGAAGGACTTTACCCTTGCTCCAATTTCAAAAGATAGGAATAGTTTTTCGTTATTGAAAACGCTGAAATCGATTAATCCTGTTGAACGAACTTCCTCAAACCATGCGAGTTGCTCGTATCCTTCTGTATACCAGAAAGAGCCATAGTAGCTAAGCTTTAGATTTTTAAGAATATTGAATGATCCACCCAGAGAAGAGATGTTATAAATCACCAGATTGATATCTCTGTTTGACTGCGGAGCATAAACGAACCTGTTTATAAATTCCACCCAGTTCTTAAAACGGATGTCTATGTTAGAAAAAAAGAAAAGTCTTCTTTCTCTGCGTAGGTTGAAATTTAGTAGCTGGAAAGAAGGGCTGGATTTTAAAGGCATATAAAAGTTGGCTATTGTATGTCTGAATCCCAGATTGAAATCGATGTGTTTGGTTTTCCATTCTATTCCTAATTCACCAATATTGGAAATGAATCCTTTATCGAAATCTGGTGCTTTATTTAAGGTGTCTGGCATTACAGAAAAAATAAGAGGATATAGATGAAATCTTCTATAGTACCCCATGTTTAAATATAATGTTCTAAAAATATTCTGTTTTATGCTAAGTTCGGCAACAGGTTTGAGATTGGCTATTCCTGTTTCAAACAAGATCTTGGTTGTGTTTCGATTAAAATCACCTGTTAATAGAAAATTCGCCTTCGTCTGAGAAAGGTTCCCTCCTCCTCTTTCACAAAATTCATTTTGAAAAACACGAAAGTTGACTCCAAGACTACCATTGCTTGAAAATTTCTGAATGTTGAAATATATCTGGTTGTGGATACCTTCTCCTTTTAAGGATAAGTTTCCAGTGTTCCTGCTGTAGTAGAAACCTGATGTTAATACTCCTGCTTGAAAATTTTTAGTTTTTGTTAGCTTTTTCAGGCTTATATATCCACCTCTTCTGTATTCTTTATCAGTTCCTCCAAATGTATAGTTGTATTCCGACGTGCTGTAATTAACAATACCTGGCATGTACTTGTTGTAAAATATCCAGGCTGTGACGCTGAAGGTTGATACCCTGGTTTCGAATCCCATTCTGTAGTTTTGAGCTAAGCTTTCTCCAGTTTTAACTCCGTATTTCGATCCCAAGAGCCCGAAGCGGCCATCGTATCCAAGGTTTGAAAAATCCAGTCCCCATATTCCTTTGTCATAGTACCTGCCACTGGCGAATGCGGATACGTTTAAGAAACTGTAGTCTCCCTTATAGTATTTAAATCCTGTTATAGGTTTTTCAAAATATCCTGCTCTTTGGTAGTTTATTTCCCCTTCGAGATATTTGGATTTGAAGAAATGGGACTCCTGCCATAGAGCCGGTAAATTGCCAAACAACGGGTCTACCTCTGTGAAGTTATCCCGTATGACCCAAATGGTGTAGCCTGGCAATCCAGAATAATCGCTTGCAATTTTAATTCCCCAATCATCGTAGGGTAGTAGAATCGTATTGTTGAGTTTACGACATCGGTCAATGTTTCTAATAGGCAAAAAGAGGGTGTCGATACCAAATGCACATTTTAAGCTGTCAAATCTGGCATAGGATGTTGCAAAAAACAGATAAATCAGGATGCTTAAAGACAAAGACTTTCTCACCATATTTGAAATTACTCCAAGTGTAACAGAACTTTATGTAATAACCTGGAAATGTATGGAACAAAAATGAGGAACACAAAGGTGTTTGTAATAATATGTATCAAGCTGAATCCAAGTCCTGCTATGACCGTTGCGATTATTCCTCTCATATCAAAGCCTGCGGCCAGCGGGTAGGACAGATTTGTAAGCAGGTCGTAAGTGAATGTTAATAAAAATCCCGCTGTCGCGCTCGTGATGGCTGCTTTTCTGTAAGAGTTACCGTAGATAATAACCCTTCTTAGTAATCCCCCGGTGTATCCAACTAGACCTCCAACAAGAATTTGAAAAAAGAGCAGGAGGGGGAACACCAGGCCAGAGCCAAAAGGATTCAATGCAGAAAACAATAGCTCTCCAGCGGTACCAACCACAATTCCTGTTTTCCATCCGAGAAGAATTCCGGATATGAAAATTGTAGCAAGCACAAATTCCACATTTGGGATGAGTACAAATGCATATCCAATGCCAAGAACCAGAGCAATAAAAAGTCCGGTATAAGCAACTCTCTTCGTTCTGTCGAGTTTTTTCTCTGTCATTTTCTCGCTTTAAAACAGGGATGTTTGCTTATCGTCAGTTTTAGTTTCTTTTCCTTCCTTACCCCTTGTTTCATTATCTTCATTGTCCAGAGGTTTTTCTGGGTTTTCGCCTTTGTAAAGTACTCTTTTGAAGTAATTGCTTTTGGACGTCCATTTCCCTTCGCTAACGTCACTTTCAATGCTGTTTTTCATCTGGTAAAGCCTGGTGTCTATTTCATCTATCTGATAAACGAGTTGAGCTTCAGGAAAAGCGGGTTCCTTTGGAGATTGCCATTCATATTTCCCATGGTGGGATAGGATTATATGTTCGAGTTTTAATCTCAAAAGTTCGGGGAACCCTTCTATTTCCTTGGCTTCTTCGATCAGCATGTCTCTACCCAGTACTACATGCCCGATGAAGTTGCCCTCATCAGTATAATCAAATACGTATCTACCACTGAGTTCCCTGATTTTACCAATATCATGGGCAAGAACGCCGGCAATGAAGAGTTCTTCGTTAATTTCGTCGTATACTTTGCATATGCTCTTTGCTATTTTTACTGTATTGAAAATATGTTCAAGTAAGCCACCCTGGTAGGCATGGTGTAGCCTCATGGAACCAGGAAGAGATTTAAGCTGCTTTTCATATTTCCTATATATTCTGCTGAGTAGTTTGCTAAGGTAGGGATTTTTTATGTTCTTGATAATTTCCCAGATTTCGCTCCACATTTCATCGATGTTTTTTGGAGTGGTTACGATAAACTCTGAGTCAGTGAGGTTTTCTTCTATCCTTTTCTCCTCATCAATTCTCCTTATTTTTTCGATTTTTATCTGAATGGAGTCACGGAATTTTTCCACTGCCCCTGCAACACCTACAATGTCACCAACATTAAATTCTGCATCCATTTCCTGTGCTTTTTCCCACAGTTTAGCCGTGATTCGACCGGTTCTATCTTGTAGAAGTATGTCAAGGTAGGGATTATCATTCTTAGCGTATTTTAAAACCTTTTCTACTACAAGGTAAAAACCATAAAACTTTTCCCCTTCGTTTAGCTCTGCTATGTACCTTCTATCTCTTTCTCCCATCTTCACTCCCTCAACAATAGGTTTTAATTTAACAAAACTGTGGCAAAAGGCTTAAAAATTATTTGGAGTCTTTTAAGATATATCAAGGGTATCAGTGAGCAGATCATGGAAGATATCGTTAAGGTTAGAGGAAAGGAAAAAGCATCCATATTTAGGTTCTTATAGAATCAGAGAAGAATTTAAAATTCCCTAGATTTAAATCTGTAGCACTTGATCTTTTCAAACTATGTTATTGTGAAATGAGTCTCCAGAATGTATACCATGTTTCTGAATCAGACATATGGATTTTAAAATTCATTGATATTTACAGAAGCCAGAATTATATTTTCAAAATGGCAGAGTGCTATCACCAGGATATTAGCTTTTGATAAAACAGGAGGAAAGGATGGCAAAAGAACGTATTTTACTTATACTGGTATTTGTTCTTCCCTTATGCCTTTATGCGGGTTCCCACACTCAGGATCGTTACCCCCCTGGTTCTGTGGCAGTTACTGACAATGCCTTTTCTCTGTTTTTTAACCCTGCTGCCTCGGGATATCGATCGGAGTTCCAGCTTATTGCCTACTTTCCGGAAGCTTTGCGGTCCTACAAAAATGAATACTCGCTATTGGTAATGGGCGGAAAAGCATGTTTCTCGGGGGAATGGTTGTACAGTGGAGAACAATTTTACCAGAGATGGCAATATTCGCTCGGACTCCCGGCAGGAAAATGGCTTAATCTAGGACTCAGGTACAGATGGTTTGGAACAGTCGAGGACAAAGGAGAGATAGACCTGGGATTTATCTCCCGACCATGGAAATTTCTATCCCTTGGAGGGGTAATCCAAAACGTAACGGAAGCGAATGGACTTCCTGTTGTTTATCAACTTGGAATAGGGGCAAGACCTCTTGGAAAGATTATCACATTAGCTATAGACGTCACAGGGCAGAAGGGAAATAACGATTTAGAGTATAAAACATACATCGAATTAAAACCTGTTGATGGAATCAGTCTATCATCAGAGTACTATCCCGAAAATGGAGAGCTCAGGCTGGGATTCAATATTAACCTGATAAACAGCGGGATTGGTTTTGTAGAAAACGGTAGGAGCGCATATTTTCACCTCTCTAACTCAAAATATCGTACAATCTTTGAAAGGAAGGCCAGAAAGCTTGTTGTCTTTAAACTACCTCAGACGATCCATGAAGAACCTATTCTTTACGGCTTCAGAAAACCTCATACTCTCAAGGCTCTCATCGATAAAGTGAAAGAGATTGCAAAAGATAAGAGTGTTCATACAGTACTCTTCGTGGGAAATAATCTCTCATACGGCTTTTCAAGGTTGTATGAAGTCAGAAATGCGATAGAGGAGTTAAGAACGAGTGGGAAACATACCTGTTTCTACTCAGAATCTATGAATAACGGTACTTACTATCTCGCGACCGCCTGTGATAAAATATTTCTTAATCCTGCTGGTACCCTATGGCTTGTGGGATTCAGCTCCACGTACATTTTCATCAAAGACCTCCTCGATAAACTCGGTATAGAAGCAGAATATGAACACATAGGGAACTACAAAACTGCTGCGGATATGTTTACAAGAGACTCAATGTCTGTATATTACCGTGAAATGATTGAAACTTTGCTTGAAGATTTCTACAACAGTTTCATCTCTGAGGTTTCAAAAACAAGAGGTTTTTCAGTAGAAAAAATGCTGGAGCTGATCGACAATGGCCCTTATATGGCGGAACTCGCAAAAGAAAAGGGACTTATCGACGATTATCTGTACGAGGACCAAGTTTTAGAAAAACTTAAGAAGACCGATAAGGCAAAATTAGAGATAGTGAAAATCAAGAGATACTCAAAAAGGAAAGAATTTCGCGAAGACTGGAGCTACCCAGCTCAGAAAGATAAAATCGCTCTTGTTTACGCCGTGGGTTCTATCAGCGAAGGAAAAAGTAAGAAAGGGTTTTACAGTAACGTTATGGGATCGGAGACAATTGCCAGAGCCATAAGAAAAGCAAGAGAAGATAAATCTGTAAAAGCTATTGTCTTTCGGATAGATTCCCCTGGAGGTTCTGCACTTGCTTCTGATGTTATCTGGCGAGAGGTTTACCTAACAACAACTGGCAGAAATAGAAAACCCTTCATAGTGTCAATGTCAGGTCTTGCCGCGTCAGGTGGTTATTATATCGCATGCCAGGCTGATACGATTATTGCCACTCCTTATACAATTACGGGTTCAATCGGAGTTTTAGGTGGAAAATTCAATGTCCAGAAACTTTGTGAAAAAATCGGGATAAATACTGCCACCATTAAAAAAGGGAAATATTCAGACTATATGAGTATCTATCGTGAACTGACTCCCGATGAGAGGTTAAAGCTACAGAAAATTATATCTTATTACTACGATGTGTTTACAAAGCATGTAGCAGATGGGAGAGGTATAAGTCAGGACAGCGTTAAGAGTATAGGCGAAGGAAGGGTATGGAGTGGGACGAGAGGCAAGACAATAGGTCTGGTAGATATAATTGGGAGTCTGGATACAGCAATTGAAATAGCAAGACAAAAGGCAGGTCTTAGTAACAAAGATATCGCCATAAGCATTTACCCAAAACCCTTTAACTATATTTTCGAGGTTTCTGTTAGCGATTTCTTCACAAGGAAGACTTACTTTGGAAAATTGCTGGAAAAAGATATTAAATTTTACAGTTATTTGTTTGATCTTTGGTTGAACAACAATGAGAATGTTTTTATGATCATGCCGTACATAATAAAAGTAGAGTAAAAAACGG
>Ga0180300_10000695_pt1 | contig 15087 bp, 12 predicted proteins | sample GuaBasSediGuay15_FD_121798 | JGI IMG/M metagenome (GOLD analysis project Ga0180300, IMG submission 121798) | Subseafloor sediment microbial communities from Guaymas Basin, Gulf of California, Mexico - Guay15, Core 4569-2, 21-24 cm | ecosystem: Environmental > Aquatic > Marine > Hydrothermal... | reverse complement strand
TCCATGAATGGGGTAACCTTGAGTCGATAAGGCCGGCTGAGGTGGAAGTAATAGATGAGGATAATATGGGAGAAGCCATCGAGATCCTTCAGTCCATCGACATATTCCGGGAAGATCTCAACATAACCCTCCACCCCCTCTCCCGCCTTGGGCTGGATCGGGGTTCCTTCTGGTTCCTTAAATGGGGTGTGGATTATCCCGATCGGCTTAAAGCTTATTTCTCCGGCGGTCATATTGCATCCGGCGGCATCGCTTCAGCCAGAGGATCTCATACTCCTCTGGTCCGACAATCCGGTCTTTGAGATCACCAATCGATCGTATCCCCTCCTCCTTACACCATTTAACGCAGATCTCATATGCCCCCCAGTCGAGATCGTCCTCATCCCAGTAGACCCTGACCTTTTTGAATCCAGCCAGGTATGCCACCAGCGCCCGGGTGTGCCCATCGGTGAAGATTATCTCCGAACCCAGCCTTTTCACCGGGAGTGGCTCCATGGTCTCAGGCTTTCTTGAGTGAAAATGTTCCTTTACATTCCTGAGCTTCTCAGCGCTGATATAAAGCTGACTCGGCTGAACCTCATCGATGTCTATCAAAAATACCTCAGGCATTATCCTTCAATCGGTCGATAAAATCCTCTCGCACCGGATAGAAGATATCGAGCATCACAAAAGGTTCATCGCCAAGGCAACGATCACTGTGAGGGACATTTGCCGGGATGCAATAAAAGTCACCTTTTTGAACGATCCGCTCTTCATCGCCGATCCTCAGGACGGCCCTGCCCGAGTAGACCATACCCACCTGTTCATGGGGATGGGAATGGGTTGGCACCTCATGACCGGGCATGGTTGTGGTCAAAACCATCATCATCTTTTCTCCAGAAAGGCCGGTCAGGATTTTGGTTTCAACCCCCTCCAGCTGTTTGATCTTTGGCATCTCTTCTGGATCAATGAAATACATAATCCCCTCTTGGTAGCTCTTTTCACTCATCGATCGGAAGCTAAAGAAAGTCGATCTTACTCCACTCTCCGAAAGATCATGGCGACGACGGTCTTGTCGTTGCCACCCATCGATGAGAGCATCCCATAGGGTCTGCGGGAGTCGATCTTCACCTGGAAATCGCCGGCCCTACCCAGGAGTTGATTGACAACATCCACCGCCTGACGGACTCCGGATGCCCCGGTGGGATGGCCGTAGCCGATGAGCCCGCCCGAGGTATTGGTCGGTATCTCACCATCCAGTCTGGTTTTGCCCTCCTTGACAAAGTCGGCCCCCTCACCGGGTCCAGCAAAACCGGCCGCCTCAATCGCCAAAAGACCGGCGATGGTGAAGCAGTCGTGAACCTCGAGCACACCCAGATCCGATGGACCGATCCCGGCCCGTTCATATGCACGCTGGGCAGCAATCTTGCAGGTGGTAAACTCGGTAAGATCAGGAGGTGGTTTGGTCAGATCATACTGGACCTGAGCATAGGAGACGACCTCCACCGCATCCTTTCTATCGACCCCGATCTTCTTCAATCCCTCCTCCGAGGCAAAGATCAGTGCTGCCCCACCATCGGAGACCTTGGAACAGTCGAAGACATTGATATGCTCGCAGAAGACCCTGGGGTTGGGTGGCGTCATCGCAGTGGCATAGAGATCGGGGTTTGTATTGTGATACTCCTGGGCCTTGGGGTTCTTTCGGGCATTCTCGATCATGTTCACATACCAGTGCGACATACCCTCCCGAATCCGCTCATGGCCATACTTCTCAAAGCAGGCACCAGCCCGTTGAGAGAACTGATCGGGGAAATAGTAGGCATGCCCTTTCTTCCGTTCGCCAGAGAACCAGTCCGCTGCTGCCAGGTAATCGGCCCCATAAACCGCTTTGACCGTATTCTGAACCTCAACACCGATGCAGAGCACAACATCGGCAACATCGGCCAGAATCGTCTTGATCGCAGTTACCAATGCGAGCCCACCGGAATCACAGGCTCCCTCCACCCTCATACATGGTTTATAAAGGAAGGTCTCGTGAACCATCGGGAAGAAACCACCGAGATTACCCTGCTTGCAGAACCGTTCGGCAACAAAATTGCCGATAATCCCCTCATCAATGTTTTCGGGATTATTTATCTGATTGATCGATCCGAGACCGGCCTCTTTGATGTAGTGTTCAATCCCTGGCCTCGGCTTTTTGGGGTGGAATTCCTTTCGACCCGTCCCCAGTGATACCGTATAGTAACCAGCACAGGCGAAGACTTTCTTTCTAAGAAAGGGCATGACTCCTCCTCTGTTTAAACATAATCATTAATTGGGCCATAGAGCCAGTAGAAGCCATTAGTAAGGACATCATTGACATCCTGGGCCGAATTGGCGACCCCATCGTCAACAAGTTTCTCTCCAATCTCTCTGGTCTTCTTCAGGAAACGAAGAGCAAGCTGGGCACCGAGGGTATCCATCTTCTTCAACGCCTCAAAATGTCTCCTCAACTGTTCTTCCTTCTTGGGACTGGTGAGAAGAGCCTTCCAAGGCATAAAGCCATCTGGCAATGGTCCAAGTTTCTGATCGATTTTCTTCTTCCAATCATCTTTAATGATAAAGTAATCCTTCCGTCGGAGACTAAAGATGCCCACTGGACGGTTCTTCTCGTATTTCAAAAATCCATCCTTCTGAGAGCCATCCGGATTCTGTCCCCCCTTGACATTAAGTTTCACCATCTTATTGATGAGACTACTCCGTAGCGACTTATCATCGAGATGGGTCCTCATTACTTTCAGAATACACTGGAAGATATCGATCCCGACATAGTCGATGAGCTGGAAGATACCCATCGGTCGTAAGAGGAAATCCTGGGTGATGCGATTCATGATATAAACTGCTCCAGGGAACCGGAACTGGGCCTTCAGCCGATCGACCTCGCTGATTGCAAAGAGCCCATCACGCATGAAGTGTCCATTACCAATAAATCCGGAAATGTCATTGGCCGGGACCAGTTTCTTCCGGAGCCTCTTACCGAGTTCGGCTCCGATCTCTTTGAGTTCAGAAACCGTCCGTTTCGAATGGATAACCTCTACCAGACGCTGGATGACTGGTGGGTTGTAGAAGTGGTAACCGATCAGCCGCCCTTCCAGCCCGGCCTGTTCATCAAGATAGCCGATCGGGATACTCGAGGTGTTGGTCAAAAAGAAGGTATCCGGGGAGCAGAGCTTTTTCATCTTCTTGAAAAGCTTGATCTTCACCCGCTCATCCTCAACAATCGCCTCAAAAACGAGATGGGCATCACGAACCGTATTGAGGTCGGTCGTGAAATTCACAAAGGATGTAGCATCAACCACGAAGGCATTGATGATCTCAGCATTCTCAATAAGATCCTTTCGATCCTGATAAAGGCTACGGAGCAGGACGATGGATTTTTCGGCCACGCGAGTCAATTGGGCCCGGAGATAGGCTCGGAGGCCATCCAGTCCACGTTCACTGATATCAATAAGGTTCAAACGATAGATGCGATCTCGATTCTCGGATTTCAACTTGAGCTTCGCCATCTCCTGGGCGAGGAGAACGGCAATACCACTACCCATCTTTCCTGCCGCACCAACAACTGCCACATTCTCGAGCCTCTCATCCAGGGTCATCCGCACCTCCTTTCCGCTAAATTATAGCCGTTCTTTATCCACCTTCAACATTTTGCAGTCGAAAGATCGTGTTATAGAAACCAGCTGGTCGCAATTCCTTGAACTCGCCCCTGCTGAATAAATACCTCCGGATATCCAGGCAGAGGTGACATTTCGAGATATAGCCATCTTCCTTGGCCATATATCCATAATCCTGACCCAGGCGATAAAGATCATCCATTTTCATAACCAAACTTTTGATCACTCTTCTCTCATTCAGGTCAATTGGACGACCGGAAAGGATATCCACCGCCTGACCCAAGGATATCCCGCCGCAGAAACCGGGAATATAATTTCCATAATTGTCGATGTGGATATGCCAGTCTCTGGTGATCTCCTTCCGACATGAGAGCCGCAGGAAGACATCGATTGGTTGCTTGGTAAAGAGAGAGTCAAGTTGATAAACCGCTCGTCCCATCGGGATCAGTTCCATATAGTTGAGAACCGACCCCGCCATCTTCAGGAAGTCTTGAAACGGCACTGTCTCATGGATATCCAGTGCCAGAAAAAGGTTGTGGAAAAATTCCTGGTAGATAATTGCATTCTCTCCGAAGATTTCTCGACCTACTATCACCGCCCTTTTCGTCCTCTCAAATGGAACCCGCTCCAGGATAAATGGATTGACGCTGAAGAGGATACCATCAAGTCCCGCCTGTCTCAATTCGATCAGTCGCCGTTTGACCAGCTCGACATCCGTGCACCAGGAACAGCTGGTCTCAACGAAAAGCGATGGAATCCCATACCTTTTTGCAATCTTGGTCAGGCGAAGTAACAGTTCAAAATTTAAGAATGGTTCTCCCCCGGTGAAATGTAGGCCGTAGTTGATGCCAATCTTTCTCTCACCAAACGGGGCCCCTTTGATCTTGCCTGAGAGCAAACCCAGGATCTCCTCAGCAAGATCGATCTCAATCCAGTCAGCTGGCCAGGAGGAACCACAGGCATACATGCAATGGCGGCAATTGCCATTGCAGTGATAGGTGAGAAAAAGGCCGGCGGAGATCGGCTCGGGAATGAGAAGTTCAGCTTGATCGGACATCGATTTGGGTCAGTTCCTCAATCCGATCCCGGTATTTGACATCAGGATTATTCCGATACAGCCGGCGATAGGCCCTCAGTGCTTTGATTCGATGTTTTCTGGCGCCGGTGATCTGAAAAATTTCGTAATACAGCACTGCCAGTTTATAGTCTCCTTTTGACCTTTCGAGCATCCGGGTCAACATGGTCAGAGCATGCTTCGGCGATAATCGTGCCTTAACTCTGGCCATTAGAACTTCTACTTCAAATGCGATATCTTGCCGGCCGCATCTGCAGGCGATGGGGAGAATCTGCCTTCTCAGATCCCCGATCTTCACCTTCTTACCAAGCCGGAAATCAAGTTCTACCCTACGATATAGAAAATCACAGAGGTGATAATCAATCTTTAAGCTTCGGGCGATCTGAATGGCACGATCATAGCATTTTCGCGCAAGACGGTAATCACCACCTCTCCTATAAAGATCGCCCAGGTAACTCAGCGCGATACAGACTATCTGTTGAATACCATATCTTTCGGCAATCTTAAGGCTCTGCTGATAGCATCGCTCTGCCTTCAGGAATTCTCCCATTGAGGCATAATCCATACCCATATTCCCCAGCGCCCGGCTTATCCCGGCCTGATCACCCAATTCTCGAGCAATTTCAAGCTGTTTTTGGTAATACTCAATCGCCTGCTCATACTTCCCAAGTTCCGAATGAAGAATACCCAGATTACCGGTAGCATGACTGATGACAAGTCTATCACCGAGCTCCATGGCAGTTTTCAGTTGTTGGCGATAGGAAGCCATCGCCTGATCGTATCTCTTCAGACCGCGGAAGACATTACCCATATTACCAACCGCGATGTTGAAAATCCGCCTGGCTCCTATTTTCTGGGCAAGCGTAAGAACTCTGCGATAGCACTTAAGGGCCTCTTCCTCCTCTCCTTTCAGGTGATGGAGTATCCCCATGTTACCGATGGTCTTGCAGATATTAACTCTATCACGCACCCTGGTGAAGATCTTCAGTGCCTGAGTGAGGCAAGCACGAGCAGAATCGAACTCAGAAAGTTGAATATAGATATCACCGAGATTACTCAGGCACTCACCCACTCCATGTAACTCTGATATCCTGGAGAAGACTGCCCGGGCATCCTCAGCCAATCTCAGCGCTTCTCGATAATTCCCTTTGGCACAAAGCAGCTTTGCCAGACGATTCTTACACTGTGCAACCGCCCTCATGTCACCCATCCGGGCGACAGCCCTCAAATTCCGGCGGAGCAACCTTTCGGCCTCCTTCCAGCGCCCGATGTGATGAAGCACCTCAACCATTCGTTTGTGGACCTCCACTCGCCCTTGACCGCTGACATACTTTAGTAGATTACGATAGTGTTTCAGCGCTTCATCATTCTTATATCTTTCTTTGGCATAATCACCGGCCTTAAAGAGAAACTCTCTGGCCTTATCGCGGATGCCAGCGCTTTCATAGTGATAGGCAATCTGACCATAGTGGGCTTCCATCTCATTTTGATAAAGATCCACCATCGTTTCGGCGGCCAGGAGATGCAATGCACGCAGTCTCTTCTTCAACTGCATACCATATACCGCATCACGGATCAGGGCATGTTTAAAGATATAGAAGAGCTCGGACAGGGGAGTCCAGATCCCTTCCTGTTCACCTCGCTTCACTTCATAATCAACCGGTTCACCTCTGAGCATACCGGAGAGGACTCGAATTGAAAACTCCCGGCCCAGGACCGAGGCGGTCTTAATCACATCCCTCAGTTTCTTTTCCAGCCTATCGATACGAGCGATGATGATCCTTGTGATCTTTCCCGGAATTTCGATCTCCCTACCGGTCAGTTCATAGACACCACCTTTCAACATTACCTTACCGCTTTCCTTGAGATAGAGGATGATCTGTTCAATATAAAATGGCACCCCCTCACTCTTTGTCCAGATCAGGTTAAATAGACGATCGGAGAGCTTACCACCCCAGCGATCCTCAGCCAGCTCCCTCACCGAGCTCTCATTCAGATTTCCCAGATGTATCCGATGTTCTGGGATGCCGGTCAACTGCAACTGGAAGCGAGTTCCATCATCTCTCATGCGGCAGGATGTTATGATGACAAACGGATAGTCTTCAACATTACGGGTCAGAACCCTCAAGAGCTCAACAGTATCGGAATCGACCCAGTGACCATCTTCAAGCTCGATTACAAGTGGATGTTGCAGACACTCAGCCTTGACAAGATTTTTGAAAGCATAGAGCAGGTTCTCATATCTACCTCGGGCATCAAGTCGTTCGTATAACGAATTCCGCCAGCGGAGATTGATTAATGCTCCCAGGATCGATCTGGTCCGGATAAGTTCCTTCTTAAGATCCGGATCCTTCACCCCCCTCAGGAGGCGATCAAATCTGATCTCAAATCGCTTCCGATTCGCCCGGTCAGAATCTTCCGCTTTCTGAGCAAAATAGTTTTTCAAAAAATAGACTACCGGATTGAGGCTCTCCCGTAGAATGCCATCGCAGGGAAGATAGAACCAGGTATACTTCTCTCTACTCAGGCTCATCTTCAACCGGCTCACCAGCCGGCTTTTCCCGATACCAGCCGGGCCATCAACATAGATCACCCCGGCAAACTTCCCTTTATCGATTGGGCTGATTAGCTTTCTGAGCTTCGAAAATTCCTGGTCACGTCCAACCATCTTGCCGGGGAAGAGCCGCTCTTTTATTGTCCCTCGCCCGATCATTCGAGAGATCGGCACCTTTTGGGAAAAGCCTTTGAGGCGATGTGCACCGGCTGATTCGAACCGGAATCCAATGCTGCGGGATGTCCGCACATCACAGTAGACTTCGCCCCATTTCGCCTTCAGGGCAAGTCGGGCTGAGAGATTGACCACATTGCCGATTGCGGTATATTCAGACCGGAGCCGGCTCCCGATGAAACCCGTATAAGCAAGTCCGGCGGCAAGACCAACTCTGATCTTCGGCTCCAGCCGTTTCAAACTGAGGGCGCACTCCAGTGCTCGCTCGTTAAGCCGCTCCTGACCAATCGGGGCACCAAAGAGGATGAGGATTATTCCTCCTTTATCGCCAAAATCGACCTTATTAAAATAACCGCCGAACTCATGGGCGATCTCAATCGCATTCCCAATAAATCGGCTTAACCGTCGAATCTGGCCAAATGATACAAACATCGAGACGATATCCCGGAATTCTCCAACATCTACGAGTTCGAGTATCGCCTCCGGGATGAAACGGCGGGTGAGATCGTCCGGGATCGGAGCCGGTGGAATATTAGTGGCCCGATCCGAACCACCTGGTTTCAGATCGGAACCAAAGGCAATCTCCCCTGGTCGGCAAGAGTGCTCGGCCCGGGCGGCACGATTGATCGCTGGGCCACGGAAGTAGAACGCCCATTGACTGGGGCTTGGAATGACTCTCCAGTTGACGAATCCCGCCGCAACTCCGACCCTGACTGCAAGCCGGACCCGACCGAAAGGGGTGGTAATCATCAATTTCGAAAGGATCGACCTGATCATTCGAGCCGCATGGGCAGCACCTCCGCCCCGATCGCCCGGGAAGAGAGCCGTGAAGGCATCACCAGCAAAGCTGGCAACAAAACCGCCAAGTTGGTTAATCGTCTGGATTGATGGTTCGTAGACACGATTTATGATATCAGTTACCATCTCGGCACCGACACGACCCAGTTCGGCAAAGCGTCCGGTCATGGCAGTAAAGCCAGCGATATCGACGAAGAGGGCGCCGGCATGGAATCGGCCAGATCGACGGGGATATTTGGTTGCAATGAACTGGGGGATGAGAATTCGATCAGTTACCGCCATGTGGCTTAGTTCCAAAGATCTTCGCTGCGGTTGTCTGATACACCTGGAGATCTTCTGCGCGGAAGAGAACAAAAACAACCTGCTCCAGTTGATCAAACTCCTTGATGTATTCCTTAACCGTTCTCAATGCAATCTCCGCCGCCTGATCGATTGGATAGCCGTAGGCGCCGGTCGAGATCGAGGGGAAGGCGATCGATCGGAGTTTGAGCTCAATCGCTCTCCTCAAGCAATTTCGATAGGCCTCGGCGAGAAGCTCCTCCTCACCCCGGTTACCTCCACGCCAGATCGGACCAACGGTATGAATCACATATCTCGCTTTGAGCCTTCCCCCTGAGGTGACGACCGCCTGGCCAGTGGGAAGGCCATCCGGATACTTTTCTTCCCTTATCCGTTTACACTCCTCAAGAATCTTCGGCCCACCCTTCCGGTGGATTGCACCATCAACCCCTCCACCACCCATTAGAGATGGGTTGGCGGCGTTTACGATGGCGTCGGTGTCTTGTTCAGTGATATCCCCCTGAGTAAGGATTAGCCTGGTTTGGTTGATTCGGAACTCCATCTTTCCCTCCAAAATAAAGGACGCCTTCCTCACCAATGTCAAGTTCTGTGACAACCCTTCCTGAGGCAGCTACTACCATCGCACCACCAAATGTCCCATCGTCATCCAGAGAATTAACCATAAAGGTTGGGACTCCAATCCCTTGGACCCTTTCCACATAAGCCCACTTCTCCTCTCTATGCCATCTCTTTTTATCGATCTTGCCGTCCTCAAAACTACGGGCAAAAGGGAAAAGCAACCAATCCGGTCTGAGGTTACTAACGGAATCGCACAGTTCGTCGGTGAAGAGATCGCCACAGATTAGAAAGGCGAAAGAACCAAAACCGGTGGTAACCTTACTCACGCCGTCTCCACTCCGATAGACCACGGGATCAGCATTATCACCATGCCATCCAGGTGAAATCCTCCGATATCGCAAGATAATCTCTCCGGCCGGATCGATCAAGATCGCAGTGTCAAAAAGATGGTCCTCTTCTCGCTCAAGCAATCCGATGCCGATATAAACTCCATATCTCCGGGCCAGGCATCCCAAAGTATAGGTGAATTCACCTGGAATTGGTTCACCAAGTGGAAGGTCATGGACAGGATCATCGTTATTGGCCAGACCGGTAAGTGCTGCCTCGGGAAAGAGAATAAGGTCCACATTTTTTCCCATAGCCTCAATCATCCTTATGATTCGATCCCGATTTCTCCAGCGATCACCAGTAATACGGAGGACACAAAGACCAACCTTCATAGATTCTTATGGTCGGAAGCTCTCAAGTGATGCGCAGATCTCATCCCAGAATTCGTAATAGTCCGAGCTCGGCGCAAGATAGCGGAAAACGAAGAGAGCATCTCCATCAATACGGAAGGCAAGGAGCTCGGTGTATTCGACGTCCTCAATCTCGCGAGTGGCCTCAAAACCCTGACACTCCCGATCGCCGATTTTGATCCTTCTGGGGGTTGAGACTGCAGTCCCTCGACTCTTCTTCTCAAAGTATCGATCAGCGGCAAAGGAGAAGTCGAACTCGGATTCGATCTCATAACCCGCATACCAGAAGGAGCCTTCCTTTCCCCGATCGATCCTACGGACATAGAAGGCAACACACCCATTGCCAGTCCATTTCCGATAATAGTCAACGACCCCGGTCTGGGGGACTGTTACTGCACCAAATCCACGGGGCGGAACAAAACTTCCCCCACCCAGGATCTTAACCAGGGTTCTCCTCTGGTAAGGACTGCTCACCTGCGGTGATGGAAAAATACTCTTCTCTTCTGTTTTCTTCCTCTCCTCGCAGGTAATTAACGATAGAGCAATAAGGATGATGAGGATAATTGTTCTATTCATAATCACCCCCTTTTTAGAAGAATCCAGATAATGGCAATACCAATTACGAAATAAATTAGTCGATAACCTCTGATGAAGCTCTTGACCGCCATCGCTCCAAAGTGGCCACGAAGGCATCTCCAAAAGAGAAATAAGTAGATTGGGTAAGTAAGAAGGAAAGGATAAATTAAACCCTCCGGAATAAGATGTCGATAGATCAGAGAGTGGAGATAAAACAATGCTAAACTATAGGATAGAAATCCAATCCAGGATATCGGTCCCTTCCCAAACCTGACCGCATTGGTTCTCACCCCCGCCCGGAGATCGGAGTCATAATCTCCGACCTCATGGAATGATATTCCAGTTATACCAAGGAGACCGAAAAAGATGCCGATAGTGGCTCCGGTCTTAATATCGTTACTGAAGATGAGCCAACCTAAGAGAAAGTCAGTTACCGAAACTGAAAAAAGGGCAAAGAAGGAGAAAAATGGTTTCCCCTTCCAGACGAGCCTTGGGTGGCAATAGAAAATCCCAAGAACAATATCGAAACCAACAATAAGAAGTAGCACTGGACGCAACATGGCAAATATGGTCACACAGATAACTGCAGCAACAATCGCCAGTTTTAACATCTCATCTCGACTGAGGGCACCAGAGATTATCGGCCGGTCCCCTTTTGAAGGATCATATCGATCGTAGTAGTAACCACCCCACTCATTTAAGGCATAGCCATGGACCCAGCAGAAGAAGAAACCGATTAGACCCAATATTGCTGAAGAAAAGTGCCCATAGTTAAGAGCGGGAATCGACAACAGTATCGCAATCAGAGGTGAACCTAATCGAACACCAATCTCAAACCAGCGGATCGCCTTAAGATAAGCAGAGAGCTTCCTAATCATATACACCGATGTCGACCGGATGAACCCGATCCGGATCATAGATGCGAAAATAAACCTTCTTTCTCACCTTAGGCTTTTCACCAGGTTTCAGGACTTTAAAGATACGGTAGTTTGGGTTTGTATAGACGAGCTCGAAGTGGTTGAGGGTGTTGGGAGAGAAGTGGAACTGAAAGCACAATGACTGTCTATTAAGATTGAGGTTGTGGGTGCGGAACCTCATCGATTCCTGGTTACGGGAGAGGAGCATATCAACCTGATAGATGAACCATCTTGCTCGATAACGGAGACAAAACCTATAGAAGCTTTCCTCATCTTGATAGATGAGATGTTCGAATTCTTTTATCTTTTCCGTCACGCCTTCCGCCTCAAATTTAGGATGGAGAAGAATCGGGCGATCGGCATAAGCAAGGATAGAAGGACCCAGCGGAAAAGAGGAAAGTATTGCATCATTACGGTTGGTATTGTATCTAAGGAATCTTATAAGATCGAGGAGATAGTTTCTGGGTGGGCTGATGACTCGGACTGGTTGCTGAAAGATAAGAAAGGCATTAATGACAATTGCCAAACCCACAAGATATGTGCCAGCCTTCTTCTTCAATAAGTCACCAAGACTGACCGCAAGAAACCAGACCAGGAATGCATCGAGGCGGATAAAGAGAAGATAGAGAGGTAGAAAAATACCTGTGAGAAAGGAGATAAGGGTAACCGAACCTCTGGATTTGATTCCCCAAAAAATCCCCAGTAATCCTAATGGCAACAGCATCCCCAAAGAGCGAACTACAGTTCCAAGATCGGGACCGATGAATGGGGAAACCCACATCACCAAGGTCTCCCAGGAATATCCGGTTGGATCAGAAGGGCGGCAACCAAAATTTCTGATCTTGTCGATGATCAACCCATAGACAAATCGATACTCGGGCACCAGGGAAATTACCATGTATCGCGTCAATAGAAATGCGAAAATAACCAGCAAAAAGAAGATAAGCCTCCGTTTCAGCAAGATACTGATAAGTAATGAGTAAGTGATCAGCATTGGCAGGGAGAATAAAAATCGTGCACTGCGTTGAGGGGGAAGAATAATACCGCTTAAGAAGGCAAATCCAGCTATGAAACAAACCGACCGGAAAGGGAATTCCTTTTTGGTCAGAAAACAGAGTGTAAAATAGAGGATGAAAAGTAAATAATAGAATTGGGTCATATGCCAGGCTGCCAGGGCGGCAAATAGGAATGCTCCAGAGATTAGAAACTTGTAGTCATCTTTTCGTTCGATCCCTTCAAGAAAAAAATAGAGGTGAAAGAAGATGAGTGGGAGGGCAAAATCCTGAAGTTCAAATCCCGGAGCGGTTACAGTAGTATATAGCGCCGGAGTGACTGCATAGAGCAGACTGCCGACCATGGCTTTGATGGGATCCTTGAGGATGGTCTTCAATATAAGGAAGATAGGAATAACCCCAAGCGAAGAGAACAGCGATATGAAGACAATGATATAAAGATGGAAAGGAACTGCTCTGGGGATGAGATAGCGGTAAAGGAGACCAGAGGCAAGTTCCATAAGAGGGGTGAGCCGTTCCCTTATCTTCAAGCCCTCCGGATACTGTGCCTTAAGGTCTACCACAGGTAATCCTCCATATTCTGCCACCAGTTTGGCATTCCGGTATTGAAGGGCTGATTCAGTCCAGAAGAGCGCTGTCTCTTCAGAGAGACTGGCATGAGTTACAACAAGAAAAATTTTGATGCTAACCACAAGCAGAAACATGAGCACAACCAGCCCTTTCATCTTATCATCCTTTCAAGGATACGATCAATCTCTACTACCGCCTCATAATTACCGATGGTGATGAAGATATCTCTTAATGCTCCATAGGCAACGGCAAACCCTGGGTTGAGCTGAATCGCTCGCTTAAGATATTTGATTGCATTTTTGTAGTTACCCTTTCTTTTGAAGGCGATACCGAGCTTGTAATAAGCGGAATAGGCCTCCGGGTCAATCTCAATTGCTCGGGTAAAATAATAGCAGGCACTATCCCACCGCTTCCGTTGAATGAAGATCTCACCGAGGTAGTAATAATTAGCAGCATATCCAGGCTCCAGAGTCAGAGCGTGCCTCAATCTTAACTCGGCATCCTCAAGCCTTCCCTTCCTGATTGCAATAAGGCCGCTATCGAGGAGATCATCGGCACGGTGATCATAGCTAAGTTCCACCGCCCCTTTATTGATGAAGCAGAGATTGGCAAGCAGGGCGACAATAATAAATAAACTACAGCCCCAAAAGAGATTTCTAAAGTTCATCAAGCACGGGGTGGCCCCGAAGGGGCCACCCCAGAAAGTAGTTAGTCGATTAAGACTACTTTCCTTACCGCTACATCACTTGTGGTGCTCAGTCGAAGGAGATAAACACCAGCCGGTAGTTCACTCTTCCAATGGAGCCGATGGAATCCAGCATCGACTTCGCCATCGATCAGTCTCGCCATCTCCCGCCCGACCGTATTGTAGACCGCCAGCGTCACCTTTCCTTTTTCTGGCAAGGCGAAGCTAATGTTAACAAGACCATGGGATGGGTTAGGAGAAGGTGGCTCAAAGGCGAATCGGAGCGGGATCCTATTCTCCCTTCCACTAACACCGGTCTGGACCACAATTGCGTATCCTTCATAAGGCCGGTAGTTGTGCTTGGTCACCGTTACCCACATCGTGTCATTGAGGATCTCGGGATCGATGTTGAAAGTGGCAACACCGGAACTGTTGGTGTATTTGACCTGATATTCCGGATCCTGCTTGCACATGACACAGACTCGGGCATCAGCAACCGGATCCTTGTTATCGCTCACCGTCACCGTAAAGACAGAAGGACCGAGTGGAACGCGATCCGGATGGGTAACATTGAGGGTGATCGGGAACTGGGTCCAGAGCTCCATCTGAGGATCACCATAGAGGGTATAGGTGTACATGCAGTGCCGGACATAGTTGTCGCCCACATAGGGAGCACACCGGTCGTTCAGCTCAGCAAGGGTATGTCCGATGTTGTAAACACCGTGGTTGGTCAACTCATCGTAGAACCAGATGCACTGCCACTCGGAACGTCCCTTACTGTCGATCGTCCCATAGCCGTATCTTGTGTTGCCGAGGAATGCGGCCGCACCACCATGCGTGTTGTTCATCATATGCTCGACATAGCAGTCCTGACTATAGTCGAGCTGACCGATGAGGCAGCAGATTGCAGTAACAATACCGGTGAGCGGCGGGGCATTGGTGAGATTATCGGCGTCGCTATTGGTATGATAGTAAGTCCCGCCCCATCGATTCCAGTTGCCGTGGGCGGAGATGTTGGTATAGCCGAAGCCGACATTGAAGGAGTCGCTGATCTCCTGAGTCGTCAGGGTTCTCTGCCAGTCATACCTTTTGGCATCATGCCAGGAGGGAGGATCATGGAGGGCGATCGTATCATTGACCGGACAGCCATAATTACTCCAGAGCACATAGGCCGGCATGAAGATCTTCTCATGGAAACCACTCGAGGGTGACTCCCGCTCATACTTCATCGTCTTGTTGATGTAGTTCTGGATCTCCGCCGAATTGTTCACCGAGAACCGACCAAGATAGGCCTCCGAATACCAGTCATCATCATAATCGGCATACCAGAAATCGGTGGGAATCCGATTATCATGGGAGGTGGACATGATCACCTTCTTCATCGGGAATACCCCCCAGTCACCAACACAGAGGAAATAATCGGTGCCATGATTCTGATTGTAATCCTGAATGAAGTTCCGCACCTTCACCGTATCATTGGCCCCAGGATAGTTGTTCC
>Ga0180300_10000694_pt1 | contig 15097 bp, 15 predicted proteins | sample GuaBasSediGuay15_FD_121798 | JGI IMG/M metagenome (GOLD analysis project Ga0180300, IMG submission 121798) | Subseafloor sediment microbial communities from Guaymas Basin, Gulf of California, Mexico - Guay15, Core 4569-2, 21-24 cm | ecosystem: Environmental > Aquatic > Marine > Hydrothermal... | reverse complement strand
CCTGAATATCCATTCCTCTTCCATGTACTTTTTCCTCAGTTTTTCGGCGAGTTTTAATTCATATTCACTTAAGGTTCCATTATATGCCCTACCAAGTATCTTTTCAAACCCCTTCCTCAGAGCTGTTTTTGCTTTATCGATCGTAATTCCTTCAATCTCCTTTTTTAGGCACGTCATTCCATCTTCTGGTTTCTTTATTCCTTCTTTTAGATTCTTAACCGGATCCCTAAGCAATTCACTCATGGCTTTGAAGTTGAAATCTATCAGAAAACTACCACCGACATTTACAACGCCTTGGGATGTTAGTTGACCGCTTCCCGAGATCTTCTTTCCATTGGCATAGACGCCAAATCTTTTTTCATCTATGCTGACATCATTTATACCCAAGTTATGAAGGGCTTCTACCACACCTCCCAGGATGAATTTATAAACGTTCCTCGGTCCATGAGGGATTTTTGGGGTATCCTCCCTGAAGATAATGTTGTAGATTATCTGATCTTTATCAGAGTAGCCAGTTCCACCACCGAGAATTCGTCGAATTATGGGGATGCCCTTTTCCTTACACGTGTCAACGTGGATGTCTTCATATACCAGCTGATGGTATCCGATATATATGGCAGGCTTAGAAGGTCTCCAGAAGAGGATTGTATTATCTACCATTCCCTTGCCAATTGCTTTCATTATGGAATCAAATATTGTTGCAGCGAGAACATTATCTGTCTGATCTAAATCGATGAATCTCCATTTCATCTTAATTGCTCTGGCAATAATGCACAGCATGCCTTAAATTCTTTAATTTCTAGGTTAAGTCTTTTGGCCTCTTTGTAAGCCATTGATGTTGGAACAGCCACATTATTAACCCCCGAGAGTACTGCAAGTTTGTCTATCTCTGCCCTTAGTTCACCCTTTCCCCTGGCGCAACCTAGGGATATATGACTCTTTGGGAACTTAATCCTGGCCAGACATAAAATCTTGATTAGGTCCATTGGATTTATTCTTACATTCTCCATCGGGGTCCCCTTGAGATTTGTTAAACCGATTATGACAACGTTTGTGGGATTTATACTGGAGATTATTTTCAGGGCATTTAATTCATGCATTAATTTTCCATAATGCAAACCCACACAAACGTGAGGTGATATATTCTCGATCTTCGCTTTTTCAAATGCCTTGAGGGTTTTTTCATAATCCTTTGGGTGGAGCCCAGTGCCATAAATCTCCCGGGTTGTTTTTTCGGAACCCACAATATCTACACAAACACCTTCTATCCCGGCTTCCTTTAGACCTTTTGCTTCGTCATAGTTTACAATGCCTGTATGCGCAATAAGAATTAGGTCTGTTTTTTCTTTTATCTCTTTAATGGCATCTAAAAAGTGATAGAGGGGAACCTTTCCCTCTCTTGTGCATCCTCCGGTGATTAATGCCCCAGTTGAGCCCTGCTCATGAAATTTCAGGCACGTCTTCACTAATTCCCTTGGGGTTGTCGCGGGAGTAAGTCTCTCTATCAGTATTCTGCCACAATGTTTACAGTTCAGGGCGCAATAAGATCCCGTTACTGAAATAGCTGGGAAGTGGTTGGATGTATAGTAGAAATTGATACTCTGCCCGAAATTTTTGTAGGATATCTCTCTGGACCTATGGATCAACTCCTTAAGCTCGACATCTCTATTCATTGTTCTCCAACAAACCTTTTACTGCCACTATGAGTCGAAAATACCCGGATTTACTCTCACCCTGTTCTGCTCCAGAGCTAAATCTCTGGCATTGAAACCCATTGCCAGCCCCAAGAGTTGTGGATAATGGAGCACTGGAATTCCAAATTTTTTCTGCAGTTCGTTTTCTATCGCCCTTTGATTCGCATCATACATAACATGGCAAAATGGACACGCGGTAATCATCAAATCCGCCCCGACATCCTTCACATTCTGTAACTTCTGCCCAGTCATGTTATACGCAATATCTTTATCCGCGCCGAGAACGAAACCACCACAACACAGATTTTTGTCGAAATAGTCAACTGATTTAGCACCCGTCACCTCAATTAATTCATCCAAACTCTTTGGTTCCCGGGGATCGTCAAACTTGATCTGCTCCGACGGCTTGAGAAGATGACAGCCATAGTGGGCGGCTACTTTTACATTTAATGGATTCTTTACTGTCTTTTTAATTTCATCAATACCGATATCTTCATAAAGAATTCTGATCATATGTTTAACCTCGGATGTCCCCCTGAATTCCCTGTCAATATCTGCAAGAATTTCATTCACTTTATCCCTCAGCTCAGAATTTTCCACAAGTTTGTTTCTCGCCTTAACTAATGAGCCATTACAACCATTGCACAGAACCATCAAATCCAGACCTAATGACTCCGCCATTGAAATTACTCTGGCAGACATCGCAAGATGGGTGAGTTCATTGATCTGTTCATAGTAGAGTCCACAACACCCGGCACCCTCGAGATCCACCAGTTCAACATCAAGGTTATCCATTACCTTTCGTGTTGAAAGATCGTAATTGGATTCCCTGAATGGGATGGTGCAACCAAGGTAATACGCATATTTCTTCATTTTAGCGTTGTTTTTTGGATTATCTTTTTTATTTCATCCGTAGTCTCTACAGCTGGTAAATTCATCCTTTCCCTTCTTTTATTCTCAAGTTCTCCGATCTGGACAGTATACCCTGTGGTTTTTAGGTTTTCAACGAGGGGTTTTATGAACTCTGGCATTCCGTCTTTTTTGATGGTTATCCTCCGTATCAGATTGATCAGATCGGCGACATTCGTCTTTGTCGGACATCTCTCCTCGCAGGTGTAACAGTTCGCACATAACCATATATCCTCTGGTTCCATATTCAGCATCACCTTATGGATTATCCTCCTTGGGTTATAATCTGATATTCTTGCAACGGGACAACCACCGGTGCACATACCGCAACTGAAACAATTCACCAAGGATTTACCTTCAGGATCTGCTAAAATCTTTTCTTTTAGATTCATCGTCTAGAATATATCTATTGATTTCCCCCTTTATCCATCTCGTTAAGAATATCAACCAATTTCTTCGATTCTTCTGTTCCAATCCATTCAATTCTTAATGAATCGGGAGCTATACCTAACTGTTCTACCAACTCCTTCGTCGCCAAAATTCTCTTTTTTGCCCTTAAATTTCCAGATACATAGTGGCAGCCATCCGGTGGGCATCCCGCGATCAGAATACCTTTAACTCCACAACTAAATGCCTTCAATATAATCTGTGCATCAACCCTTCCAGTACATGGAATTCTGATTATTTTTGTATTCTCCGGATATTTCAGTTTCTCATAACCCGCCTTGTCTGCGGCATTATAGGAACTCCACTTGCACAGGAAGGCGAGAATATCACCCTCTTTCACTGTATTTTCAATCTGAGCGAGAAGCCCCTTGTCATCATAACCTATTAATTGATTTGCTCCCGAAGCGCAGGCTGCAGTACATACGCCACATCCCATGCACATGGAAGGATCTACTTTTATACCCCCGTCAGAATAAATCGCGCCAGATGGGCATATATCCAAACAGATTTTGCAGCCAACTTCACTACAGATATCACCGTTTATATCTGCAACAGGTGTCTTCATATCTACCCTTTCCTTATTCAACAGATTTATTACAGTTACAGCTACATCCCTGGCCTCGGATATGCTCTCTGCCACTGGCTTTGGAAAGGCAGCGGCCCCGCAGACAAAAATTCCCCTTGGATTTGAATCTACGGAAAGTGAAGAGTTCACATAATCGACGGGAAATTCCCCATCTGAGGGAATTCCTAATTTCTCCAGTAGTTCATAATCCGGAACTGAGCCAGTTATTAATACAACACTATCGGTATCAAGTTCTATGGTCTTTCCAAGAAGTATATCCTCCGTCCTGATAAGGAGCTTGTCTCCTTTTTCAACAATCTCTGAAGGTCTTCCCTGGATGAAATTAACCCCGCAGGTTTCTCTCACAGTAGTATAGAGGTTCTCAAAGTCGCCGTAACTCCTCAGGTCGATGTAGGTAACGTAAACATCAACCTCTGGATCGGTATCTTTTATCAGTTTTGCCTCCTTCAGGCCTAAAAGACAGCAAACCCTTGAGCAGTAAGGCAGATGATTTTCATCTCTGGAGCCAGCACAGAGTACAATCACAACCTTCTTTGGATTTATCAGCCTGTTAGCAAATTTCCTCTCAAATTCCAGCTTTGTAAAAACATTCTTATATTTCCCATAACCGTACTCCTTTATCATCCTTGCATCATATTCCTTCATCCCGGTAGCTAGAATAATCGAGCCCACGTCCAGCTCAATTTCCGTTTCATCCAATTTTATCTTATCACAGACCTTAGCACATTTGCCGCATCCTGTGCAGTTTTCAAAATCAATTCCATAGCTGTCGGGATGTGTAGCCCTGTAGTAGATGGCCTTTCTTTCAATTCCATCATCATCCACAGTTACCGGGCAGACTTCCTTGCACTTCCCACAGAGGTCACAATCTTCTATGACTTTGCCTCTGGTTCTTATCGTTGCCCTGTAATTTCCAATCTCACCGGAAATTTCCTTCAGTTCGGAATTGACCAGAATTTCAATGTTCTTGTCTCTCACGACTTCATTGATCAATGGATAGAGTGTATGGGAATTTGGCATTCCTTCAGGATATAAGCGATCTAATTTCGCGATCGTTCCACCTAGGAAAGGTTCCTTTTCAATCAGATATGTTTTAAATCCAGCAGACGCTACCTGTCTTGCAGTCTCTAATCCTGCGACCCCCCCGCCGATAATCAGTGCGGATTTATTCTTGATTTCAAATCCCCCAGTGGATGTTTCATCAGAGATTCTTACCTTCTCAACCGCACCTTTAATCAAATCTCTTATCTTTCCATCAGCATGGCCCGGATAAGCAACATGCTCCCTGATATTCACATATTCCGGGTTAAATTCGGCAAAAAATTTCTCTGCAATTCTAGGGGTACATCCCGCAATCACGATCTTTTCATTTTTCTTTATCGAATTGGCAATCAATTCTTTTCCTTCCTCGGAACACAATTTGGAAGAGGTTTTTACCACTACTCCATCACCAAAATCAAGATTCTGGGGGATATCTATCTCGCCGTTACAATCACAAATAAAGACCTTCATTTTAACTCCTTAGACCTATCATCATAAGATGTATGTAGCAGATGATGAGAAAGTTCACTTAGCGGTTCTTTCAGAAAATCCTCATATATCATTTTTATTTCCGGGTTTTCATGTGACTTTCTTATCTCCCGCGTTTTATCATCCCGGTTTAAAGCATCTGTTCGCTCCCTGATCATGAATTTATTGGTCATTATAGACTGTCCTCCGCCACCAATACACCCTCCAGGACATGCCATAAATTCAATGAAATGATAATCTGCAAATTCACCACCATTCCTGACAGATTCACAAATAAGTTTGGCGTTTTCAAGACCGTGAGCCACAGCTACTTTCACATCAAGGCCGTTTATCGGTATAACTGCCTTTTTAATTCCTTCGAGCGTTCCAAGTTCCTCAAATTCCAGTGATTCAAGGGTTTTACCCGTAATGACTTCATAGGCTGTTCGCAGTGCTGCTTCCATCACCCCGCCCGTTCTACCGAAGATCGTTGCTGCTCCAGTATATTGACCGAGCAATGGATCTGGGTTCTCATCGGGCATCTCTGCAAGATTTATTCCCGCCATCTTGAGCAGTTTACCCAGTTCCCGGTCTGTAAGTACTATGTCCACATCTGGGAATCTCTCCTCTTCTTTGACCTTCTTTTTTTCCAGCCAATACTTGAAGGCATCGCACATCTCAGGTCTCTTGGCTTCAAACTTCTTTGCGGTGCAGGGCATGATAGATACAACCACCATATCCCTCGGATCTATGCCAAGTTTTTCTGCAGCGTAGGTTTTTGCAACAGCACCAAACATCTGCTGTGGAGACTTTGCCGATGAGATATGTGGAATAAGATCGGGATAAAAGGTTTCACAGAATTTTACCCATGCGGGTGAGCAGGAGGTAAACTGTGGCAAAACCCCCTTCACCCTTATCCTTTTTATAAGTTCATTCCCTTCCTCTACGATCGTTAGATCAGCTGCAAAGTTGGTGTCCCATACCCTATCGAATCCTATTCTTCGTAAAGCGGCATATATCTTATTCATGACGAGGGTTCCGGGTTCCATACCAAATTCCTCGCCAAGAGTGGCTCTCAGTGCGGGGGCGAACTGAACTACAACAAACTTCCTGGGGTCTTTCAGGGCATCCCACACCTCTCTGGTATCGTCAATCTCGCGCATCGCACCCAATGGCCTGGAAAAGGGACACATACTGCAATCCGCCCACTCCCTGAAAACCATGTGGCTTTTTTCCTGATAGCCCGTCGGGCAGGCATGAATACACTGTCCGCACCTGGTGCACTTTACATCATCTATCAGAACCCCTAATTCTTCATCAAATGTAAGCGCCTCAACACCCTGAATATCTCTACACGTATCAATACAGGATTTACATCTCACGCACCTATTTGGATCATGAACAAGAGAGGGATCAGATATCCAAGGCTCAAAATTCCATTTTTTCCTCTCATCCAAATTTATGAGCCCACCTTCCGCTGCCTCAATTGCTACAAACTCCTGCATCTGCCGCACTATCATGCATTCCTGATTGTCCCTCAGGCATTCGAGCCGCTCTTTAAGTGTCTTTTCTACGAGTGGTGATTGTGTGTTTATTACCATCCCATCCCTTACAACTTTTTTCCTTAAGGATTTAACCGGGTAAACTCTATCATCAACTTCAGCTATATGAAGCAGAGGGCATTCCTCGTTATGGACCCATTCGATCTCCGGGCATTCGAAAGGAAGCCAGAATTTTTTACCCTCGCGCCAGAGGAGTTCATAAACTGTCAGCTCTCCATCTATTTTTATTTCTTTACCATCTATTTTTACAATCATTTTTATCTGTATTTCAAACCCTCTTAATACCTCTCAAAAACAGATATGCAATTAGGCCACCAACCAAAGCAGTAATAAGTTGGGGCCAGCCCAGCATTATTGCCACCTTTGAAGCTATCTCCTTCTTAAGAAGCAAGTCGATAACTATCGAAGTGGTGCTGAACAGGAAAATAAATTTTAAAACACTGGCAGATATTACCCCAAGCCAATAATTCCTCTCTTTTAGATAACCAAAGGTTACGATCAGAATGGTATTTCCCAGCATAATGAAAGGTATCATCGGTGCAAGCACCACGGGCAGAAGCCCAACTGATAAAGCGATCACGCTCGGGATTAAACCGATAAGAATTGCACTTGGGGTGCCCAATAAAAACGCAGAAATAAAAAGGGTGGCATTAACAATTGGCCCGGTAATTATCTGCTGACGGAACAGGGGCGCCATCGTTACAACTCCCAATAGTAAAATAAATTTAAAAGCATACTTAGCCGAATTGAGGAATGTACTCTTTTCGATGGTCAAAAAATCTACGTTCGACATTTTTACACCTCCTTTACAAAATTATAAAAATAGAATATAATGAATGATCATTATAAATTTATAATTACATATATAAATAACAATCGTTAAAAATAGAACAATTTCAGTGCGATCTCTCTATCTGTTTACAAATTGGTTTTTCTCCTTTAATCATATCACATATCTCACAGATCGATTTTTCACCTGTGGTAAGTTTGCATATATCGCAGACTTGGGCACTTAGACTTTCAGGTGCATTATTTTCGATTATATCCTGTGCCAGTTTATTTATCGCCTTTTTTGTTTCCTGCCCGAGGGTCACATCATGTCCCCTTTTATTGGCCAGATACTGTGAAACCGCTGCCTGAGTTATCTCTAATCTCTCGGAAACCTCCCTTCTGGACATCCCTCGTTTTACCAGCTCCTTTACCAGTTCCGATCTTATGCTTGGCAGGATATACCATACTATTATCTCACATGGTGCTTTCATTTCATATTCTCTGAAGCATTATTAGAATATGATTTTTAATCTTTAACTCTACCACTTTTTTAGTGATTAGGTTTTTTCTTTATTAAAATCACTATCAGTCTGATTTTTCATCCCTGTTCTATCCAGTGACATACCCTGCACTTTTTCCTTAAATCTATTATACATTATGTCATAAAACTTTAACTTAGTTTTTCCATTCTCCTGTGTAGTATAAAACTGACTTCCCCGATCTGTTAGTATCTGTTTTGGTGATCCATACGTTTCTCGATTTTGGTTGGGGCCCAACAGTGTGCTTTTCTTGGGCGATAATCCACCCACATTCTTTAATCGATGGGTTACTCTTTGGTACGATTGACTTATTTATCACCAATCGTATTATTTCTTGTGTGCGGGAATTTTGCACACCCTATAATAAAGAGAATAAAAAATGCATAACTTGGTAATCATCGGTGGAGGAGGAGCAGGTTTAACAGCTGCATTAACCGCAAAGAAAACAAACCATGAAGCGGATGTTACCCTGATTACTAATGAACGGCTTTCTTATTCCCCCTGCGCATTGCCGTTTGTTATCGGTGGTGAGATAGATATTGAAAAGATAGCAAAGGGTATAGAGGAAATCTGCGAAAATAGTGGTATAAATTGTGTGATAGATGAGGCAATTTCTATTGATACTGAAAAAAAGGTTGTGGAAACCAAAAAAAGAAGGAAATTTCCCTACGATTCCCTGATCATTGCCACTGGGGGAATTCCCCGCGTACCACCAATAAAGGGTGTTGATCTGGAAAATGTTTTTACACTGCAGAGAATAGAGGATGCAGAGAAGATAATAAAAAAGGCTAAGGAATCTAAATCGGCAGTCGTGATTGGAGCTGGAGCCGTTGGCCTGGAGGTGGCGGCAGCCCTTACCAAACTGGGACTAAAGGTGACTTTGGTAGAGATGTTTGATCATGTTCTTTCTCGCTGTCTGGATGAGGAATTCTCTGAGATTATAGAGCAGAAACTAAAAGAGGAGGGAATTGAACTCATAATGGGGAGTTGTGTGGAAGAAATTTTGGGGGATAAAGAGGTAAAAGCAGTAAGAATCTGTGACAGAGATCTTCCTGCAGATATTGTCATTTTGGGAACGGGAATTAGACCCAATACAGAGATAGCAGAAAAAGCGGGTATAGAAACAGTAGATGGTGGTATAAAAACGGATGGATACATGCAGACAAATGTAAAGGATGTCTATGCTGCAGGAGATTGTGTTGATTCCAGATCACTGATCACTGGAAGATTGATGTTAAGTCAATTGGGAACAACTGCTATAAGGCATGGAATGACCGCTGGGATGAACTCTGTTGGGGGGTATGCCACATTTGAGGGTGTACTGAATTCCATTATTCTCAAGATATTTGATCTGGAAATTGGAAGGACGGGATTGACAGAGAAAGACGCCAAGGAGGAAGAAATAGAAATAGTAACCGGTAGGATAAAATCCACCACCAAGTCAGAGTATTATCCAGAATCAAAAGAGATAGACGTGAAATTAATCTTCAATGCATTAAACAGGAGGGTCATTGGGGCACAGATGATAGGTGGGGGTGAAGTAGCTGGAAAAATAGATTTGGCAGCATTTGCCATAGCAAAGAATGCGTGTATTGAGGATATAATGAAGCTCAAATATTGCTATACACCGCCATTGACCCCTTCACATAATGCCCTGGTTCTCGCAGCGGAGAATGCCTTCAAGAAATTGAGAAGGATAAAGGAGGAAAGAAAGAGGAGATTCTAGATCTAAAGCCTCTCAACCTTCCTTCCAGCTTCTTCATGACATCCGGCAGGGTTCCTAAATCCTTTCTGGGATCTGTCAAGGACTACTTCTGGAGTGATGGATAAAGAGAGAGATAGTATCTGAAGTCTTGAAGAGAGTAGAGGATTTAGCAGAAAAAATTGAAGTGGATATCTCCAATGGAGCAACCACTGTAAGATAAATAAACATATTCCCTAAGGATTTAAGTGGTTAGGGTTTATATGAAGCAATAGATAATCTGAAACAGAATGGACACAAGAGAAGATGTGAAGAGGATTATAGAGAAGATAAGGCCAGCATTGCAGGCCGATGGAGGGGATATAGAACTGATAGGTATAAATGGAGAGATAGTTAAGGTAAAATTACGAGGAGCATGTACTGGCTGTCCCCTGTCCCAGATGACATTAAAAGGTTTTGTGGAAGATGCTATTAAAAAGAATGTTTCAGGGATAGAGAAGGTAGAGGTGGTGTGATGCCAAGAAGTGAAATGATTCTGACCTACATAACATGTAAGGAGAAATCCGAAGCGAGGAGGATATCTGAACATCTACTAAAGAAGCGGTTGATCGCCTGCGCTAATATATTCCCGATTGAGAGTATGCACTGGTGGAAGGATAAAATTAAATTTGATGAGATCAAAAGGGAAATTAAAAGGGTTCATAGTTACGAGTCTTGTATACTGATAGAAGTAGAGGCAAATGATGAGTTTCTGGAATGGATTGAAGGGGAGGTAGAAGATGCTCACCGTTAAAGATCTAAGGCTGGAGAGGGATAAACGGGAGATATTACACGGAATAGATCTAGAGGTAAAGAAGGGGGAAATTCACGCTGTTCTTGGTCCGAATGGTGCTGGAAAATCCTCTCTAGCCTATGCATTGATGGGTTGCAGGGGCTATGAACCTATTGCGGGAAAGATAATCTTCAATGATGTAGATATAACAAATTTAAGCATAACCGAGAGGGCAAAATTAGGAATCACATTGGCCTGGCAGGAACCGGCGAGGTTTGAAGGTTTAACCGTGAATGACTATCTTTCCCTTGGGAAGAAGAATGACGTAAAAGAGGCATTGGAAATGGTAAACCTGAATCCGGAGAGGTATCTGAACAGATTCATTGAAACACTGAGTGGTGGTGAGAGGAAGAGGGTCGAGCTCGCATCTATAGTAACTCTGAAACCAAAGCTGGCGATACTGGATGAACCGGATTCGGGTATTGATTTCATTTCCCTAAATGATTTACTTGAGCTCATGATTAAATTAAAAAATGATACAACCATTCTTCTCATAACACACAATGAGGCTGTAGCGGCAATTTCTGATAAAGCAACCATGCTCTGTGATGGTTACATTGTAAAGGATGGCACTCCATCAGAAGTGACGAAATACTTCAGAGATATCTGTAGGAGATGTCCATCAGAAAAATATTCCAAAGTGAGGCTGAAACATGAGACTTAAGGGAATATTAAAGGCTTATGAGCTCTCTGGTGGAAAGCCAGAGGATCTTACATCGAAAGATATAGGAAGTATGATAGTTGAGGGAAATAAAATTCTCAGCTCAAACATTGTTGAGGGAATTCTCATAGAAAAGGAGGAAACGGAAACCGGGGTAAAGGTAAAAATCGTTGTGGGGAAAGGGCAAAGGATCAAGAAACCCATACATTTATGCTTCGGTGTTCTCCCGAAAGAGGGTTTACAGGAGATTATCTCTGAAATAATAGTTGAGGAGAATGCAAGCGCGGATATTAAAGCCTGCTGTACCTTTCCGAATGCCAGAAAGGTTAAACATGTAATGGATGCAAAATTCATCCTTGAGAGAAATTCATCTCTCTCATACCAAGAAACACATTTTCACGGGCATTATGGGGGAATAGAGGTGATCCCAAAGGCAAAGATGATGGTGAATGAAAATAGTGCATTAAAAACAATTTTCTCATTGGTAACGGGAAGGGTTGGAAAACTGGACATTGATTATGAAGTGGATGCAAAAAAGAATTCGACTACGGAAATTCTTACAAAGGTTTATGGAAAATCTACAGATAAGATCAAGATCAGGGAGGGGGTTAGATTAAACGGCGAAAATGCAAGGAGTGTTATAAAAAGCCGGATCGCAGTAAAGGATAACGCTGTGAGTGAAATCACAAATATCACGGAGGGGAATGCGCCCTACACACAGGGACATGTCGACTGTACTGAAATTGTCAGAGGTAAAGCGATATCCAGGGCTATTCCGATAGTCTCCGTAACAAATGAAAAAGCAAAGGTGACGCATGAAGCTGCAATTGGAACCGTTAATAAGAAAGAATTGGAAACATTGATGGCTCATGGCTTGGAAAGGGACAAGGCGGTTGATATGATTATTGAGGGAATATTGAGGTAATCTTTTCTAAGCGTTAAACATCAGCAGTTCTGGTTTGAAGATTAAGAGAATTCCTAAAATAAACATCAATAAACCCCCGATTAATTTCAGAATTCTTCCCTGTCTTTCTGTAAGCCGTTCTGACTTGAAGGAGTAGAGGAAATTCCCAAGGATTGCGAATAAGGGGATTATGTAAATCAGGGAATAGAACGCGGTATAGATATAATAATGAATGCTCATCTGCTGACCATAGAGCTGGAATAACGCCGCAAGATAGGTCATCGGAAGCATTGCGGTGCATCCTAATTCAATTAGATTGACGAATATAGCCAGCAATATTACTTCGATCAGGACAAAAAATAATGCCCTTTTGCTCTCTGCATTCTTTACCTCCCGGACTATTCTCCCAGCCCTTAGAGATATCCTGCTCCTGTAATTCTCAGGAATTCCAAGGGAAGGGAATTTCCCAAAGAAAAAGAAATCTTTGATATTGATAATTCCGGCGATTATTACAATTCCACCAATCAGTTTCATCAATATGTCTCTGTATGTCTCGAATATCAGGGAGCCGGCAAAGATGATTAGCATTATGAAGGCAAAGTACATGGCGCCAGAAGTCAGAATAAATACGGAACCTATTAAACACATCCTCTTTCTGGACCGGGTATAGGTGAGTAAGGAAAGTAATATCATTAACACAGTAAAAGCACAGGGATTAAAGCCGTCTACCAATGCAACCACAAAAACAAACATTGGAAAGGGGAGCCCCTTTGCAAAATTCTCCACAACTCTTGAGGGGGTTGTTACGGCAAGAACGAATCCAGAGATTATTAACAGGGTAATAAAACCAACAACCCAATATCTTGGCTCCAAGGATGTTCTTTCCCTGAGTACCAGATATGAAATCAGGTAGATCAACATAACCGAGAGAATTGATATATGGATCCAAGTCATTCCCTGAATTGGTTTCTCTATCCCGTTTATTTCCATTGAGGGGATTTCACTCTCTATGATCTCTCCCGTTTTTGCGTCGATTTTTACCAGAACATCCGGATACTGGAGATTTGATCTGATCCTTTGAGGAGTCCACCACGCCACCAGATAGAAGTTATCTACCAATGTTACGGTAGCTATTGAATTCGGATTTTCTTTCAGTAATTCCTTGACGAGGGAATTTCTTTTGGATACGTCAATGGCATTTTTTTCTTCTAATGGACAGGTAAGATTCAGACATTCCCGAACTGCCAACTCCATCTGATTTCTGTAGCCGATATACGCCTTGTAACCCTGATGATAAATTAGCTCTCCAGAATCCTTATTAAATCCTATAAACACCTTGTTCCCGATGAAGGTTCTCGGTACTCCAGCAGGGATTGTGTCATACTCCATACACATATCCTTGAACAGTCCAATGTTTTTGCCTGCTTCAAAATATCTCACCACCAGCGAAGGGTATCTTCTCTCCAATTCCTCTAAAAAAGGTTTTTCTTCTGCACAGTACGGACAATTTGGGGAGTAGAAGAAATAGATAGTAATCACTTTATCCTGACCTCTAAGGGTTGTGGTAGTTGAAGAGGTGGTTGTCGTAGAAGTTGTTGTGACAGTAGTTGTCGTAGTTGTTGTAATTTCCGTTACCGTGAAATTTACCCTTTTCTGTAGATTGCCGAAATTTGCCTCTGCAAAATAGTTTCCGGCTTCTTTGGGAATAAAATAGAAATTTTTTGACAGATCATCTCTTAACGGAGTATCTCCCGCACAGGTATAACACTGCCCAGGTGAGGGTTTTTTATAGAGAATTCGAATCTGGTTAAATTTTTTAGGACTGACTTCCATATACACGGCAAAATTCCCACCGACAGGCTCAGTAGGATGAATCTCTAAATGGAATTTTATGGTTTCTCCAACAGATATAATGTCTTTATCTGCCGTTAAGGTTAGGGTAGTTGCGGAGACACAGGGGATATATGTGAATATCACAAAAGTTAAGATTAATTTCTTCATTTTCATAGAAATTAATTGGTAGGCTCACCCAGGTTCACGCCTGTACTATTCCTATGAGCATATCTACTCAAAAGTATCAGAATAATGTTGGCATCCCTGTTTGTTTTTCTGACCACTAACTTAGGGATTACTTATGCTTTGCTATCTCTCCCTTCAGCCATTCAACAGCTTTATCGATCTTCATCAGATTATTCAGTTCATTTGGGTTGCTCATCTCGACATCAAAGATCCAGCCATCTCCATAGGGGTCTTTATTGATCAAAGTGGGATCGTCATATAACTTTTCATTAGTCGCTTTTATCTTCCCAGAAACAGGAGCAAAAATTTTTCCAACCCACTTTCCAGTTTCTATCGTTCCAACCTCAGAATCCTGTTTTACCTCATCACCCTCGAACGGCATCTCAACATAACTTATATCTCCGGCCATTTTCTGTGCAAAGTCTATAAGTCCAACCTTTGCTATTTTTCCATCTACTTTAGCCCACATAAACTCCTTGTGATAATACAATTCATCCGGCATATTATATCCTTCTACATCCATTTTTATCACTGAATATAATTTTATAATTATTTCTCATCACATATTAAAAAATGCGTATTATAGTGGCTTTGAGACATAATTTACGTATCCCACACATCTGCAGCTAATATACTTATTCCTCTGTAAACAGCTATCCTACAAGAATGCCCAATTTTTTTAGTATGTCGGCTTAGTATGGGATAATGGAGAAAAATAGGCCCCATAGCTATTGATTTTGGGAGAAATCTAAGTTGTCAAAGTCGAGTTCTAACATTTCTGCTGTTAATGTCACCTCTAAACTTAGTGTGCTAATTCAGCAAATCATTTATATTATTGAAGAAACCATCTCAGTAACTCCCCAAAATCTTCAGAAAAGTGGTTTTTTCTTTAACTGAGTTTAGAGTATCTTTGATCCTTTCATCATCCAAAGAACCCTCAAAATCCACAAAGAAGAAATACT
>Ga0180300_10000693_pt1 | contig 15098 bp, 11 predicted proteins | sample GuaBasSediGuay15_FD_121798 | JGI IMG/M metagenome (GOLD analysis project Ga0180300, IMG submission 121798) | Subseafloor sediment microbial communities from Guaymas Basin, Gulf of California, Mexico - Guay15, Core 4569-2, 21-24 cm | ecosystem: Environmental > Aquatic > Marine > Hydrothermal... | reverse complement strand
TGCTTGATTTTATTTTGGAGTTTATTAAAATAGTAAAAAATAAAATTGAGAGATAAAAATGTTTGAAGATATAAAAGCTATATTTGAAAGGGATCCTGCTGCAAGAAGTATATGGGAGGTTTTACTTTACCCTGGATTACATGCTATCTTCTGGCATAGAATTGCTCATTTTCTTTATCGACACAAATTCTACTTTCTGGCAAGGTTAATTTCTCAGATAGTTCGCTTTTTTACCGGAATTGAAATCCATCCTGGAGCTAAAATTGGAAAGGGATTTTTTATAGATCATGGAATGGGTGTTGTTATAGGAGAAACTGCAGAGATAGGCGATAATGTAACCTTATTTCAGGGGGTTACGCTGGGAGGGACTGGCAAGGAGAAAGGGAAAAGACATCCTACCATTGGAAATAATGTTACTATTGCAGCAGGTGCCAAGATACTGGGTAACATAAAGATAGGTGATAATGTAAATATAGGAGCAGGTTCTGTAGTTATAAGGGATGTTCCTCCCCATTCTACGGTGGTGGGAGTTCCGGGTAGAGTGGTTAAACACAGGGGAAAAAGAGTATTTGGTGTAACTCTCGATCATGGCAACCTTCCGGACCCAATTCTTGAAAGATTGGAGGAGTTTAGACGTGAGTTAAATGAGATAGAAAAAGTCGTCAATGCCTGGAAAATGGAGGATTTGAAAAAAAGTCTTGACCAGGAAGCAAAAATTTATGGAAAAGAAAAACCCAAAGGCAGGAGATAAACTTTGGGAGGTAAGAATAGAAGAAGAGGAAGATTCTTACCGGTTTTATCTTGTATCTTCTCAAAAACCTTTGGTTATTGTAGAAACACCTCTTGGAAAATTTCGACGGATGTTTAGCCTTTTCAATGAAAGTTACCCCCCTTTACAGTTACCTGTATTTTATGTATCCCCTCGACAAAAAGCTACAGTAGAGCAGACACAAAAGATGCACGGGTTTAACTTACAACAGTTAACCCCCCGCCATATAATTCTCTGGATAGATAATCCTCAAAAAAAGTTTCTGTACGAGATTACTTTTTTCAGCAAAAAGATTAAAAGTTTTTTCAAAAAAGAATACATCCTGGCATTTAACAAAAAAGAAGCTGTAGAATATTCAAGTAGATTTAGACCCACCTACCAGGTAAAGGTCAAAAAAGCCAAAAAAATGGATTGTTACCCAATTGTAAGTATAACAGAAGACAGGATAGTTTTAAATAGAGCGGTTTAAATTAATGGAGAAACAAAAAATCTCTGGAGCACTGGCTCCCTCCCTGACTGCGAGAACAGGAAGTTTTAAGCTCCTTTCCATTTTCGGAATAAGTATTCATATAAATTATACCTGGTTTATTGTGGTAGTTCTGGTAGCCTGGAGCCTGGCATCTGGTTATTTTCCCCAGCAAGTTCCTGGCAGGTCTTCTCTGATTTACTGGGGGATGGGTTTTCTTGCCTCGATAGTCTTTTTTCTTTGTATTTTAGCCCACGAGATGTCCCACAGTTATATGAGTAAAAAATCAGGCATCCCTGTTCCGCGAATTACCCTTTTTGTATTTGGTGGTGTAGCTCACATCTCCAGGGAACCAGGAGATCCAGGAACAGAGTTCAAAATAGCATTAGCAGGACCGTTAATGAGTGCTATTCTATGGGGTCTTTTTTTTGGATTGTGGGTTTTGTTTGGAACTATTTATGAGACTTCTCTTATCAGTGCTCTTTTCGGCATATTAGCTGTAGTGAATGGAGCTGTTGCTATATTCAACCTTGTGCCAGGATTTCCCTTAGATGGAGGGCGTCTGTTAAGGGCTTATATCTGGAAAAAAACCGGTAATCTCAACAAGGCAACTTTTATTACCTCCCAGGTGGGTAAGGTGTTCGCTATTGGGCTTATTTTTCTTGGTTTTTTCCAACTGCTTGTGGGAGAGATAATCGGTGGGATGTGGTTAATTTTTATTGGTTTTTTCCTTGAACAGGCAGCTACCTCTGGTTATCAACAAACCCTGCTGCGGGAGAGTCTTACCGGTACCAAAGTTAAAGAGATTATGAGCCCTGATCCGATCTCCGTTAATGAATCTATCTCTCTGAACGAATTGGTAGAAAATTTTTTCTTTAAACATAGATTTGCCAGTTATCCAGTAGTAAAAGATGGAAAATTTCTGGGTTACGTTACCCTTAACCACATTAAACATCTTCCACGAGAGAGGTGGGATAAGTTGAGAGTAGCCGATGTTATGAATACTCTTCCACCAGAACTTTTCCTTCACCCTGAAGAAGAGGCAGTAGAAGCTTTATCTAAGATGGTGAGAAGTGGTCGGGGACGTCTCCCGGTGGTGGATAAAGAAAAGCTGGTAGGAATTCTTACACGCAAAGACGTCATGTCCTTTCTCCAAATAAAAACTGACCTGGGTATCCATAAACCCAGAACTACATAAAGTACTCCTCCAACCTTTTTCTTTTAGCTATCTCTCTCAAATAGGCGAGAACTTTGGCTTCTATCTGTCTGATCCTTTCTCTGGTTACCCCGTATCTTTCTCCTATTTCCTGCAAAGTGCAGTCCCATCCATCTTCTGTTCCAAACCGCAGTTTTAAAATTTCCCTTTCTCTATCATCTTTTACCTGTTTTATCAACTCTTCTATTTCCTTTTTAAGGTACCTCAGGTTAACCTCTTCAAAAGGACAATTTGCCTTCTCGTTTTCGATAAGTTCTATGAGGTAACTATCCTCTTCTTCTCCTATGGGAGCATCCATCGAGGTAGAGCGGATGATAACCCTCTGTACCCTTTCCACTTTTTCCAGAGATATCCCACACCGCTCCGCTATATCTTTTGCAGTAGGAGATCTACCCAGCTCCTGCTCAAGTTCCTGAGAGATACGGTTCACTTTCTTCATAAGTTCAGTTATATGGATGGGAACTCTGATTGTTCGAGATTGATCAGAGATAGCTCTTGAAAGGGATTGTCTTATCCACCAGCTGGCGTAAGTACTGAAACGGTTACCCTTGCGGTAATCAAATTTATCTACGGCTCTTGCCAATCCAATGTTCCCTTCTTGAATTAGATCAAGAAAGGGCACTCCTCTTCCTGTATATTTTTTTGCAAAACTCACTACCAATCTGAGATTAGCCTTTATCATCTTATTTCTATATACTTCATAGCAACAGTAAGCTTTCCTGATTTCTTCCTGGAGAGAAGAAAAATGAATTTTATCTTCCGGGGGGCGTAAAAATCTACTTTCCTCCTCAGAAATCTTAATGATTAAATTACTTATCCTTTTCACTTTTTTAAATTTTTTCCTCAATCCTTTAAGATCTTCGTCTCTTAATCCCTTACCTTTAACCAGAGAGGAAAGAAGGTTATTTCTTTGAATGAGCTCTACCACCTGTAAAACCTTGCTACGCATAACCCTTTTGCTTTCCCTTATCTTTCTTCCGTATTCTCTTTCCTCCTCTGCTGAAAGTAAAGGGGTTTTACCTATCTCCTGGAGGTATTTTCCAATACCATCGGTTATTTCCTTTGATAAAGATTCTGGTTTACTTAACTCCTCATCTTCTTCGGGGATTATCTCTATTCCTTCCTGCTGGATTATATTAAAAAGGTCCTCTATTTCTGCTCCCATGTTAGCTGCTGTCTTTTCCTCAATGTTTGTACAGGTAAGTTTACCTTTTCTTTCACCTTTTTTTAAAAGTTTTTCCATCTCATGGTCTTTCATAATCCTACCCCTTTATAGCCTTATATAAGTATGCTTTTCCTTAGCTGAATTAGCTTTTGATAAAGCTCTTTTACTTTTTCTTCCTCTCCCTCTCGCTCATAGTTTTGTATCATTTGGCTGAGTTGCTTTATTTTTCTTTGATGAGAGCGTCTTTTTAAAGTCTGGATGATCTCTATAGCTACTTTTTGGAGATCAACTCCCTTTAAAGAGGAATCACCGAAGGAAAGAGAGGATATCAGAGAAGAAAGCGCACTGTCAGCAACTTGGTTTATAAGATGTGAGGGAGTAATATCTCCCTGATGCGAAAAAATCTCCTGGGCTAATCTGCGACAGAGAGGATGGGTGAAATCATCAGGGGAAAAGATTTCTTTAACCACATTTACTACTCTTTTATACCAGAGCATCACCTGAAGAAGCATTTTTTCAATCTCTTCCTGCTCGGGTATTTTAAATTTAAGTACGGGAGAAAAAGAGAATTTCTCTTTTTCTCTTCAAAATCTGTTAAAATCAGACCTTAATGATTCTTCACTGAAATTGAAAGCCTCTGCTATTTTTCTCAAAGCATCGTCCAGAATATGCCTTGGTTTTATTTTTTTGAGAGTTGAAAAAAGAGAATTTACAATCTCTAATTTTTTCTCAAGAGTGAGAGACCCACCATCACCTTTTGCTACTTTTATTCTATAATCAATATAGGGCAGTGCCTCCTGTTTTTTCCGTAAAAAAGCCTTTTTGCCCCTTTTTCTGACAAACTCTGCCGGGTCTTCTCCTCGGGGAAGAGATATAATATTTACCTGGAGCTCATTTTCCAGTAAAAGATCAATTCCTCTTACAGTTGCTGCTTCTCCTGCGCTATCTTCATCGTAGGCAAGAAAAACTTTATTAACATATCTTTTTAACATTCGAGCCTGGGAGTCTGTAAGAGAGGTTCCCAGAGAAGCTACAGAGTTGTTTATGCCTTCTTGATGAAGAGTTATCACATCAGTATATCCTTCTACCAGGATAGCCTCACCACTTTTTCTCATTTCACTACAGGCCAGATGCAATCCATAAAGATTTCTACCTTTATCAAATACAGGTGATGAAGGGGAATTTATGTATTTGGGTAAGGATTCATCAAGTACTCGGGCTCCAAAAGCTACTATCTTTCCCGAGGAAGAAAATATAGGAAACATTATCCGTTCCCTGAAATAAGAATATTCATTCCCATCCTTAATGGATGTCTTTATCAGCCCGAGTTCTTTTAATTTTTCGCGAGGTAGGTTATTTGTTCTGCAGAAATTAAGAAATGTTTCTGAACAAGGAGCCCAGCCTATTTTAAAAAGGTCAATAGTGGCAGGTTTAAATCCCCTCCTGTAAAGATAATTTTGAGCAACTCTATTTTTCTTTAGCTGTTGATGAAAAAATTCTGCCACCCGGGCGTTTATCTGGTAAAACTGTTCTTTTTCTCCTGTCTGTTTTTCTTTTAGAGAAATGGGCATCCCCAGTTTTTGGGCTATTATCCTTACCGCTTCAGGGAAGCTGATATTTTCCCACTTCATCAGAAAAGTAAATATATTTCCTCCTGCTCCACATCCAAAACAATGAAAGACCTGTTTTTCAGGAGAAACCATAAATGAGGGATTTTTTTCTTCATGAAAAGGGCAAAGAGCTTTGTAGTTTCTACCAGCTCTTGTCAGAGGAATGTACTCGGATATTATCTGCACTATGTCAGCCTGGTGTAAAATGGAATCGATAATTTCCTGAGAGATATATTCACCCATTATCCCCACTCCCTGGGTATAAAGTATCTCTGATATTCATTTAAAGCATACCTATCAGTCATTCCTGCAATATAATCCACCACAGCCCTTTCTGTATCTTCTGCATTTTCTTTAAAATAAGAGGGGATTATAAAAGAATGTTCCAGATAAAAATAGTAAAGGTTACAAACAACACAGGAGGCTTTTTCAACCTCTTCCCTTAAAGCATCAGCCTGATAAACCTTTTCGTACATAAAATCACGTAGCTGGTTAAAGGCCTTGAGAACTGGCAGACTCATCTCAAGATGGGGTTTATTCCAGCTGCTGATTACTACATCTTTTACCAGGGTGGCAATTCTCTCCCTCCCGGTTTTCCCTAATACCTTTACTGCAGTTAAAGGGAGATCTTCTATTTTTATAAGATTTGCTCTGATAGCATCATCTATATCGTGATTGACATAGGCAAGAGGATCGGCTATTTTTACTACTTCTCCTTCAAGAGTAGAGGGTCTATTTCTGGAATTTTCGCTTAAAATTTTCTCTCCTTCCTGGGAGTGATTTAGAATACCATCCCGCACTTCCCATGTAAGATTAAGTCCCCCTTCTCCTTCTAATTTTTCCACTACCCTCAGGCTATGTTCGTTGTGTCGAAATCCCCCTGGGTAAACTTTATTTAGAGCTTCTTCACCTGTATGGCCAAAAGGAGTATGTCCCAGGTCATGTCCCAGTGCAATTGCTTCTGTTAGGTCCTCGTTTAACTTTAAAGCCCGGGATATGGTTCGGGCAATCTGACTGACCTCCAGAGTGTGAGTTAATCTTGTACGGTAATGATCACCGAAAGGAGCAATGAAAACCTGGGTTTTATGCATCAACCTTCGAAATGATTTTGAATGAATAATCCTATCTCTATCTCGTTGAAATTCTGTCCTTAAAGGACATGGAGGCTCTTCTCTTTCTCTTCCTCTGGTATTAGAACTGCAGGTAGCATAAGGAGAGAGGTTTTTTTCCTCCCATCTCTCCTGCGCTCTTCGGTCAAAAATCCCCTCTTTTACAATCATAACTTACCTGTATCAAAATCTATCAGTCTGAACTACCGCTCAAGGAATCTTTTATTTTAAATGGATCGAGTTTTTCTATAAACTTTTTTGCTTTACCCGGAGTTAATGAAGCAATACTATCATAAATAAAAGGACCTGCTTTCAAAAGATAGGGTTTGAGGATAGAGTCTTTGCTCCATTGTTCAAATTTTGTGGAAAAAGGCGAGACGCTTAAAAGTATCAAAATTATGCTACAGACCAAAGCTCCCTCCAGAAGACCGAGCACAAATCCCCCACCTTCTTCCAGTCCCCGTATGGCAGAATGCCGGGATAAAATATTATGAATCAGTATACCAGCTATTGTTCCCAGGATAGCTATTCCTCCAAAGATGATTATAAAAGCTACTATATAGCACACCTTAGGAGATAAAACTCCAAACTCCGTGTAAATAACCTCTCCCAGTTGTTGATAGCGATTTATACCCACGATTAATCCTAAAAGAACACCACCCACTCCTGTTCCTTCTCTAATTAATCCTTTTAATACACCCCTTATCACAAAGAGCAATACAACAGCTCCCAGTACTATATCTATCCAGTTCATCGATTTTTTCTGGTTATCTTATCTAATAAATCTTTAAGCTTTTGCTTTGCTTTATTGTTCTTATTTTTTAAATCAAAAACCTCTGCTGCAAGGTTAAGAGAAGCTAACAAACAGAGTTGTTCAAAATTTTTACTGGGTGAAGAGGAGATGATTTCTTTAATTTTTTCATCCACATAAGCTGCTATTTCTCTCAGATAGGACTCATCTTCTCTGGTCTCAGCTTTTAAATTATACTCCCGGTTATAAATAGTAACCTTTACCCCATTATTCTTGCTTCTTGGGAAATTTTACCAACTCCCCTCTTTCCCAACCGGTGGTGATACTTCGCTTGATAATGTTGGAGGGAATGATTTCTGGCATTTGTTTTATATTAATATAAAAATTTAAGCACCTGTCAACCTTTTTCGATTTATTCAAATTATTATTTTTGGTCTATCCACTTTAGTAGCCAGTTTTCTGGCCTTTTTTAAATCCTCCGAAGTATTGATGTTGAAAAATATATGTTGTGGAGGAGAAAATCTTCTAATTTCCCTCTCCTGTATAAACCTCACCTTAAGATAAGGCAAAATACTCTGTATCTTGCACTCCCCCTGGTTCAATTTTTCTTTTATCACCGGCAGGCAGGATCTGGAATAAATGGCATGAAGGGGCTCTATTCCTCTGGAATGGAAGGGGATCAAAACCTCATAATTTTTGGAGAGATGACGCATATAATCAATAAACTTCCAGTCTAAAAAAGGCATATCGCAGCCCAGTACGAAGTTAAACTTAGCTTGAGAGAGCAAAAGACCGGAATAAATTCCTCCCAGTGGGCCTTTTTCCGGAATAACATCTTTTATTACCTTTAATTTTTCTCCTTCCCCCTTTATATTTTTGAAATTTTTAAAGGAAACTTTTCCCTCAACTAAAATAACTTCCTCTCCTTTTTCTTTTACTATTTCTATTTGCTGAAGGACTCTTTCCAGCAAAGTAGTTCCACCAATTTTTAAAAAAGCCTTCCTGTTACCTATCCTTTTATTCTCTCCTCCCGTTAGGATTAAAAAGTTCATCCCTGTAGTTTTTCTATTTTTACTGCACACACTTTAAATTCGGGGATTTTAGCGACAGGATCAAGGGCATCAATAGTTAGGATATTGGCAAGAGATTCCACAAAATGAAAAGTCATAAAAACTACTCCAGGAGGTGATTTGTCGGTTATTTTCACCTTAGCTTTTACCTTACCTCTACGGGATATTACCTTAACTATCTCTCCTTCAGAAATATCAAGAAAATTAGCATCCTGAGGATTAATCTCCACCATTCCCTCTGGATAGATCTGACTAATTCCTTTTACCCTGCGGGTCATGGTTCCGGTATGAAAATGGAAAAGAACTCTACCTGTAGAGAGGATAAGAGGATATTCTTCATCGGGTAGCTCTACAGGTGGTTTATAATCTATGGAGTGGAATCTACCTTTACCTCGGGTAAACTTCTCCCTGTGCAAGTATCTGGTTCCATGATGAGAGGGATCTGGACAGGGCCATTGCAGGCCCTCTTTTCCCAATCTTGAATAAGTTATTCCTCCATAAATGGGGGTCAATAAAGCTATTTCCTTCATTATCTGAGCTGGATGCTCGTATTGCATGGGATATCCCATCTTTTGAGAAAGATTGCAGATTATCTCCCAATCTGCTTTTGCCTCTCCAGGAGGGTTTAAGGCTTTGTGCAGTTTTTGCACTCTCCTTTCGGTATTGGTAAAAGTTCCCTCTTTTTCAGCAAAACAGGCAGCAGGTAGAACAATACTTGCAAGTTCAGCAGTTTCAGAAAGAAAGATATCCTGGACTACCAACAAATCGAGTTTTTTTAGAGCCTCTCTGGTCCTTGTAGCATTTGGGTCAGAGAGAGCCGAATTTTCTCCCATTATATACATAGCCCTTATCTTATTCTCTTCGATAGCATGGATCATTTCTACTACTGTGAGTCCAGGCTTTACAGGCAAACAAACTCCCCAGCTTTTTTCAAATTTACCTCTTATACTCTCATCTTCCACACTCTGATAACCTGGATAGACATTGGGAAGGGCTCCCATATCACATGCTCCCTGCACGTTGTTCTGTCCTCGTAAGGGATTTACCCCGCAGGATTCCTTCCCCACTTTACCACAAAGCATGGCAAGGTTGGCAAGCGTGAGAACGTTATCTGTTCCTGTTGTATGTTGAGTTATACCCATAGCATAAACTATGGAGGATTTTTCTGCCTTGGCATAAATCCGGGCTGCTTTTATAATATCCCGGGCTGGTACCCCGGTAATCTTTTCTACTTTCTCAGGAGGATAATCCTTGACTGTCTTTTTAAATAATTCAAAGTTTTCTGTTCTCTTTTTTATAAATTCTGTATCTTCTAATCCTTCCTGGAGAATAACGTGCATTATTCCATTGAAAAGAGCAACGTCGGTACCTGGCCTTTGTCTTAACCAGATGTGGGCAAATTGAGTAAGTTCTATTTTCCGCGGATCAACTACAATAAGGTATGCTCCGTTTTTCACAGCCGCTTTAATCTGTAAGGCTACAATAGGATGAGTCTCGGAGGTATTTGATCCTGTAACCAGAATACAATCAGCTTTAGCGAGCTCACCAATAGAGTTAGTCATGGCTCCTGAGCCAAAAGCCCGGGCAAGGCCGGCGACTGTAGAGGAGTGACAGAGTCGAGCACAATGATCAACATTGTTTGTTCCAACAACTGCCCTCATAAATTTCTGAAAAAGGTAATTTTCCTCGTTAGTACACTTGGCCGAAGAGAGCCCCGCAATGGAATCTGCCCCATATTTTTCTTTAATTTTTTTTAACCTGGAGGCTACAAGACCAAGAGCTTCATCCCAGGATGCCTTTTTAAATTTTCCATTTTTTTTAATTAGAGGATGGGTGAGCCTGTCTGAAGAGTTTATAAACTCAAAGCCAAACCTTCCCTTGGTGCAAAGCCATCCCAAGTTAACTGGAGCATCAGGAGGTGATGTAACTTTAACCACCTTGTTATCTTTTGTATGCAGGGTAATCTGGCATCCACATCCACAGTAAGGACAGATGGTGGTTGTCTTTTTAAACTCCCATTCTCTTCCCTTACTTTTTCTTTCTCTTTCAACAAGGGCTCCAACAGGACAGACGGAGAGACAATTTCCGCAAAAAACACAATTAGTCTCGGTTAAAGGTTTATCAAAGCCGGTGCTGATCTGGGTATTAAATCCCCTGCGGGCAAAATCAAAAACCTCACACTGCTGAACATCACTGCAAACATTAATGCAGCGACCGCAGAGAATACATTTTGTATTATCCCGCTCAATAAAAGGGTTGTCAGTAATCACTGGATAGTTTATTCTCTCTCCCTGAAAGCGAGATGAGGAGACACCCAGCTCATAGGCATATTTTTCCAAAAGACAATCCCCGCTTTTTTCACAGGTCATACAATCAAGAGGATGATTGGATATAAGAAGCTCCAGGACTACACGTCTTGCCTTTTTCACTCTTTCTGTATTGGTCTTAACTTCCATTCCCTCTCTCACAGGATAAGAGCAAGAGGCAACAAGATTTTCTACTCCCTTTACCTCTACCACACAGAGCCTGCAAGAGGATGATGGAGAAAATCTTTCCTCATAACAAATGTGAGGTATATCTATTCCTGCCTTTCTGGCAGCCTCCAGTATAGTGACTCCTTCCTCAACACAAATTTTTCTGCCATCTATATCCAGGTGAACTTCAGCCATATTAGCTCCCACCTCTCATCTTTTCTATATCACACCTTAAGCACCTTTTGGCTTCTTTAAGAGCTTCCTCCTTACTTAATCCAAGCTCAATTTCTTTAAATCCCTTTTTTCTTTCTTTCAAAGATAAGCAGGGCATTTTAACTCTCTTTTCTGGTGAGGGTTCTACCTCAATCAGATCAGTTAGCTCAAAATACTTCTTTCTTACCTCGGGTAGTCTTTCAAGGGGTTCTCCCTTTAAATATCGATCAATGGATATGGCAGCTTTCTCTCCAGAAGCTATTGCTTCAATCACTGTTGCAGGACCGCTCACTGCATCTCCTCCTGCAAATACTCCCTCTTTGCTTGTAGCCAGAGTTCCAGGATTAACCCAGATGGTACCCCAATCAGTCTTTTTCACCGAGGAAGGTAGAAAAGATGTATCAGCCATCTGACCTATAGCGGAGATTATTGAATCAGCTGAAAGAAAAAATTCAGAACCCGGGATGGGAACCGGCCTTCTTCTCCCGCTTTCATCATAACCTCCCAGCCTCATCCGCACACATTCCAGACCTTTTATTTTTCCGTTAGAAGATAATATCTTTATTGGAGTGGCAAGATAATGAAATTTCACACCCTCATGTTTGGCAGCCTCAACCTCGCTTTCTATAGCAGGCATTTCCTGAGGTGACCTTCTATAGAGAATAATTACCTCATCTGTTCCTAATCTCAGAGCGGATCTTGCCGCATCTATAGCAACATTACCTCCTCCCACCACTACTACTTTACTTCCCAATTTTTGATGCTGTCCTAAATTGATAGCTTTCAAAAAGGCCACACCGTCAAGAACTCCCTTTATTTCTTCTCCCGGGATATTGAGCTTACGAGATACATGGCACCCCACAGCTATAAAGATGCAAGAATACCCTAAGTTGAATAGTTCATTAAAGGTTATATCTTTACCAATTTTCACTCCTGTCTTAATAGAAACTCCCAGACTTTCTACAGAAGAAAAGATCTCCTCTTCCAATATACTTTTAGGAAGTCTATAGTCAGGAATCCCTACTCTGAGCATTCCACCAGTGGCAGGAAGAGCTTCAAAAATAGTAACAGAGTATCCCCAGCGAGCAAGATAATGAGCGCAGGTTAGACCTGCCGGACCGGAACCAATTATGGCAATTTTTTCTTTTTTAGAAGGAGTGGATAAATGTACTCTGGGTTTTATCTTCTCACGTGCATAGTCACTTACAAATCTTTTAAGGGCATTTATAGCTACAGGTTCATCTATCTCGCCCCTGCGACATTTTAGCTCACAGGGATGGTGACAGACTCTACCACATATAGCTGGAAAAGGATTTCTCTTTTTGATAACCTCAAGTGCCTCGGAGAATTTCTCCTGGCTAATCAATTCAATATATCCTGGAATATCTATTCCTACAGGACATACATTCTGACAGGGAGATACAAAAAGGTTCTCGCAACTACAGGCTGGACAGAATTTATCTTCAACATGAGCTCTGTACTCATCTTTAAAATAGGCGAGAGTGGAAAGCACGGGATTAGGAGCTGTTTGTCCTAATCCGCAAAGAGAGGCACTCTTTACCACTCTGGCAAGCTCTTCCAGAAGTTGAATATCTTCAGGTTTTCCTTCTCCCCGGGTTATGCGGACCAGAATTTCCAGCATGCGCTTTGTCCCTACTCTACAGGGAACACACTTTCCACAGGACTCATCTTGAACAAACTCGAGGAAAAAACGAGCAATATCTACCATACAGGTGTTATCATCCATAACCACCATTCCACCTGAGCCCATTATAGCACCAATTTTTTTAAGCGAATCATAATCTATGGGAAGGTCAAGATACCTTTCAGGAACACACCCACCAGAAGGCCCTCCAATCTGGACAGCCTTAAATTTTCTACCAGCAGGTGGTCCTCCTCCTATATCAAAAACAACCTTTCTTAAACTGGTCCCAATAGGGACTTCTACAAGACCGGTATTTTTTACCTTACCGGCCAGAGCAAATATCTTGGTTCCTTTGCTATCTCTGGTGCCAAGTTTGGCAAATTCTTTTGCACCTTTCAGCATAATATAAGGGATATTGGCCAGGGTCTCCACATTATTAATGCAGGTAGGTTTTCCCCACAGACCTGATTGGGCCGGAAAGGGAGGTCTCGGTCTTGGCATACCCCTTCTACCCTCAACTGAGGCGATCAGAGCCGTTTCCTCACCACAAACAAAAGCTCCTGCTCCTTGCTTTATCCTTATATTAAAAGAAAATCCTGTACCCAGGATATTTTCACCAATAATTCCATATTCTCTTGCCTGGGAAAGTGCTACCTTAAGATGCTCCACAGCTATAGGGTACTCAGCTCTGACATATACATAACCTTCCCTTGCGCCAATAGCATAACCTGCTATGAGCATTCCCTCAATAACGGAGTGAGGGTCTCCTTCAAGTATTGCCCTGTCCATAAAAGCACCAGGGTCCCCTTCATCGGCATTACAGATAATAAATTTGGGGGTACCGGAACTATCTTTTGTAAATTGCCATTTAAGTCCAGTTGGAAATCCTGCTCCTCCTCTTCCCCGAAGACCAGATGCTTTAATCTCATCTATCACCCTCTGAGACGAGAATTTCTCTTTAAAAATTCTCTCAAAACCTCTGTATCCCTCATTTATTAAATAATCATCAATCCTGGTAGGGTCAATTTTGCCACACCTGCGGAGTACGATTTTTACCTGCTCTTTATAGAAAGGTACATCGGCTGTATGAGGAATAGGTTTGTTGGATAGAGGTTCTTTGTAGAGGAGGCGCTCTATCAGTTTTCCCTTAACAAGAGTCTGAGAGACAATTTCTTTAACATCGGAGGGAGTTACCTGCTGATAAAAAATATCGTCCGGATCAATTACCATCACTGGTGCTCGGGCACAAAAACCCTGACACCCTGTAGGAACAACCTCCACTTTTTTGCTAAGGCCCGAGGCTTCTATCTCTTCAATTAATTTATCTTTTATTTCTTGGGCACCAAATGCCCGACATCCCGTCATACATATCCTGACTCTTTTCTTTTCGGTACACCTTTTTTCCAATAAATACTCGCGATATGCCTCAAGTTCTTCTATTTTAGAAAATTTTGCCATAAATGAACTCAATCCTTTCTGTATTGATTTATTATCTTTTCTATCCTATCCGGAGTTAATTTACCAAAGTAATCCTGATTAACCATTACTACCGGTGCCAAAAAACAGGTTCCAAGGCAGCGTACTGTTTCCAGACTGAAGTTTAAATCCTTGGTGGTTTCACCTGGCTGGATGCCCAGGATTTTTTTTAGTCTATCCAGTATTTTCCTTGCTCCCTTAACATGACAGGCTGTTCCGAGACAAACCCTTACGGTATTTTTCCCCCTCGGCTCAAGATAAAACTGGGTATAAAAGGTAACAATTCCCCAGATTTTGCTTTCAGAGATTCTTAATTTCCGGGAAAGGTAAATCAATATATCTTTGGGAAGGTACCCAAAGGTTTCTTGAACCTCCTGGAGGATAGAGATAAGAGGTCCTGGGTCAGTTTCGTGCTTTTCAACAAGCTTATCTATCTTTTCTTTATCTTCTTGCGATACCATCATCACTCCGTCCTGCTTAAGAGGCGCTTCAAAACAAGCTTGAAAATTTATTGTAAAAAAAGAGAAAAATATTGTCAAGATCCCGCCAGCTCTTTCCAGATTCCTTTCCTCTCTTTGTTTTGTAAATAATAATCTATGTATTTTGCCGCCTTTTTACCTGCACCAGCTGCCAGAATAACAGTAGCAGCTCCGGTGGTTACATCACCACCAGCAAAAACGCCAGGTTTTGTAGTTGCACAGGTTGCCTCGTTAACCACCAGAGTTCCCCATTTAGGGTGGACCTTTAGATCCGGGGTAGTTTTTGCAATCATAGGAGACGGAATTTGTCCAATAGCCACAACTACTGTGTCAACAGGAACAATGAACTCGGACCCTTTTATAGGAACCGGTCTTCTTCTCCCTGATGAATCTGGTTCACCCAGACGCATTTTTATGAGTTTTGCTTCTTTTACCCAACCTGCCTCATCCCCAATATATTCTACTGGAGCGACCAGAAACATAAAATCAATTCCCTCCTCTTCGGCATTTTCTATTTCTTCAATTCTTGCCGGCATCTCATTTCTTGTCCGTCTGTAAAAAACCGTGACCTTTTTTGCCCCTGCTCTCAAAGCAACTCTTGCCGAATCCATGGCTACATTTCCGCCACCAATTACCCCTACTCTTTCTCCTACTT
>Ga0180300_10000692_pt1 | contig 15107 bp, 15 predicted proteins | sample GuaBasSediGuay15_FD_121798 | JGI IMG/M metagenome (GOLD analysis project Ga0180300, IMG submission 121798) | Subseafloor sediment microbial communities from Guaymas Basin, Gulf of California, Mexico - Guay15, Core 4569-2, 21-24 cm | ecosystem: Environmental > Aquatic > Marine > Hydrothermal... | reverse complement strand
GGATACGACCTCGACCAACGCGGCCGCGGTGGCAGTCGGCGGCTCCTCCCTCGGAGCCAGGAGAGAGGCCAGAAGGGGCCGTCCCGCTATCGCGAGGGCGACCACGAGCGCGATACTGAGGAGCAGCACCGCCCCCACGGCCAACCAGCGCGTGCGTGAAGGGGAGACCGGAATATCGCGGGGCTGAAATGGCGCTGACTCGGCGGGGGGGCGTATAGACGGGGCAGGGCCTGCCTCCACAGGCACGGCTGCCGGAGTTGCGGCCTCCACGCCGTGCACTTCGGTCTCGTAACGGGCCAGAACCTCGTCGGGGGAAAGGCCAAGGTAGCGGGCGTAGATGCGCAGGAACCCACGCACCTGCACTTCTCCGCCGGGGAAAGCGGCGAAATCCCCGGCCTCCAGCATCTCCAAGAAGCGAGCCCGAATGCGAGTGGCGGCCTCAGCCTCCTGTAACGTGCTTCCCTTGGCTTCCCGCGTCTGGTGCAGCCATACCCCAAGCGTTTCCATCGCTGATCCCTGTGTAGTAGCGCCTTCAGTCGCTCCCCTCTTCCTCGGGCTCGGCCGGGGTCGGCTCAGGCAGTTCTCCGCCTTCCGGCTTCACTACGACCTTGACCTCGGCCACCACACCCGGCGCCAGACGCACGGGTACGGTGTGTTCACCCACCTGCCGGATCGGTTCAGAGAGGATATGTTTGCGGCGGTCGAACTTCTCGCCGACCTCGCGTTCGAGCGTCTCGGCGATGTCGGCGGTGGTGATGGAACCGAATAAGCGGCCCTTCTCACTGGCCTTGGCCTCAAAGGTGAGGGTGAGGCTGTTCAGGCGCTGGGCGAGCGCCTCGGCACGCGCCGCCAATCGTTCCGCCCGGCGGGCTTCCACGGCCCGGCGCTGCTCGAACTCTTTCAAAGCGCCGGCAGTGGCCTTCACTGCCAATCCTTTGGGGATCAGGTAGTTACGGGCGTAGCCGGTTGCGACGTCTTTAACTTCGCCGGCCTGTCCCAGGTTGGGCACGTCACGGGTCAGGATAATCTTCACGGTTATCTGCCTCCAAGGGGGAATGGGGTGCAGTAGGGCGGGTGGGATTTGAACCCACACGTCCTTGCGGACAGAGGATTTTAAGTCCCCGGCGTCTACCGTTCCGCCACCGCCCCGCATACACTACGGGCAGCCTCGCACGCTGCCCGCTCTTCCGCGTATACACCAGAAGGCGACGGCCGGAATCGAACCGGCGAATAAGGGTTTTGCAGACCCCTGCCTTACCACTTGGCTACGTCGCCTTGTCCATAAAAATTTTACCATACATCTCCCCTCGCCGCAAGTCGCCCTAGTTTCTGGTGCGAAACTCGACGGAGGCCCCGATTTATCGGGGTCTTCCCGGCTGAAGCCGGGCCTCCGTCCCCCCTTTGCACCGAGAACCGGTCTGGATGATCACCGTGGCCGGCTTGACAATCGCTCAAGGCAACGTATACTTGGCTCGCAATGACCGACGAGAGACGGGACGCAGGGAAGCCGGATAGCGCGGAGCAGCGCCCCCGGAGCCGCATCGCCCTTGCGCTCGCCTGGATGTTCAGGCCGGACGAGGTCGGGCGCCCCTTGATACTGCGGCCGCGCAGCGTGCGCCTGCTCGTCTTGCTCATCTTGGGCAACTTGACCATTCTGGTGCTGCTGACCGTCGCGTTATATCAGGCAACCACTGCGCCGGTCGTCGTGGAATCACCGCTGCCCCTGCCACCCGCCGCCACTGCGACGCCCGGCCCCTCTCCCACTGCCGGCCCCACACCCACTCCCCTCGGCAGCGGCGGGGCCATCGCCTTCACTCTGCGGCGCAACGGCAACGCCGATGTCTACGCCCTCAACCAGGCCGACCGGCAACTGGTGCGGCTGACCCACGATCCGGCCGAGGACCGAGACCCAGCCTGGTCGCCCGACGGCAACTACATCGCTTTCGCCTCAAATCGTGCCCATAATTGGGACATCTATCTGCTGGACCTGGCCAGCGATAGGCTGATCCGCCTGACCCACGCTCCCGGATTCGACGCCAATCCCAGTTGGTCGCCTGATGGCCGCTGGATCGCTTTCGAATCCTATCGGCACGATAATCTCGACATCTACGTGATGAGCACCGCCGGGGGACAGGTGCAGCGGGTCACGACCGATCCCGCCCCCGACTACGCTCCGGCCTGGTCGCCCGATGGCCGGGCCATTGCCTTTACCTCCTTCCGCGGCGGCAACAAGGACATTTATCTCTACCTCCTCGATGAGGGAAAGACCACCAACGTCACCCACAGCCCCGACTTGAATGAGGATGACCCTGCCTGGGCCCCCGACGGCACGCAATTGGCCTACGTCAGCGGGCCACGCGGCAACCCCTCCATCCAGATCACAGTCTTCGATTGGAACACGATGACGGCTGATCGGTCCCAGACCGAACTCTTCGGCGCCGGAGGGTCCCCGGCCTGGGCCCCTGATGGTCAGAGCCTCATCTACACCTACGAGCGGGGTGGGCGCAGCCACCTCATCGCGGCCAGCATGACGGGCTGGGCGTTGTTCCACGAGGTCTACAGCACCGACGGCCTGCTGGATGATCTGGCGTGGACGAGCCGGGATCTTTCCCCCCGCGTCGTAGACCGGGCCCGAGCCGTCGAGCCGGCCCAGGAGCCGCCGCTGTACGTGGAACTGGTGCAGCCGACGCCGACCGGCGGCCCACCCTACAGACTGGTCCCGCTCCCCAATGTCAATGGTGACGAGGGAGAATTTCTCTCCGACCGGGTGAACGAGAGTTTCAACGCGCTCCGTCAGCGCGTGATCGAGGAGGCAGGATGGGACTATCTGGCCAACCTGAACAGTTCGTGGCTGCCGATCACCCACACCCCACCCTCGGGCCACTCGCGTATGAGTTGGCATCTCTGTGGCAGAGCGATTGGGCTGGATCAGGAGCCTTACGAGGAGGATGAATCATCCGTTGAACTGATGCGTGAGGATGTGGGCAACGTCACCTACTGGCGCGTCTTCATCCGTGCTGCCGAGCAGGATGGGAGTATGGGCGAGCCCCTGCGCGAAGCACCGTGGGACCTGCATGCCCGCCAGCAGGGCGGACGTGCTATGGTGGAGGGAGGTGCACCTGAGGCACAGGTTCCGGCCGGCTACTACGTGGACTTCACCACCCTAGCCGACGACTATGGCTGGGAGCGGGTGCCGGCCCTGTGGCGCTGGCGCTACTTCTGGCCGGACATCCGTTGGTGGGAGTTCCAGAAGAGCGACGGCCTGACCTGGTGGGAGTGCATGCTGGAGGTCTTCGAGCCAAAGGAGATTGAAGCCGCCTTCGGGCCCATTCCCGGATACGAGGACTAAGTACCTATCCGGATAAACCTGAACAAGCGTTGCGCGCTTTCCCTAACCTTTTGCCAAGAAAGGATAGCAGGTTATTCTTGATATTCGGAGAGGCAAGCAAATGGTAGTTACTCGCGAATTGAATCTGCGCACCAGAGGTCATTGCGACATCCAGGACATCACCTCCCAGGTTGCGAACGCAGTAAGGGAGTCAGGGCTGCGGACGGGCATCGTCACCGTCTTCTGCCCCGGCTCGACCGGCGGCCTGACCACCATCGAGTACGAGAGTGGTGCTCTGGCCGACCTCCGACAAGTGCTCGATGAGATCGTACCGCCCGATCGGGACTACCGCCACCACCTGCGCTGGGGGGATGACAACGGCCACTCCCACATCCGCTCCGCCCTTATCGGCCCCTCGCTGACCGTGCCCTTCGTTGAGGGCCGCCTCACCTTGGGCACGTGGCAACAGATTGTATTCCTCGATTTCGACACCCGCCCCCGGTCACGGCGGTTGGTGGTGCAGGTGCTGGGAGAGCAATAGGACAAGTTAGCGACTTGTCCCACAGGAGGCAAAAAATGCCCAACCGCAAAGTAATGGAAGCGGCGGCTGAACGACGCCGTAAGATGCGACCGTCGGCGGAGCGTGCCTACCGTAAGTACGGTGCACGGGTGAGCGAGTTGATCCGCCAATTGGGTGGCCCCACGCAGGCCGAGCACGATCGGGCCTTCGAACTGCTCAGTCGCATGGGAGAGTTTGCCGCCCCCGCGTTGTTGGAGGCGCTGACCGACCCGACACTGGCCCCTGTTGCCGCCGACGAGATCGTCTCCCTCCTGGGGGGCACCGGCGATGAGCGGGCGCGGGAAGCGGTGTGGCAGTTTCTTCAGGCCAATTTAGACGACCCCGAACGGGTCTCCACCGCTACACTGAGCCTGGCCGGCCTGGGAGATGACCGTGCTCTGCCCTACCTGCGCCGAGGACTGGATGCTGAGGGTGAGGAACTGGTCGCCAACGCAGTAGCCGGTATGATAATGCTGGGACAGCCGGAGGACATCCCTCACCTGCGCCAGGTGCACCGCCGCCATCGCGCCAACCGCGAGATTCGCTTCGGGATCGCCAACGCCGTGCTCACCATCCTGGGGGAGACTGACCAGCGCACCTTCAACCGCACGCTAGACGAAATTCGCACCAGTTTCGCCGATCGGGACCTGTGGGCCGACATCTGGGCCATCCTGGAGAGCCAGTTTGGGGCCCCACGTCACCCGATACATTGACCGGAAATGAGGGGAAGTGCTTGACGTCGTAGCCATCGGCGAGGTATTGTGGGACATTATCGGCGCGGAGAAGCACCTGGGCGGAGCGCCCTTTAATTTCGCCGCCCACTGCCGTCACCTGGGTACCCGCAGCGCGATCATCAGCCGTGTGGGGCGCGATGAACTGGGCGACGAGATTCTGACCCGGGCGCGAGAACTGGGCGTGGATGCCGGGCTGATCCAGCGTGACGCCGAGCACCCCACCGGCCAAGTGCACGTGACGCTCGATGCCGACGGCAAACCGACGTTCGACATCTGCACCGGAGTGGCCTACGACTACCTCGCTGCTGACCCCGCAGCCTTAGCCCGCGTCGGGGAGGCCGATGTGGTCTGCTTTGGCACGCTGGCGCAGCGACATCCGGTGGCACGGCGCTCCATCGCTACGCTGCTTGAGGCCGCACCACAGGCGCTCCTCATCTGTGATCTCAACCTGCGTCCACCTCACTACTCCGCCGAGGTCGTGCGCGAGTCGCTCGTGCGCTGCCACCTGCTGAAGTTGAACGACGACGAACTACGCGTGGTGCAAGGGATGCTACAGCGGGAGAGCATGGACGAGGACCGGTTCCTGCTGCACCTGCTGGACGTTTACGGACTGGAGTTGGTCTGCGTGACGCTGGGCGCACGCGGGTGTATCCTGCGCACGCACCAGGAGCGGGTCGTCGCGCCTGGGCTTAAGTGCCGGGTGGTGGACACGGTCGGCTCCGGGGATGCCTTCGCAGCGGCGCTGGTGGTGAAGTACACGGCGGGCCGACCACTGGCCAAGGTAGCCGACTTCGCCAACCTGGTGGGAGCCTACGTCGCCACGCAGCCCGGCGCGACGCCGCCCATTACGCCGGAGGTGTTGGAGGCCTTCGCTGCCCGATCGCAGCGGAGTGCCGAGGCCGGGGACATCCTATCTTTCTGACCGGTCTAATCAATCGCTTCGATGCTCCCTAACGCTTCCTGCCAACTTGCCTCATCCGGTTGCCCATCCTCGAATATCACCACCCCAAACAGGCGGGCATGGGACTTGGCTCCTTCACCCCATACTTCACCGGCCGCTACGGGCAAGGCTCGGATTCCAACCCGACGCAATATCTTTGCTCGCCGCTCCGCCCGCTCTACGTCGTGTTTCTCCACCAACCAGGAAACTTCCACCACCAGCACAACCTCGTCACCATTCTCCCGCCTCCGTCCTTTCCAGAAGAGATCGGCAGCCAAAGCATCCTTACGCTCACTATGGGAGATTATCCCTTGCTTCTGAGCCTCATAGAGGCGATCGGCGACCCGGTTAGCGACATCGTGGCCTCGGCTGAGCAATAGCCCGAAGATAGACGCCGCCCGATTTTGGTACCACAACTCCTTAGCCGTTCCCTTCAATGAACCGACGTCTTTGGTCATTGTGTACATCTGGTCCGCCAGTCGCTCGACGCCCTGCCAGATGCGCCGTCGGTCTTCGGCCGCCTCGGCGAAGCCCTTCTCCATCGCCTCCCAGATGCGCCGTCGGTCTTCGGCCGCCTCGGCGAAGCCCTTCTCCATCGCCTCCCAGATGCGCCGTCGGTCTTCGGCCGCCTCGGCGAAGCCCTTCTCCATCGCTTCCCAGATGCGCTGCCGGTCGGCAGCCGCCTCGGCGAAGCCCTTCTCCATTCGCTCATTGGTCTCACGGATAGCCTCCCAGATGCGCTGCCGGTCGGTAGCCGCCTCGGCACGAGCAGCAGCGGCCTCGGCGAAGCCCCGCTCCATCCGCTCGGTCAGCCTGACCAATGCTTCCTCTGTCCGACGCTGAGCCTCGGCCAACTCTTTCACTGCGCCCGGCAAATCGAGGAACTCCTGGGGGAAGAGCACCTCACGCAGTTCCGCCCGCCACCGTGGATGGGTCTCCAGGGCGCGCACCAGTTCGTGAAACTTAATCGTCGTAACAGTCACTATCGTCCTCCCGTGATAAGTATACCATAAAACGGTCGGTTTTCAATCAGGTTGCGGGAAGCCGTTGAATTGACATGCTGCCCCAATCGGGCCGGTGATGAGCACCTACTCGCCGATCTTCGCCCTTTCCCAGGTGCCTATCGGCGCACTCGCCGAACGAATGCGGCATAAGCCCTTGCTCGTCTGCGTCCCGCTGCTGCTCGCGTCGGCTTGGGTTCTGTCGCGGGTTCCAGAAGGCTGATGGAGACCTATCCACGTGAGAGATTTGCACCTGCCGCGCCTTCGGCTATAATCACCGTCATCAAGACGTATGGACACACCAATGTCCCCACCTCCCGACAAGCCTCGCGGGCCAGCCTTCCCAATGCCGTGGCTCATCGTCGTGCTGGCGGTCACGGCACTCCTGGCTTTCCTCGTCGTCACGCCAGATGGGCTGCTGACTAAGGCGGATATGATCGGCTACGCCGTGTGCCACCGCTTGGAAGGGCACTCCTTCACCATCGCCGGGCGCCAACTGCCACTCTGTGCTCGCTGCACCGGTACCTTCATTGGCGCACTAACCGGATTCTTCGGGCAGGCCGTGGTGCTGCGCCGCCGTCGCGCCGCCGAGTTCCCTCCCCTCTATATCATCATCATTCTCGCTGGTTTCATCCTGTTTTGGGCAGCCGACGGTCTGAACTCCTACCTGACCCTCATTAACGGCCCGCATCTTTACGAGCCTGAGAACTGGCTGAGGCTGATCACTGGTGCGCTCAACGGGCTGACGATGAGCGCGCTCGTCTACCCGGTGTTCAACTTCACGCTGTGGCGGTGTCCTGCCCCCGAGCGGGCCATACGCAATCTGCGCGATCTGGGGGTGTTGCTCGTGCTCGAAGCCGGCATAGTCGGCCTGGTGCTCACCCGTTGGCCCTGCCTGCTCTACCCGCTGGCTCTGGTGAGTGCATTGGCTGTGCTGACCCTGCTCACCAGCGTCAATAGTATGCTGGTGGTGATGATTGTGCGGCGAGAGAACGTGGTGGATACCTGGAGCCAGGCCATCGTCCCGTTGCTGGCCGGCTTCACGGTGAGTCTCGTCCAGATTGGCGTGATTGACGTCGTAAGGTACGCGCTCACTGGCACACTCTCAGGCATTCCACCACCGCAGTAGCAGTTGCATTGTGTCCCCACCTGAGTATAATAGCAAATGTCAAAGTGAAGGAAGTGAGAGAGGAGACACAATGGACATCGGTAAAGCCCTCGGTTTTGTGTTCGAAGACGAAGAGTGGGTGAGCAAGATCTTGTTGGGAGCACTGATCACGCTGATTCCCATTTTTGGTGGGTTTGCGCTTATGGGATATGCCATCGCGCTCATCCGCAACGTCATGGCCGGCGAGCCCCGGCCCTTACCCGTCTGGGACGACCTGGGGCGCTACTTCATGGACGGGCTGACGTTCTGGGTCGCCACCCTGGTTTACGCGCTGCCTTTATTGATCCTCATCTGCCCTGTTATGATGGTCTGGCTTCTGCCGGCGCTTGCCGGTGAGAACGAAAACCTGATGAAAATCCTGACCGGCATATCCGGGCTCGTGAGCGTGGGGCTGGGTTGCCTGGCGCTTCTGTACGGCATCCTGCTGGCGCTTCTGACGCCCGTATTGCAGATACGCTACGCGGAGACCGGCGAACTCGGAGCCTGCTTGCGCTTTGGGGATATCTTCCGTTTCCTGTTCGACAACATCGGAAGTATCATCATCGCCCAGGTGCTCATGTGGGTGGCAGGTGTGATCATCGGGAGTGTGGTGAGCGGGCTGGCTGGTGCTCTGAGCATTGTCCCCATCTGCGGGTGGATTCTGGCAGCCGCACTCGGCCTGCTGATGCTGCCCGTCGGCGTCTGGTTGATGGCCTTCTCCGGGCATCTGTACGGTCAGATTGGCCGCCAAGCCGGAACAGCCCCCCTCGTGGTCTGAGTGGTTCATTGTAAATAAGGTCCCTATAACGGGACACAGGGTGCATAGTTTGTATAGAGAATGTAGACAATGGTAGGTCAAGCCTTTCTGAGCCTGGCGACCGCCTTCGGCCTCTCGACCTCAGCCGGGTTGAACGCCTACATCCCGCTTCTGATCGTGGCGCTGCTGGCCCGCTTCACCTCGCTGGTCACGCTCAACGAGCCGTGGGATGCGTTGAGCAGTTGGTGGGTCATCGGCACACTGGTCGTACTACTGGTCGTTGAAATCCTGGTGGATAAAGTGCCTGCCGCCGACACCGCCAACGACATCATCCAGACCTTCGTCCGGCCGGCAGCCGGAGCGATCCTCTTCGCCGCCACCACAAATGCCATCGGCCTCCACCCCGTTCTGGCGGCCATCTGCGGGGTGATCCTGGCCGGCGGCGTGCACGTCGTCAAGGCCGGTGGACGACCGGTGGTGGCGGCCACGACGGCAGGAATGGCCAACCCAATCATGAGCACGATCGAGGACATGATCTCACTGGGAACGTCGGTGCTGGCCATCGTGGCCCCTTACCTGATGGCCACCCTGATCGTGATCGCGCTGGCGCTGTTCACCTGGTGGTACGTGGGCCGCCGCCCAAGACGGACATATTAGTCATTCTCGCGCCACAGATAGTAAAGGAGAAGAGCAATGAGTCAAGAGTCCTATCCGTACGCACCACCCCCGGCTACGCCGCAGACCAGCGGCCTCGCCATTGGCAGTCTGATCGCCAGCATCCTGGGGCTGACCCTGCTTCCCACTATCGGCAGCATCATCGGCCTCATCCTGGGGTACATGGCCCGCAACCAGATACGCGACAGTGGCGGGATGATGGGCGGCGAGGGACTGGCCCAGGCCGGCATCATCATTGGCTGGGTTGGAGTCGGCCTGACGGTGATAGGCCTCTGCCTTGGCCTGCTTGGACTGGCCCTGGGTTTCGCCATCCCCGGGGTCACCATCTGCGCGGGTCTGGGCAACACCTTCTAACCACATTGCGGTCGGCAAACGCAGGCTGGCAGGTTGGTAGACCGGTGGCCAGTCTATCAATCTGCCAGCGATGATCCCGCCGGGTGCCCTTCATCCCGGTGAGGCGGTGTTTTAAGCATTTGTTCCCGCCCAGGTATTGAAATTGGCATCCTTATGCTGTATAATAGGATTGTGATGCATGCTCTTTGCGCCAGCCAGTTTAATTAAAGGAGGTGTCTCATGCGTAGAGCATTCTCCATCCTCGCCGTCGTTCTAAGCCTTCTCCTGCTCACTGCACCAGCGGCCCTGGCCAAGCCGAACGAATGTAACATCATCTGTTATCACATCGTCCAGCCGGGGGAGACCATCTTCTGCATCGCACGGGCCTACGGCGTGGATCCCTGGGCGATCGCGGCCCAAAACGGGATCGTGAATCCCAACGTTATTCACCCCGGACAGGTGCTGGCCATCCCCGATGCGTACGCCTGGGTGCCGCCCGGTCCAACGTGTGTACGTCAGTGCCCGCCTTGGCCTGGCTATCCCTGCACTTGCGCCACTTACCACACCGTTGTCAGTGGCGAGAATCTGTATCGCATCTCGCTGAACTACGGCGTGAGCATGTGGCGCATAGCCGAGTGCAACAGCATCTACGACCTGAACTACATCCGCGCCGGCGATGTGCTGTGCATCCCGGCCGACCCCTAGCCAGAGGCAAGCATCACTCCTGCAATACCCGGCCACGGTTTGGGCCGTGGCCGGGTATTTACCGCACGCCCACAGAGAATCCGAGGGGAGTGGAGGCCAAAGAGACTCCCGACAGCCAGCCAAAGCGGACTATTGACCCGTCCGGGCGGCGATTCAGAGCGCTTCCAGCGCCCCTCTGCTGCTTAGCCTGAAGCCTTGATCTCCAGGCTTTCAGCGCATCTGTGCTCTGTGCCTGGCGATGCTCTTGTATGACGAGGCCAGCAGGAAAGTGGTGCCGGCGACGATGATAATAGTCGCCCCAGAAGTGAGGTCGAAGACGTAGGAAAGCCACAGGCCGGAGCCGGTGAAGACAACGCCCAGAAGGGTCGAGAGTAACATCATCTTCCTGAGATCAGAGGTAAATTGATCGCTGATCGCCGCCGGGATGGTCAGAAGAGCGATCACCAGGATGAGCCCCACGACGCGCATCAGCATCACGACGGTCAGAGCGATGAGACACAAAAGAACCAGGTAGATGCGCTCCACAGGAATACCGACGACCGTCGCGAATTCCTCATCGAAGGAGAGAGCCAGGAACTCCTTGTAGAGCAATGCCACTACCAGGATGATGACCCCATCCAGAAGGAGCATCAGGAGTATCTCAGAAGACGGCACAGTCAGGATGCTCCCAAAGAGGTAACTCATCAGGTCTGCGGCGTAGCCTGGCGTCAGGTCAATCAGGATGATCCCCATTGCCATGCCCAGCGCCCACATCACGCCGATGACCGTATCCACGCGCTGGCGTGTGTGCTTGCTCACCACCCCTATCCCCAACGCAGAGGCAAGGCTGAAGCCGATCGCCCCGAGCACCGGGTCAATGCCCAGGAAGTACCCCAGCCCAATGCCACCGTAGGCAGCGTGGGCGATTCCACCGCTGATGAAGACGATCCTGTTGACCACGACGTAGGTGCCGATGATGCCGCAGGCCACACTGACCAGCACCCCGGCAAACAGCGCATTTCTCATAAACTCGTACTGCAATGCCTCGATCATCGTTCCTCCTCACTGGTGCGTGGCCAGCACCCGATGGGGCACGCCGTGGGCGATCAGGTCCACAGGGCAGCGGTACGCCTCCTCCAGCATATCCGGCGTGATCTCCTTCGAGGCGTGATAAATTAACCTCCGGTTAAGACAGGCAATTTTCTTCACGTAGGCGGAGATGACACCGATGTCGTGCGAGACCAGAATGATAGTGACCTCTTCGTTCAGTCTCCTCAACAACTCATACAGATCCACCTCAATTTGAGTGTCGAGACTGGCCGTTGGCTCGTCGAGCAATAGGATGGTTGGCTCGGTTGCCAGAGCGCGGGCGATGAGCACTCTCTGTATCTGCCCCCCGGAGAGTTTGCCGATTTGCCGGCCTTTCAAATCGAGCATCTCCACTCTCTCCAGGGCCTCAGCCGCGATACGTTTGTCCTCGGCCGTGTACTTCCTGAAACGTCCCCGCTGCCCCAGGCGTCCCATCAATGCCACGTCCCACACACTGACCGGAAACTCACGGTCGAACCGGGTATATTGGGGAACGTAGCCGACGAATCTCCGGCTCTCCTCTGGACTGCCCCCCAGAACGGTCACTTTCCCTCGGCTCGGCTTCACCAGTCCAAGGATGACTTTCAGGAGGGTCGTCTTCCCCCCGCCGTTGGGTCCGATAATTCCCAGAAAGTCGTGTGCTTCGACCGAGAGATTGACCTCTTCGAGCACCACCTGCTCATCGTAGCGCACCCAGACATCTTCCAGATGGATAACCTCATCGTTGCTCATCTTACTTTTCCTTCATCTCCTGGGCGAGCGTCCTGGCGACGCTGCGCAGATTGTTCATCCAGTCTCTGGCCAGGGGGTCCACGAACACGACCTTACCGCCGATCTGCCGGGCGATGGTCTCGGCACTCCTGGTACTAAACTGAGGCGAGACAAAGATGACTTCGATGTCGTTTGTCTTCGCCGTCTCTATCAATTCGGCGAGTTCCGCCGCGCTCGGCTCCTTTCCCTCAACCTCAACCGGAATCTGCTCCAGGCCGTAGTCCCGGGCAAAGTATGACCAGGCTGGATGGAAGACCATGAACTTCTTACCTTTGACCCCGGCGAGGGTCTCCGCGATTTCAGCGTCGAGCGCGTCCAGGTCTGCGACAAATTGCTCCTTATTTTGCGCGTAAAAGCCCGCGTGCTCGGGATCCACCTCGATCAGCCCCTGGTAGATGTTCTCTGCCTGTACCTTGACGAGGCGTGGGGAAAGCCAGATGTGAGGGTCCTTCCCTCCGATGCGCTCGATGCCAGCGGAGGAGTCCACGATCAGCATTCCTGGGTTGGCGGCCGCGATCTTGTCCATCCAGGCCTCTTCAAAGGGCACACGTATTCTGACGTACACGTCGGCCTGGCTGAGGTCTCTCATCTGGCCGGCGGTCGGCTCGTAGGTGGCAGGGCTGGCGCCAGGTGGTACCATGACGGTGACTTCAACCCTATCCCCGCCTATGCGCTCGACGAAGTAGGCCTGGGGGAGGATGCTGACGACGACGCGCACCTTTCCCCCAGCGGCGGTGGGGGTGGCGGTGGATGTACAACCGGCCAGATTCAGTGCCAATGCCAAGACGATCAGGGTGCCGAACACCACGACCAGAGTTTCAAGATGCACTTTCATCTCTTCCCTTCCCTCGAACCATCTCCGTCGCCGCTGTCGCCAGCCCGACGACCAGCCAGAAGAGGGTGACGGAGTGGTGGAAGTCCAGGTTGAAGAAATAGTGGTCGAAGACGCCCCCCACCAGCGCACCGACGATGCCGGCGTGCAATCCCCACCACAGCGGCTCCAATTCCGCATCGGCCGCCGCCAGGGCGCGGGTGCGCCAGAAGCGGGTGAAGAAAACCCCCATCACGACGAGGAAACCGGTCAGGCCTACCAGTCCCATCTCCTCGGCGATGAGGAGGTAGACGTTGGCGACGCCGATGTAGGTGTCAATGTCGGGTGAGCCGGCGAAGCCGACGCCCAGCCAGGGGTAGCGCCCGATGAGGATCAGCGCGTCCTTGTACTCGCCGAAGCGCATCTGGGTCGCCAGATCCTCTCCGCGCAGCCCCGCCACGAAGTGGGCGACGAGGTCCTGGGTCTGCGGCAGGACGAGGAGGAGCGCCAGTGCCAGGAGCAGGAGCAGCCACAGTTTGCGGTAGCGTAGGGTGGCGACGACGGCCAGCGCGACGCCTACCCCCACCAGCGAGCCCCGGCTGATGGTCAGCCCCAGGCAGAGCGCCATCGTGCCCAGCATCGGCACCAGGTAGCGGCGGCGGATAAGGGGGCGCTGTGCGAACAGTTGCGGCACGCCGATGCCCAGCGTCAGGTTGAGGAGGCTGCCCAGCACGTTGGGGTCCACCGAGGTAGAGGTGGCCCGCATCGGCAGTTGCGGATCGTCGCGGATATAGCGCAGGACACCCGGCCCGGTGGGGTAGCCCAGCCGCCCCAATGCGGAGAGGGCGCGGATGACGAACTCGTCGGAGATTCGGTCGGCGATGACGTAGAGGGCGACGCCCAGAGCGGCGGCGGCGAAGGCGCACAGGAGCAGCGCCCGCACGAGGCGTCGCAGCCGTCCCCCGTCACGCACGGTGTTGACGACGAGGAAGAACAGGGCCACGCTGAGCAGTATCTCGGCGAAGTGGCGCAGGACGTAGGAGGTCAGCGGGGCGTGGGCCAGCCCAAAGACGAAGGACCCCACCGCCAGCAGCGCAAAGACGGCGATAGGCAACCCCAGCGGCGTGCCAACGAACTCCCGCTGAGCGCCGGTGGCAATTTGAAGCGCCCAGATGAGGAACAGCGCCCCCAGCGCCGCGTCGAGGAGGGTGGGGGTGAAGCCGATCTCGAAGGGGAAGGAGGCGAAGGGGAGCAGGCAGACGACGCCGATGACGGCCCAGTAGGCGACCTCGACGTCGCGCAGCATCCACAGGCCGAGGAAGAGGGCGGCCAGCCCCGCCCCGGCGATGATGGGGCCGAACTCCGCCAGCAGGTAGCCGGTAGCCAGCGCCAACGCCGCGCAGAGGGCCAGCGTCGCCAGCGCCGTCAGCCAGCGGTGGCGGGAGGTGAAGATGCGGTAGAGCAGGTCATTGGTGGACATAGACGTTCACCGGGGGGGAGGAGGTAAGGAGTATGTCGGGATTTCCTCCATACGCCCCCCAGAGTACTATTTTAACACGCTCCATAGGGGAGGCAAGTGTGGGGACAAGATGCCATCTTGTCCTACCCGGCTTCTACCAACCGCCTTTTACCCAACCTCTGCTCGAAAAACGTCCGGCGGCGAAACCGCCGCGCTGAGCCAATGGCGGTGAGAACGGGCACCCCATCTGTTTATCCGCCGTCCATCCGCTGCACCGCCTGATGAGGAACGCCGCAGCGGATGAGGAACGGATAAGCGGATGTCCCTCCGGCACTGGCCCCGGTGATACCCGTGCTCGAAAAACGTCCGGCGGCGAAACCGCCGCGCTGAGCCAATGGCGGTGAGAACGGGCACCCCATCCGCTTATCCGCCGTCCATCCGCTGCACTGCCTGATGAGGAATGCCGCAGCGGATGAGGAACGGATAAGCGGATGTCCCTCCGGCACTGCCCCCGGTGATACCCGTGCTCGAAAAACGTCCGGCGGCGAAACCGCCGCGCTGGGCCAATGGCGGTGAGAACGGACACCTCATCCGTTTATCTGCCGTCCGTCCGCTGCACTGCCTGATGAGGAATGCCGCAGCGGATGAGGAACGGATAAGCGGATGACCCTCCGGCACTGCTCCCGGTGATACCCGTGCTCGAAAAACGTCCGGCGGCGAAACCGCCGCGCTGAGCCAACGGCGGTGAGAACGGACACCTCATCCGTTTATCCGCTGTCCATCCGCTGCACTGCCCGATGAGGAACGCCGCAGCGGATG
>Ga0180300_10000690_pt1 | contig 15111 bp, 15 predicted proteins | sample GuaBasSediGuay15_FD_121798 | JGI IMG/M metagenome (GOLD analysis project Ga0180300, IMG submission 121798) | Subseafloor sediment microbial communities from Guaymas Basin, Gulf of California, Mexico - Guay15, Core 4569-2, 21-24 cm | ecosystem: Environmental > Aquatic > Marine > Hydrothermal... | reverse complement strand
TGGCTGATTTTTGAGTGTATTTCTTAGGTCATTTTTTGGTATATCACCGATTTCTAGCGGCAAAATATATGCTAAGCTGTCTAAAGAAAACCATTCCAAATCCTCTTGCTCCAACTCGTATTTTCTTGGTGGTGGTGTTGTTCTTATTAGTTCTTTAATAAGTATCTCTTTATCCGATTTTTCTTTTATTGCTTCTACTGACTCCTTACTAAATTCCTTTCTAAGCGCTCTCACTACACCCTCCTTCCAGAATTCGATTTTCTTTCCTTTAAACCAACTGATAACAGCTGTGATAATTGAGTCAATGGGTAAGTCTGCTATGCTGAAATCTTTCAATAGATTGCCCTCGGAATCGTAGATTTTTAAGGTACTTCCATCGACTTCATAGTAATATCCGGTAGTTAATTCCTTTCTCATGTCACAACACATCCTTATAGCTTCTTCCTTTTGAAGACATACAGTTATATATTTACTATATTAAGTTGTATTTATAATTTAATTATCTTCACTCCACTGCTATTTTCTGGAAAGTTGTATTCTGCCATATTTGTAAGTTGGACTAAAAACGAATAACATTTTTTATATTAGGGGGTAGTATTAAATTTGAATACTATATGATTTACAAAACAATCATAAAATAACTTTAGTTATGCTTGTGCTTCAAGTGTGGGGATAGGTATGTTTACATTAATCTGTTCAAATTGTGGAACTCAATACAGTTTCGCAACAAGCAAATTTCAGTGCAAAAAGTGTGGTGCGCGTTTAGAGGTTTCCTTGTCCGATAGCGACAAGCTTCTTGAAGCAATCACCAATCTTCGAGGAAAATCAATCAAATTATGGGCTTTTGTTTCTCTCTTTCCTTACATTAATCCCAAAAAAATTGTGACACTTGGAGAGGGGGGAACACCTCTAGTAAAAGCTACTGGGCTTAGCGAGCGATATAAACTAAATCTTCTTATTAAAGATGAAACAAAGAATCCGACAAATAGTTTTAGGGATAGAGCAGCATCTGTAGCCATTTCGCACTCATTAACACTTGGCATAAAAAATGTAATTTGTGCTACAAATGGAAATATGGGTGCGTCTACAGCTGCTTATGCTTCAAAAGCCAAGATAAACAGTACTATAATAGTACCTAGAAATGTTGATCTCGGAAAGTTAGCACAAATTAGCGCTTTTGGTGGCCGTGTAATTACAGTAGGAGAAACAGTTGATGATGCTATTGAATATGCAAAGAAATTAGAGAAAAAGAATGTGTATCCTCTCACCCCAGAATTAAATCCTATTACCATAGAAGGCCAAAAAACAATTATGTATGAAATTTTCTTACAAGGAGAAATCCCTGATTTTATTGTTCTACCTGTTGGGAGTGGTAGCACTTTGTATTCTTTGTGGAAAGGTTTACAAGAATTAAATGATGCTGGTTTAATCGACACATATCCTACACTTATTGGTGTTCAATCTGAATTGTGTGCCCCAATTTATTGGAAACTAGAAGGAAAATCTCCACAATTTGAAGAGTGTAATACGAAGGCGTTAGGAATTCTAGTAAAAAATCCCTATTTTGTGGATGAGTCCATAGTTGCTGTGAAAAAGACTAATGGCACAATAACTATTGTTTCAGATAACGACATAAACGAAGCAGAACGGTTGACTGCAAAGGAGGAAGGCCTTTTTGTTGAACCTGCAAGTGCTGCAGTTGTGGCTGCGCTCCCTCATCTAATTGATCAAGGGATATTGGATAAATCTGATTCCGTGGTACTTCTGTTCACAGGGAGTGGCTTAAAGGCGTCATACATTTTAGACACATTACTTTCAACAGAACATATTCCTTTCTTACGTCCAAGAGTTTCTACAAAGATTAAAATTCTACGTTTTCTTTCTCTTGCCCCATCTTATGGATATGAAATTTGGAAATCTGTTCTTCCTAATTTTAAATTTCAAGCAATATACCAGCACCTCTCAGAACTGGAAGCTCGCGGTCTTATAACCTCAGAAAAAAAAGGAAGAAGAAAGTACTACAAAATTACCAAAAAGGGTTTGCGACTGTTAGATGCAATTGAAGAAATTGCACTTCTTCTTTGACTTCGACTATTCCGTCGGTTCTATCATTTGGCCAAAGAATTCTTGACCGAACTGCATTCGAAGTATCTTTATAATTGGTACAGCAATGACAATTCCTACGATGCATTGTAGAATGTTGAATGGCACTTCAACAATTGCTGGAAGATTTAATACAAATTGCTCGTAGACAAAGTATCCAAAGACCATCCAAAGCCCTGCTATAAACATTGATAACACCTCTATTCCCGTGTTCGGATCAACTCTATGTCCCAATGCAACAATTAGTATTACTGCAATGCCACCGATCCCAATCCAAAACCATGGTGGTATGTTAACGGATATTCCTCCTAAATTGAAACTGTCACCAATCTGGGCAAATCCAGTGAAATACGTAATTCCGATGTATGATAAAGGTACAAAGACAATTAGTGACATGCTTAATGTAATCATGCCCCAATGCTTTTTATACTTTAAGAGTTTTTGAAACAGATATCCAGCTAAGAATCCTTCAATACCTTTATTGATCAGCGTCCATGGAGCATATTGATAATATCCAGATGCCAAATCAGCAATCATAGATCCGACTCCACCAGCAAATGCTCCTACAAAAGGTCCAAAAAGAAGGGCTGTAATGTAAATAACACTTTCACCTATGTTGAAATAGCCTCTTGTTGCTGGTATATACACTTGGAAGAATAAGGTAGCCACAGCAACAAGAGCGGTAAATATTGCTGTAATCACATAAGTTAAGCTGGATGAAATCTTTGATGTTGGTGTCATCTTTATCACCTGAAATTTATTCAAGTTTTCACTTGAATAATGAAAAATAAACTATTTAAGCTTTTCTCTTGCACACTGTTAGGGTAACCTCAGAACTCTTGAAATATTCTTATCAATTTCCTTGTCCAATTTACAAAAAAGTCAGCCATTGCTTTACAATATTTTAAGTTTATTAATAGAGCAATAAAGTAAATGAAAATAGAAACATTCGTTAACATGAACAAGACAACTACTGGAATACTAAGTAATAAGAAAATGGAAAGATATTCAATTATTCCTGTTACAGGAAACTCTTCAATTGGTCTTCGTGGTGTGTACTTTATACTTATATATGGTTCTATTGTTGCGAGCAAGAAGACAAAAAACGGTATGAGCGAGAGAAAGACTAATTTGATTATTATATTACTCAGGAATGTTGTAACAAATAAGATCAGAATGGGTGCAACAGTTATCGACGCAAAAAAGATATTAAAGTAAATTTTTCCCCATATCAAGTCTTTTAAGTCGATGGGTATACTCTTAATTACCCACATATCTGTGATGTCTTTTTTGAAGCTGTCAATAACTGAGAAGGATAGAAGTGTTAAAAGATACATTACAAACAACATAACTTGAAAGTTCACAAGAATCAGAGAGAGCAGACTAAATCCTTTTTCGATAATGATTACAATAAATGTCAACGGACCTGCATATGCTTTAAAGAACATGTAGTAAATCCAAATACCCGTAAAAATGAAATACACTACAATTGATGCCCAAAAATTCGATTGTCTCGCATTTTGGTAGAATTCTTTAATGAAAATCATTGTGCGGGGGCTCTTAAAATTTAAGATTTTCCAATCTGTAATACCTTTTCTGAAACTAATTCTCGTTGAATAATCCAAATTAAATTGTTCTACTTTCCTGTAATATATGTTCGAAAAAACTAGTGAGAACAAGATTGTGAGTAGCAAGCTAAGTAAAAGAAACATAAACCAAGCAATAATGGTAGTTAGTGTGGTGTGTCCTGTTATGGAATTGTAGAAGTAATAGAGTATAGTCCATGGTGTTAATAAATTGATGAAAGCAAAATAATCGTGCTGAAAAATATACAACCAGGCAAGGAAGGTGATAGCACCAATTGTGAAAACAGTGTATTTTACTTTACTTATGATAACTCTTGATAAGTAGTAAACTCCAAATGTAAAGTAAAAGTACTGAATAACAATCAGTAGCATTGCAAAGAAAAACAGAGTACTCTCGAGCAAGGACATGTGAGTAAATTCGGTAACTGGTAATAATGCAGCAATAAGTAATATCGACACAAGAGGTATTTTTGCAATTATTGATTTTAGCGACTTGGCCATAAAAACCTCTTTTGGTCTTATTGCCAAAGACAGATTTAAGTCCAAGTCTATTTTATCCATTACTGTTTGGGTCGGCCTAAAAATACTACCTCTAAGGATACCTAATATAAATAGGAACAAAACAAAATCAACAAGGATTGCTCCTATATTTAGTACATTAATTCCTAATTCTAGGAGAATTAACTCTCTAAATTCTATTGGTAGCTTTAATAAAAAGATATCAATTGAATAATATATGAGAAAAGCCCCTAGAAGAAAAATAACATACATTATGTATGTAGAACCAGATTTTAACTTAATTTTTACATTTGTTTTGAGTCTCCGTAACTCTAAAAAGAAAAGAGGCCAAAAGCTCATTTTATACACCCTGGAATTTTCTAATAAACAATTCCTCTAAGCTCTTCTTGATTCCTGTCTCGCTCTTTATTTCCTCAATTGTTCCTTCTAGTATGGCTCTTCCCTCTTTTAATATGGTGACATATTCGCAGAAATCTTCTATTAGTGGCAAGATGTGAGATGCTACAATTACGGTAGCTCCTTCCATTACTCTGTCTCTAAGTATCTTTTTGAGCGTCCACATACCACGCGGGTCTAGACCGTAGAATGGTTCATCTAGTAGGAATAGTTGAGGATCATGTAAAAGTATCGAAATAATGGCCACTCGTTGAAGCATACCTTTTGATAGATTTGCCATGTAATCATTTAAGAATCGTGTGTCAAACTCAAACAGTTCTAAATACTCAGCAAGTCGGTGTTCATACTTCTCTTTTGGTATTTTGAACACAGCTTTAATAAATTTGAAAAATTCAATGGGAGTAAGATCACTATACAAAGAGACAATTTCTGGCAAATATCCTATTCTCGATTTGATATAAACAGAATCTGAGCTGTGAGTTTTTCCGAAGACACTTACATGGCCAACTGTTGGAAATATGATGCCTGCTATAATCCTTAAAAGAGTAGTTTTGCCTGCGCCATTAGGTCCAATAATTCCATGTATCGTCCCTTTACGTACATTCATATTAATCTCTTTTAATGCAGTTACATTTCCAAAGTATTTTACTACACGTGAAAGTTTAACAATATATCCTTCTTTAGATGTTTCTAAATCTTCCATTTTATGTTTCACCAAACTGTTTTTCAAATGAATTATTTCTAAATTGTTATTATCCTTTTCACGCAAAAAGAGTTTTTTGTGTGTCACACTCTGTTAGACCTACTATGGCGTATTTCTCTGATTTGTGCTTAATACTTCTTGCTTGTGTTATATAATTACTTTCTATGCCCTTTTTATTCTTTCGTTATTTTTATTGTTTCTAAGTTTTTTTATTTAAATACTTACTTCAAAAATATATACCTATCTATACCCAAGATTAATAACTATATGTTACTTATCTCTACAGAGAAATAGTTATGGGATGATTAAAAAATGGAATTTCTTAACCTTGTGTTAGGATTTATAGTAAGTTTACTATTTGCGGTGTTACTATATACCTTCTCAGGTAGAATTGCACCAAAATTCAAGAATAACAGAGAAAAAGAGTTGCCTTATACGTGCGGTGAAGACCTCCCTCCACAGACAGTGCAAATATATATTCCACAATTCTACTACTTAGTGTTCTTCACGATAATGGAGGTCGCTTTGGCACTCCTTACCATTGCATTCTATTCTAGTATTTTCTGGGTGCCATTCATCTATGTAATTCTGGTATCCTTGACCTTATTAGCTTTACCAAGAGGTGAAAGAGCATGAGTGTTAAGTCGAAATTGATAAGTTGGGCAAGAATTCGATCACCGTGGATTCTTCATTTTAATACTGGAGGTTGCAATGGGTGTGACATCGAATTACTGGCTGCGGTAACCCCTCGTTTTGATGTCGAGCGTTTAGGTGTTACCGTTAAGGGTTCGCCTCGTCATAGTGATATCCTAGTTGTTACGGGTCCCGTAACAAGACAGACAAGAAAACGACTAATTCGAATTTATAATCAGATGCCTGAGCCAAAATTTGTTGTCGCTGTAGGAACATGTGCTTGCAGTGGTGGTATTTTTGGTGATGGTACAAAGAGTTGCCCCGTGGGTGTTCATTTAGGAAGTTATTGTACAATGGGCGGTATTGACAACGTAATTCCTGTGGATGTTTACATTCCTGGGTGCCCTCCAAAGCCAGAAGCTATTGTTGATGGAATTTTAAAGCTTATCGAGAAAATCAAAAAAGGCGAGGTAAAGAAAGATGAGTGATGATAAAGTCGTTCAGAATATAGAAACGGAGAAACAACTTCTTAATGAATTGAAAGAAAAGTTTGGAGATAAAATCCTCGACAGCAGCTATGTAAAAAGACATAGACGGGTATTCGTCGATGTTAAGAATAATGCTTATCGTGATGTAATAACTTACATGCGTGACAATTGGGATGCGATTCATATTACCACCATAACAGGAATGGACACGGGAGAATCTTTCATTTTGATGTATCACATCTTTGCTAAAAAGCATAAAGTGGTGTTTACTGTAAGGTTCACCATACCAAGAGACAACCCAGTAGTGAAAACTATAACCGATATCCTTCCAGGTGCAAATCTTTACGAAAGAGAAGTTTATGATATGTTTGGTATTAAATTTGAGGGACATCCCAATCTAAAGCGCTTGCTTCTCCCAGAAGACTGGCCAGAAGGTGTTTATCCATTAAGAAAGGACTTTAAGCGGGAAATGGGAGGTATGAAGAATGAGTAATGATATTCCTGAAGATGAAATTTTGATACCTTTGGGTCCACAGCATCCTGCATTAAAGGAGCCAATAAATTTCATGATTCGTGCTGAAGGAGAGATTGTAGTTGATGCACAACCGAGAATAGGGTATGTTCATCGTGGAATAGAGCGATTAGCGATGGAGCGAACATACTTAAAAACAGCATATTTAGTTGAACGCGTTTGTGGCATTTGTAGTGCAGCTCATCAAGGCACCTATTGTATGACTGTTGAAGAGCTATTGGATATGGAAATACCTCCACGTGGTGAGTACATTAGAACTCTTGTGTGGGAGCTTGAGAGATTACATAGTCACTCTCTCTGGCTGGGTGTAGCAGGTCATGAAATTGGTTTTGATACTCTGTTTATGTATACATGGAGAGATAGAGAGTTAGTTATGGACATACTAGAGATGCTCAGTGGGAATCGTGTGAATTATGGAATGAACAAAATTGGCGGAGTAAGATACGACGTAACAGACGAAATGAAGAATAAAATCTTAAAGGCGATGGACCTTCTAGAAAAACGATTCAAGGATTATAAAAAGAAACTTTCTGAAGAACCTACCGTTCTAGGCAGGTTGGTTAATGTGGGAATTCTAAAGAAATCAACAGCGATTAAGCTTTCTGCAGTTGGCCCAACGCTAAGAGCCTCTGGTGTAAAGGCAGATATTCGAAAAGATGATCCGTACGGCATATATGATGAGATACCTTTTGAGGTAATTTCGTATGATAGTTGTGATCTTGCTGCTAGAGTGTTTGTAAGAATTGATGAATTCTTTGAAAGTATAAAGATGATAAGATGGATCTTGAATAATCTTCCAGATGGTCCAGTGTATAAGAGAGCTCCGATAAGAATACCACAAGGCGAAGCTATATGTAGAAATGAAGCACCTAGAGGAGAACTTATGTATTATATAAAATCTGATGGAAAGTCGAATCATCCTGAACGTGTTAAAATCAGAACACCTACCTTGGCCAATATTTTATCAATTGGTGAAATGTTGAAAGGTAGTTATCTTGCGGATGTACCAATAATTGTCGCTGGTATAGACCCATGTATCTCTTGTATGGATCGTGTAATGGTTGTTCATGAAGATACAGGAAAGGCCGAGATATGGACTGACGAAAAGTTTAGGGACTACTCTCGAAAATGGTATAAGAAAAATCTCAAATGGGTGGTGGAAGAACGATGGAAGAAATAATTTGGAATTTATTGTCTTTTATCATTTTCCCTGGACTGCTCTTTGTCTGCATTTATTCATTGTTTCTAGAGTGGCTTGACAGAAAAGTATATGCACGAGTTCAAAATCGTGTAGGTCCACTAATCACAGGTAGTAAAGGAATACTTCAGCCATTTGCCGATTTTATAAAGTTACTCTCAAAAGAAGACATAAAACCAGAATGTGCCGATAGATGGGGCTTCTTATTTAGCCCACTAACTGCACTAACTGTTGCAATGATGACTGTGTTCTTTGTACCTATTGTGGGTTACCAAGGCTTGATATCCCTTCCTGTTGATTTACTAATTGTTGTATTCATCTCCACTTTGTTCAATATTCTTGTCATTCTCGCTGGATATTTCTCAGTTAGTCGTTTCTCCACAATTGGTGCTGTTAGAGCCGGGCTCCAGTTTGTTGCCTATGAAATTCCCTTCGTTCTATCTATAATATGCGCTGGTGTACTGGCAAAGAGTTTGTCAATCGCTGAGATAGTATATGCACAAAACAACATTTATCACATGCCCTTTGTGGTCTACCTATTTCCTGCTTTCATCATTTATCTTGTTTCATCTCTAGCCAAATTAGAGAGAGTACCTTTTGATATACCAGAAGCCGAGACAGAGCTTGCTGCTGGCTGGCAAGTTGAATACAGTGGCAGAAAACTAGCTTTATTCAAATTAGCTGCTGACATTAAAGCGTTGTTTGTTAGTGGCTTAGGTGCAGCATTATTCCTAGGTGGTCCAATTGGTCCTGCTATAGCAGGTCTTGAACCATTGTGCTACCTGTTTTGGTTTATCGTTAAAACACTATTCATTGTTGCATTAATTGGCTTCTTTAGAGGACTTTTTGCTAGGTTTAGGATTGATCAAGCAGTGAATCTCTTCTGGAAAACAGTGCTACCTGCATCTCTAATTGTATTCATTTACACTAGCGTATTAATCTACTTTATATTGTGAGGTGGTAAAATATGAGAATTCCTGGATCTTTTATTATTGAAGGTTTGCGAAATTTGTTTAGTAAACCAGCTACAGATAAGTATCCCTTTGAGAAAATTGAGCCACCAGACCGCTATCGTGGCAAGATAATTTTCACTCTCGAAAAGTGCATTGGATGTGCTATGTGTGCTATAAACTGTCCCACCAATGCCATAAAAATGATTCCTACTGACGAAACAAAAGGGAAAAAGAAACCAATTTTCTATTATGACTATTGCATTTTCTGCGGGGTATGTAAGGAAGTTTGTCCTAAAAAAGCAATAGATTATTCTAAAGAATATGCTTTAGCATCAACATCAAAGGATGAAATGATAATTGTGGAAGGTGATAAGAAAAATGTTCCAGATATTCCTCACTGAAATTTCTACATTTTTTGAAATTCTACTATTTGGAGCTATAATATTGTTCGCAGTCCTCGCTGTAACTTCAAAGAAACTAGCCTATGCTGCAGGATACTTCTGTATTATGAGTATATTGCTTGGTGCTTTGTTTCTGATACTGTCTGCTCCAATAGTTGCAGCTTTTCAGTTCATTATTTACGCAGGTACCATGACAATTCTCTCACTGGTTGTTATTAGTCTAACAAGGGGGCATGAAGAGTGAAAATTGAAATTGTAGGTACAATTCTTATATTAACCATTATTGGATGTTTATTCATATTACTAATCCCAAAGTATACTGTGGGTGCGTTTCTCAGCCAGCAAAGTCTCAATTTACTAGTGACACGGTTCCTTACGACCGATGATTATACACGACTTGTGCAAATTCCTTCTCAATGGCTTTGGAATTTCAGAGTAATTGACGTGTTTACCCAAGGCGTAGTTCTTTTGGCAACAGGAATTGCATCTACAATGCTTCTATTCAAGAAGAGAAAGAAGAGTGTGGAGGTAGAATGACATGTTACCCTTCGAGTGGTATTTGGGATTATCGATAATTGTGATGGGTATTGGTATCTTCGCTATTGCTACACGGAAGAACTTAATAAAACAAATCATAGGCATAGAGATAATCATTTCGGCGGTTCATTTGAACTTTATTGCAATGAGTCTCTACTTTAGAAATGGTTATGTTGACCCATTTGCACAAACGATAGTTATCGTTTCCATGTCTGTTGGTGCTGGTATAATTGCTGTTGCTCTGTCACTAACTCTTAAAGCATATCAGCATTATAAAACGCTGAATACACGCAGAATGAACAAATTAAAGTGGTAGAGGTGAGATATGATGTTACCATATGCGCCTTGGTTGGCCTGGCTAATTCCACTAATTACTGCTATTTTAATGCCTGTATTCAATAAACTTGGCAAAAAAGTCAGAGATTATTCTGCTATTGGTGCAATTTTTCTCTCGGTAATCTTTTCATTTTCATTAGTACTGGATATTCTTTATGGTAAGGCTTACAACATCCTTACTGGAGAAACTTTAGGCACAATTCCCTATGATTGGGAGATTAACTGGTTACCTATTGGAGATGTAAATGGCGACAGTGTACTTGACTATATAACTGCTGGTGTGTTAGTTGATCCATTGAGTGTCTTCATGATGTGCATTGTTTCATTCATTGGTCTGCTCATAATGATTTATAGCCTAGGGTATATGCATGGCGAACCAGACATGGTTCGATATTGGTTCTGGATGGACTTCTTCATTGGTTCGATGCTTTTATTGGTTTCTGCCGATAACCTATTACAAATGTTCTACGGTTGGGAAATGGTTGGTGTGTGTAGCTGGCAGTTAATCTCCTTCTGGTATAAATCAAAGAGCCCAAGTGATGATCCGCGATTTCCAACAGAGGGTGCATATAATGCACACTGTGGATTAAAGGCATTCATCGTAACAAGTTTTGGAGACATATTCTTAGTAATATCTATTGCTGTAATTGGTTTTGCGACATGGGCTGCCTTTGGTGTGCCTACTTTTAACTTCATGAAACTAGCGCAACAAACGGGATGGATAGGAGAACTGGCTCACTGGGGAATCCTTACTATCGTTTCCATATTCCTGTTCACTGGTCCTATTGGAAAGAGTGCTCAATTTCCATTACAAGAATGGTTGCCTGAAGCAATGGCAGGACCCACAACTGTTAGTGCATTGATACATGCCGCAACAATGGTAAAAGCTGGTGTGTATCTTGTTGCCAGAATATTACCTATTTTCTATGCCGGAATGGGTATCTATGATGGATTAGCTACTTTCTTTACAGTTGTGGCATGGATCGGAGCAATAACCGCCTTTATTGCAGCCACTGATGGGTTAGTTGCAAGGGAATTGAAGAAAGTTCTTGCATTCTCAACCATTAGTCAACTTGGTTATATGATGCTTGCACTCGGAGCTGCTGGGTTAAGTGGCACCCTCGCATATACAGGATACCTAGCTGGAACATTCCATCTAATGGCACATGCTATATTCAAAGCACTACTCTTCTTGTGTGCTGGTGCAGTTCTTCACACAGTTCACACAAAATATATGGACCAGATGGGTGGATTAAAGGAACATATGCCTACAACATACAAGACAATGCTAATTGGTGCTGCATCTCTCTCTGGAATTCCACCATTTGCTGGTTTCTTCAGCAAAGAATTAATATTTACTGCTCTTTGGACCACCGATCTACTTGCATTATTCATAGTTGCTGGTGTCGTTGCTGTGCTAACTCCCTTCTATTCATTCAGAATGATAGGTTTGACGTTCTTCGGCCCAAAGAGCGAACATGTAAAGAAAATTGAAGAGGAACATGGATTACATGAGGCACCAAAAGTCATGACTATACCTCTATGGATACTTGCGATACTAACAATCATAACTGGATTTACTGGTCCACTAGCGGAAAGGTTCTTTGAACCTGTTATTACATCCTTAGGAGCAGGGCATATAACATCTCTTGAAGAACTCTATGTTGAATATTTAGTACACTCCTTTACATCAATTACCACACTTATCTCACTAGTCCTCATTTCTATAGGCTTCTTCCCTGCTTATTACATTTACATCAAACGAAAAGTAGATCCAAAAGCAATAGTCGAGAACAATGCACTCTTGCGAGGTATTTACACCCTGCTTTACAATCGCTGGTATTGGAACGCCTTATACTATAAAATCAGTGGAGTTGCAATATGGGTTGCTAACAGAATTCGCAAAGTTCAGACTGGTGTTCTAAACGTTAATGTCCTAGGTATGTTGCTTGGCTTTGCAGCTATGTTGATTTACATACTCTTAATGTTTATGTGAGATGATGAAAAATGGCCGCGATATTTAATTTACCCCTAATAACTTATCCTATATTGGTGACAGCATGCTTCGGCATCTTGGTGTTCTTAGTAGGTCACTTTGTAAGAGGGAAATACACTAGTAAACTTTTGGGTCTGATATCCTCTGTGGGTTTACTCTTTACAGTGTACTTTGTAATAGAAGCCATATTGTCTTTGAGAAACGGAACACTAACGGTACTTTATTACTATGGCACACCTCCTCCAATAGGAAGCTGTCTTGAGGTTGACTTCCTTAGCTTGGCTGTAGCATTACTGGCATCTTTCCTAGGATTAATGGTTACAATATACAGCATCAAATATATGGAACATGATAACAATCTGAATGCTTATTATTCTCTTTTGCTCTTCCTAATTGCCGCTGTTATCGGTGTTGCATTTGCAGGAGATTTATTAACTTTATTTGTATTCTATGAACTGATGGGTGTAACTTCATACTCCCTAGTCGCATTTTACAAGGAAAAAGCAGAACCCATAGAAGCAGCAATTAAATACCTAATAATGGGCGCTATTGGAAGTGCTGTAATCTTATATGCTTTCTCACTAATCTACGGTCTTACAGGGACACTCAACATTGCCTATGTAGCCAATTACTTCAGAAGTGCAGCACCACAACCATTTTCATATGTTATATTGATTCTACTCATTGGTGGATTCGGTGTTAAAGCTGCCATAGTTCCAATGCATTCATGGCTTATTGATGCTCATCCTTCCGCACCTAGTGGCATTAGTGCTATGCTTTCTGGTGTAGTAATCAAGGGTGGATTATATGCAATGATAAGAACTACTGTACTATTCTTCCCAGTTTCAACTTACATGTGGAACTACTTACTAGCAACAATTGCGATAGTTACAATCTTCCTTGCAAACATAATTGCAATTGTGCAAAAAGATTTGAAGAGACTCTTAGCGTACTCAAGCATCTTCAACATAGGTCTAATTGTTTTAGCCTTCTCTCTCGGAACAGAATTCGGTTTAGCTGCTGGTATATTTCACATACTGAACCATGGTATCATGAAAGGACTGGCTTTCATGTGTGCTGGTGTAATTCTCCACACAATAGGTACAAGAAACCTTGACGAGATGAAAGGAATCGCAAGGAAAATGCCAGTTACAGGTGTTTTGTTTGCTATTGCCTTACTTGGACTTGCTGGTGTACCTCCATTGAGCGGATTCATGTCAAAATTCTTGATAATATTCTCTGCTGTTCAGTTGAGTAACACATACGGTTATCTTCTCGCAGCGATTGCCTTGATAAACAGTATATTTGCTACCCTCTACTATGCAAAAGTGATAAAAGTAATTTGGATGGATGAACCAGGTGAAAACGTAGCAAATGTCCATGAAGCTAGCTGGGTTATGGTACTTCCGTTGGCTTTACTAGCGTTGCTCATAGTAATAGTGGGCATATGGCCTCAACTACTTTACGATCTAGCTTATCATGCAGCAGAAAATCTAATTAACGCACAATCATATATTAATAATGGAATGTAATTTTTTACCTTCTCTTTTTTAGTTTTATCGGAGTCTTGCCTTTTGAGTTGTTATTCTTTTTTAAATATTCTATCTAAAATAAAAGAGGATTGTTAACATATTCTTGGTAGTGGTTCTCCTACAGGCTTATCCAAGAATCTTGTAGTCCCTACTGCTGTTTTCATAAACACTTTTCTAGGGTGTGTATCTTTAACTTCTCCTATTATTGTAGCCTCTTTGCCATGCTTCGTTTTTCTTATCTCCTTAAGTATTTCCTCTGCTCTTTCCGAATCAACTATCATAACTGCTTTCCCTTCTGAAATTAGTTCTAATGGCTCGATACCCAACATTTCGCAAGCTGCAAAAACTTCTTCTCTTATTGGCACTTGTTGTTCATCTATCCATAAACTCACATTAGATTTCTCAGCAATTTCGTAGAGTGCTTGGATTAATCCCCCTCGTGTGGGATCTTTCATTGCATGGACCCCTCCAACATTAAGAGCAGCCTCGATTGTATCCCAGATTGGAGCCACATCTGATTTTAACTCTGTGTCGAATTCTATACCTTCTCTCACAGAAAACAGTGCAATACCGTGGTCGCCTATTGTCCCTGTTACTATTATCTTGTCACCTGGTTTTGCACCACTATCAAGTATCACCTTTCTACCTTGTGGGATATATCCTACACCAGAGGTAGTTATTGCAATTCTATCGATTTTACCTACCGGCATTACTTTAAAATCACCTGATATAATTGCCACACCAACTTCTTTGGCGGTTTCATTCATTGAGTTTATAATACTTTTCAAGGCGCTCATTAAAAAGCCTTCTTCCACAATAATTGCATCTAAGATGGCGACAGGTGTAGCACCCATCATTGCCACGTCGTTTATTGTGCCTGCTACTGCCAACTTTCCTATATCACCACCAGGGAAAAATATCGGATCAACTGTATGAGAATCTATTGTAAGTACGATTTCATCATTGTGAACTTTTATACTTCCACCATCATCTAGAGCGTCTAATCCTATACCATCTAACGCTTTTTTGATAGAAAAACCCGGTAGTATTACATTCTCAATAAGTTCACTCATTACAGAGCCGCCTGCTCCATGGACAAGAGTTATTTTTTCATCATCACTACTCATATTTGTCACCTTTTCTGATGATTTTGTAACCTCTTTTGTTTTGTCTATATTAAATTTAACCTTATCTGAAT
>Ga0180300_10000689_pt1 | contig 15113 bp, 13 predicted proteins | sample GuaBasSediGuay15_FD_121798 | JGI IMG/M metagenome (GOLD analysis project Ga0180300, IMG submission 121798) | Subseafloor sediment microbial communities from Guaymas Basin, Gulf of California, Mexico - Guay15, Core 4569-2, 21-24 cm | ecosystem: Environmental > Aquatic > Marine > Hydrothermal... | reverse complement strand
TAAACCTGAAATAGGGCAAAAAATATACTCCTGGATAAAATACAACGGAAAAACATATTTTGGTTTTGAAGCTGCAAAAAGACTTATAAACGCCCAGTTAAAAGGAATTGAAGAAGCTGTGAAGACCGGTTTTGTTGTGAAGGTAAATACCGTTCTTATTCCAGAAATTAATGACACACACGTTGTTGAAATTGCTAGAGAGGTTGCGCATAGAGGCGTCTACATTCAAAACATAATCCCTTTAATTCCTCTTGGATTCTTTAAAAATCGTCGTCCACCAACATGTGAGGAACTAGAAACTCTACGAGAAAAATGTAGCAAATATATTAGACAATTTCATTTATGTAAGATGTGTCGAGCAGATGCTCTTGGAGTCCCTGGCCAAGAAAAAAGCATATATGAGAAAAATTGGTGTTCGCGTTCTTGTCACGGACGATGTTAAGAACTTTTATTTTTATTATTATAGGTGATTTGTTACTTCAATTCCCCCTTCTTAGCCACAGAGTTTGCGCAGTGACTAAGAACAATTAAGCCCACATCAACTATTCCGAGAATCCAAGCTTCGCCTTAACGCCCATTTATCCTCTCCACTTCTTCCTCTGTAAAGCATTTAGGAGCCTTTCTTCTAAGTTCTTCAAATCTTCTCTTAAAAAGGCTTTTATTGGTGGATACTTTCTTCTTTCTATCAGTAATCTTGTTGCCTTTATCGATATTCAACATACTCACCTTTATTTATAGAACAACTTGCGACTATTACTAAGATAATGACCAAAAAGTTGTTTTATCTTTGTAGGTGTTCTATGCGGTTTGCTGTTTTGTTTTCTATGTAGAATGCTGATATGAACGGTTCTTTGAAGCTTGTTTCTATTTTCTTTCTAGTTTTTATGAAAAATACTTTATATTCTATTTCGATGTCGTGGGCGTTAAATGTTCCAATTACGGCGACTTCGTCGTCTTTTCGCAGATCTATGTCTGATGGATATTTTACTAGAATGTTGTCTCCATATTCATCTTCTAGATAAAAGTACGTGGCGCTTTTTGATATTGGGATTGTTTGCGGCAAATCTAAAATCCACGTATCGGTCACCACTTCCTCGGTCATATCAGTATTAACTACTTGAACTACTTTTCCCTTTACGAAAACTGTTTTTTGATGATATTCTTTCTGTTTTAGAAGCAGATCTCTGACACTTACTTCAACATATTCATAAGATTCTTTTAATCTCTGTGTAAGTCTATTCAAAAAGTTTTCAGCCATCTTATCTTTCCTCCATTTTGAGATCATTTCACTGCTATAATGACTTATGATTTGAATAAAGAACATTTTGTTTTTAAGCGCTTAGCTATTATTTGTTAAGTTCAAATAAGGTTTAAAAAAATAGGCTGTAGAGTGGAAAAAACAATAGATTTGGATTATTGGCGATTTGTTTACGAAGTGCATTCTATAATTGTGGTGTCGCCGGGATTTAGAATCCTAAGTTCGATACCCTTTTCAGCTAATGGTTTTTTCATTTCTTCCGGGTTAGCTTCTGTCCCCTTTAAAACATTGTAGTGCATGGGAATTACGATCTTCGGTTGTATGTCTAATGCAAACTTTATTGCATCGTAAATGTCCATGACTGCTTTTCTGAAGAGAAATTTTACAGAACCTATCGGTAAAATTGCTACATGTATTTTAAAGTTATTAACGTCTTTTACCACTTCGTCAACATAGAGAGTATCCCCTGAAAAATAGATAGTGCACCCATCTAAAACTATGACATATCCGACAGCGTCTTTTCCACCCCACACCGGGTGCACAGCGCGAACAACGTTTACAGTAAAATTGTCCATGTTAAGTGATGCGCCTGGATGTGCAGTGACGGTTTTCGATATTCCATATTTTTTAGCCTTACTTACAACGCTTGGAGGACCTATAATGGTTGGATCCCACTTTTTCCTCGCATATTTCAAAGTTACATGGTCAAGATGGTCTCTATGGGAGTGAGAAACTAAAAGAAAATCACATTTTTGTATTTTCTCTAGATCAACGGCTGGAGGAACTATTCTTTTCAAGTAGAAAGTGCCCTTATCAAACCATGGATCAGTCATTATCGATATCTTTTCTTTTTCACTGTTTAAGTGAAGGAGAAACGTAGAATGACCAATATACCTTATATGTACCTTCATTTTGACCATCTCAACAACAGATACATCTTTAATAAACATCATACATAAGTTTTAATGTTTTGAAGGACGTGAAAAAGTACTTCACAATTTTTCATCTTTGTAGAATGTCAAGAAAAAACTTAAATAACCAAAATTAGAACATATATTTAACATTAAAGAAGTTTGGGCGCCTAGGGGAGATCTACGCTGAATTTAAGGAAACCCAAAGCTTTTTTAAGCTTGATTGTTATCATTACGGGTTTAAGTTTTATTGGTTTTTCCCAGCTTCCTTTAAACTTAGATGACTGGGCTGGCTCCTATGGAGATTTAGCTCTGATTATACTTTCAGAAAATGAGAGCACATTTTTGCATATGTATGTATTTCACTCCGACTTCTTAATTGAGCAGAACTGTTATTCAGATTATTGCAGAATTGAAATATACTCTTCTTTCAACCAGCTTGTTACGTTGCTTGGTGGAAAAAAGCCGATAAATGCAGAGTTTTATTTAGGAATTAATTTAGATCCAGCATTTCTTCGAAATGCTATTGATATTAATGTTGATACTCAAGGCTATTTTGTGAAAGAAAGAAACGAAACGCATATCGATGAAGAAAACGATTTTTGTATTATTTCATATAAAGCTTTAGGCATAAAGAACCAAAAAACGCTACCATACATCAAGATATCTATTTTAATAGATTTAGAGGAAATTAGACTTCTAAATGTTACAAAAGAGGATAATTCACCCACGATATTTGTTCAGTGGGGCCTAGAATTTTTAAGGAAAACTTCAATGGACGCTTTAATACCTCAAGGCTTAATTTTCATCTTACTAGGCTGCATCATACTTTTAATAAGTTTCGTTAAAGAAGAAAGTAAGATCATGCCAGTTAAATGGTATGTTTTCACAATTGTTTCATGTATCTTACTTACCTTGGGAAACGTTCTTTTACATTACGTCTGGTATAAAATTGCCAATATGCCTGTTGGATGGTCTTTAGAATCTCCAATAACTATGCCGCCTGCCCCTAAACCTTTTTGGTCAAAAGGTCCTTGGAGCTTGGAAAGTGAATTTAGCATGATTCCGCCATTCGGCCATAGCCCAGTTCCTTATACAGGTCCGTATGCGAGACCTGTTCCAGATCCTGAAAAAGGATATACATACAACTACATAATCTTTCTGCTTTGGGGATCTTACATAGCTTATGGAATGTTAATTATAGGCTTAATAATGTTCCTAGCTAGTTTAATGTGGATTTGGTTAACTGTAAACACCTTAAAGGCTAAACGAAGCAAAAACATTTAAATGTCTTAAGTAGGGTTGGTACAAAGATATTTAAATGATATTGAAAATAATGAAACTGCAAAAATGTTCGAAGTTAAGGTTAATTTTTATATTTTTAAGGTAGCTGTATATGAGAGGTGAATTTCAGTGTATGAAGATGTTGTTAAGGAAGTTTATGAAATAGTGCGTCCAAGAAGGAAACTTTTTACAGCGGGCCCTGTAGCTTGTTTCCCTGAAGTTCTTGAAATTATGAAGGTTCAAATGTTCAGTCATAGAGCGGAAGAATATAAAATTATTCATAGAGACACTATTAATCGTTTAAAGTCTTTCTTAGAAGCTGAGAAAGGCACTGTTCTTTTGTTTCCAAGTTCAGGTTCAGGAATTATGGAAGCTTCGATTAGAAACGCTGTTTCACCTGGGGGGAAGGTTCTTGTCACTATTATTGGTGCTTTTGGGGAGCGTTATGCGGAGGTTGTTAAAGAAAGTGGTAGAAAAGCTATAGAGCTTAGCTTTGGACTGGGAAAAGCTGTGGATCCTGATGTTCTGGATAAAGCGTTGAGGGAAAATCCTGATGTTGAAGCTGTGACAATAACGTATAATGAAACCTCTACCGGTGTAATAAATCCATTGCCTGAACTTGCTAAAATAGTTAAGGACCATGATAAGCTTCTTTTTGTAGATGCTGTGAGCGCAATGGGTGGTGCAGACATAAAATTTGATGAATGGGGCATTGACGTTGTTTTTGGTAGTTCGCAAAAGGCTTTTGGTGTTCCACCTGGATTGGCCATTGGAGCTTTTAGTGAAAGAGTTTTTGAACTCGCTGAAAAAACACCTGAAAAGGGATGGTACTTTAATCTTCCCTTGTATAGAAAATTTGATGAAGAGAAAGATGGTACACCTTCAACGCCCCCAATGCCTCAAATTTTCGGACTTAACGTTGTTCTTAGGATGATAGAAAGAATGGGTGGGAAAGAGAAATGGCTTAATATGTACCAGGAAAGAGCCAAAATAATCAGAGATGGTGTAAGAGATATCGGACTTAAACTTTTAGCAGAACCTGGACATGAAAGCCCAACAATAACGGCCGTGTTTGCACCCAAGGGCGTTAAAGGTTCGGATGTTTACAATGCAATGCGTGACCGCGGATTTGAACTAGCAAAGGGGTACGGTAAAATCAAGGAAAAAACGTTTAGAATAGGTCACATGGGCTACATAACTTTCGAGGACATTAAAGAAATGTTGGAAAACTTACGAAAGGTTGTTAGTGAATTACTGAAGGGAAGTTAAAATTTTGTAGAAGCTTACAGTAAAATACTTCTATGATTTCTATTTCTTTAGTCATTCGGTCTTCCAAGAATATCGTTGTATTCTATGATGTTAAAGTAAGTTATTAGGATGATAGCGTCATTAGCAACTTTTTGAAAATCCATGAAACCAAGGTAAATACTACAAGATGTTAAACTATAATGAGTTTAATTTAAACGAATTATTTAGTTTTGATAGCTTTTAAAGCAGTTCTATCTGAAGGTTATAACCATGCCAGCATGTAATTTTTTGAAACTGTCACCAAATTCTTTTAGTAGTAGACATTCAGCTTTTAAACCAGTGCAATGGCCTGTATAAATTTCTCGCGTCTCTAACTGCTTCAACATGTCAACGGTTTTCCTTATTCTCTCCTCATCTGCATCTATTAGGTGAAAACCTCCAATAACAGTTCTAACCTCATTGCTACCTGTTATCCTGATAGCATGCTTCGTTATATTAATAATTCCTGCATGAGAACAGCCCGAAATAACAATTATGCCCTTTTCCGTGTTAATCACCAAGGAAACATCATCTTTAAGATCATCCTCAACAAGTTGACCATTTTCTAAGGTATATAATTTTAATGTTGGAGTTTTTTCGAACTCTGTTACTCTCTCTACTTCACCTGTTACAAATATGTTTTCGGCTATTTCTGTAGGATTCCTTAGCAAAACCCATTCTCCACCCAGTTCTTCAACTTTCTTTCTGTATTTAAAAGGCATTCCAACGTGTGTTAAAACTGGCTCTTTGCAAAAATGAGGTCTAAACACGGTCGGATGAGCTATTATAGGAAAATTTTCCTTGTTAATTTTCTCTACGATCTCAACTAAACCCTTCGTATGATCGTAGTGGCAATGGGATAGAACTATCATATCGATAACCTTTGGATCGATGTCTAAAAGCCTCATATTCTCCAGTATTAAATTTCCGTAAGTACCTGTATCAAAAAGTATGTTAACACTTTCTCCACTCCTTGTCATCTTTATTAAGTAGGATGCTCCATGCTGAGCCAAAAACTCACTATCATATCCGGAATAGTCATCTGCTAATACGTACACTTTAACTTCTTCCACAATATTCACCTCCTCTTATAAACCAAAATTTTGTGGTTTTGCTTTTATAATACACTTAAATATTCAGACTTTACACTTATTAAATGAAGCCTTAATGACAATTTTTAACAAACACACCGCAGCATACCATCAGACAATTAAATGACTTCAAATAAATTTTCTTAACATATATCATTTAATCTTAAAACACTTCAAAACCATATTGACTAGGAAATAAAATTAACTCGCTCTTCTATTATCTCTTATAAATAATTTTGCAATTATAGTTGCAAAAAAATCGTAATACTTATTTTCTATGACTTTATAGTTTGTTATAGTTGCAAGTCGGGTGAGAGGTATGGCCACGGAAAAAATATTTATAAGAAAGGCTTCCGGCTTGGTGAGGTCGGTCTCAGGTACTGACGCTTTCTTCTTTAACCTCTTTGCAAGCGGCCCAATAGGTTTTGCTTTGGCATGGAGCGTATATTGGGCTTTTTACGGACTTCCAGGCGCAAACTTATGGTTAGCAATGGTATATGTGACAATTTTTAGCATATTTCTTACAATGACATATGCTATGCTTTCCTCTGTTATGCCTCGTGCAGGAGGAGATTACGTTTTCATATCTAGAACATTACATCCTGCAATTGGATTTGCAGCAAATTGGAATATGATGTTAACTCAATTCCTTTGGGGCGGTGCAATAACCATCTTCTTTGTTGTAATGGCAATTTCACCGGTTCTAGGTACTCTAGGCATTATATTCGGTAATGCATGGTTGCTAAACGCTGCAAAGATATTATCCACATCCGCAGAGTGGATTTTCGGCATAGGGATATTAGTTATCATAATTGTTGGAGTAGTAGCGGTATTAGGCTTAAAAAGACTTATGTGGTTCCTAAGAGTAGGATACGTTCTCGGTTTCTTAAGTCTTGCAATAATATTAGGTACTCTTTTAGCCACTAATAATCAAACTTTTGTAGAAGCATTTAACATGATTGCAACTGAATACGGTGTTTCTTATCAAGGAGTTATAGATGCTGCCAAAGAAGCGGGACTTAACATTCCTACAACACTTGTTTTCGACCCAATGTTAACTATTGCAGCTATGGCAGTGGGTTTTGCGGTTATTTCTTGGAGTTGGTGGTCTATTTATATAGCTGGAGAAATTGTAAAAGCTGAAGATGTAAAAAGGCAAATACTTATTATGGTTGGGCCCACAATATTGAATGGAGTTCTTTACGTTGTTTCGATTTTCCTCATGTATAAGGTCATAGGTTACGAGTTTTTAGCTGCAGCCTACTACCTCTTCGACAGACAGGAGTGGGTAATACCTGTACCGCCGTTCATAAACTTCTTTGTAGCAGCAATATTGTTGAAGATGAACAATCCTATACTTGCTGCGCTTTGTGTTATAGGATTTTTAGGATGGCCTTTGGGTATATTTGCCCTTGGTGTTCCAACTTTTTCAAGATGCATGTTTGCTTGGGGAATGGATAGACTCTTGCCAGAACGTATCACTAAGATCAGTAGAAGATGGAATACACCCGTAAACTCAATTATAGTAACAACCATTGCTCTCATATTATCAACAATATTTGTAGCGCTTCTTCTTGAGACGGGAATCTTCTGGCATATTGAAACCTACGTTGGCTTAGCACCAATAGTTGGAACAATTGTAATGGTGTGTTTAACTGGAGCTTTACTACCTTATACTAGAAGAGATCTTTACGAAAAGGCAGCAATTTCAAAGTTTAAAATAGGATCTATACCACTAATAACAATAACAGGTATAATATCTACAGCATTTACACTTTTCATTGCATCACTATATTTCTTCTTCCCAGCGTTAGGCTTAGCGGATCCATTAACGTCTGCAATAGTATGTGGGACTATATTTGGTTCAGGGCTCGTATACTTTTATGCTGTTAAATACTATAGGAAAAAGCAAGGTATAGACTTGGACTTACTATATAGAGAAATTCCACCAGCTTAAGCTTAACACAAAGGTGAACAACATTGGCATGGTTAAAACAGCATCATCGTATCTTAACTATTGAACTTCCAGCTACAGTTCTAAAGGAGTTTAATGCTAAGGAATGGGTTAAAAAAGCTGTAGACTGTGGAGCAGATGTCATAGTGGCTTTTGCATACAGCTATCTCGGCGGATTAACTTTCTATAAAAGCAAATTTGCACCACCACATCCAGATATGGGCAACAGAGACATTCTCAGAGAAACTGTTGAAGAGTGCCGTAAACAGGGGGTCAAAGTAATTGCTTATGTTAATAGCATTTGGGGTGGAGAACATGAATACAAGGAACATGAGGATTGGTGTCAAAGAAGATATAACGGTAAAATTGTAGAAATGGGGCCTTCTCGTGAAATGTGCCTTAATAGCCCTCACAGAGAGTATATTATTAACATAATTAAAGAAATTTTGGAAAACTATGATGTTGATGGCATTTTTGTGGATGAGCCTAGCTTTCAAAGCTGGTGCAAATGTAAATACTGCGAGGAGAAATTTAAAGCCGAAACAGGATTGGAAATACCTAAATATGCTAAATGGGATAATCCCAAGTGGATAAAATTTATGGAGTGGAGATATAAATGTATAACAGAAGCTATAGAGGAAATTGCTAAGAGTGTAAAGTCTGTGAAAAACGATGCCATATGTTTCTTTCAATTTCATTTTCCTATTTCCTCTTTTTCGTGGCTTTGGTTGAGTATTGTTAGCGGTGGAAAAATGGAGTGGAGATACGGGTCAGAGTACGAGGGATTTTATATTCCAAGAATTTACGCTGAAAAACTGGAAGACATCAGCAAACATGAAGATGTTATTTCAATGGAACTGTATCGAAGTTTTGCAAGGCAACCTGTTTGGTGGATTGGGGCTTGCATTAAGTATGCTAAAAGGTTTGCTGATAATAAACCTATTTTCACGTTAGTTGAAACACCGTTCTTTCCATGGTCTCTTTATCTTCGCCCATCTGTCGAGTTAAAGGCTACAATAGGGGAGATTGTAGCTAATGGAGGATGTCCTTGGTTTTCAATCTATGGACCAGGAATCTCTGATATGAAAAGACTCGAAACCATTAAAGAAGTATTTCAAAAGTTAAAATCTTGTGAAGAACATCTTAACAATGTCGATTTATTGAAATATGCTGCAGTACTGTTCTCTTTACAGACAGTAGACTATTATGCTGCAAATGACACCGAGGGTCGATATCTTAACCATTTTCTTGGATTTTACAGATCTATGATTGAAAATCACATACAAGTAGATGTATTATCAGATAAGGACATTTCTTTCGATGTTCTCAAGGAATATAAAGTGGTTTGCCTACCTAATGCTGCTTGTTTAAGCGACCTACAGATAAGAGAACTTGAAAAATATGTGAAAAGCGGCGGTGGTCTTATTGCTACATATGAAACATCTCTCTATGATGAAAAGGGCGTAAAAAGAAATAATTTCGGCCTTGCAGACTTATTTAACATTGATTATACCGGTAAAACCGAAGACGCTGGCATAACTTATATTAGGATTTCAAATGAACACCCAGTGGTCGATAATATTTCTAAAGGTGCTTTACTTCCCTATTTCCTTAACATTCCAGTATCTACTCCTAGAAGTATGGATAATGTACTTGCAATCCTTGTTAAACCTCCTGAAACAATGTTTTCTCCCATCGGCGAAGATACCAAAATACCTGTAATTCTAGCTCAAAATTACGGTGAAGGTAGGGTAGTTTTTATTCCTGGGTGTTTAGATGCCATTTATATGCTAATGGAAATCAACGACTACTGTAATATTCTCGCCAATGCTGTGCGATGGGCTGCAAAATCTCCTGGACTTGTAGAAGTTAAAAACTGCCCTAGAATTGTTGAGGTTAATTCATGGGAGAAAAAAGATGGTAAAAGGATTATAGTTCATCTGGTGAATCACGGCTATGATACGAGGCCAATACTTGGGCCGATCTCAAGACTCGTGAACTATGCAATACCAGTTTATGACGTTGAAATTCAAGTAAGGAAATCTGTTGATGAGAAAGTAAAGAAAGCCTATTTAGCATTCCACAACAAAACCCTTGATTATGAAGTTAAAGATAACTTGGTTAAGATTGTTGTTCCAAAAGTTGAAGATTATGAAATTGTTGTTATTGAGTTTGACTAGGTGAACACAGATGGTTTCTTCCCTAGAGGAAAAGATAATAAAAACAATAGATGAACGACGAGACGAAATAATTCAACTGCTAAAAGATCTAATAAGAATCCCAAGCATTACAGGTGAAGAGGGTAAGTGCCAAGAATTTGTAGCTAAAAAACTCGAAGAAATTGGAATTGAAGTCGATAAATGGCAGATAGACTGGGAAGAGTTGAAAAAACATCCTGCCTATGTACCAATTGAAACAATGGGATATAAGGGCTATGAAGGAAGACCCAATGTAGTCGGAATACTAAAGGGTCAAAAAGAACATCCATCACTCATAATAAATGGCCACACAGATGTAGTTCCTATAGGGGCAAGAAATGAATGGAAGCATGACCCTTGGGGAGGGGAAATTGAAGGAAATCTTATATTCGGAAGAGGAGCTTGCGATATGAAGGCTGGTATTGCCGCAATGATTTCTGCAGCAGCTACATTAGTTGAATGCAACGTAAAATTGAAAGGAACCCTATACATCGAAAGTGTAGTGGATGAGGAAGCAGGTGGAAATGGAACCCTCGCTTGCATAATTAGAGGCTATAAAGCTGATGCAGGAATAATTGCAGAGCCAACTTCCCTTCACTACCTTTGTAATTCAAATAGAGGCGCTCAATTTTTCAGGATTAAAATCAAAGGTGGTTCTGGAGGTCTTGAGCTAAAATATACCATTCCTGAAGCAATAGAAAAAGCTTTTAAGATTTATAAGGCTGTAGATGACTTTGCAGCTATGAGGCAGATAGATGTGAAACATCCCTTATTCAAAGCTTTTCCACTGCCTGCAAAGATTCCCACAGGAATATGTAAAATTCAGGCAGGAGACTGGCCATCAACAATACCAGGAACGTGCATAATGGAAGGAAGCTTGGAATGTCTTCCAGGTGAAGATATTCGTGAAATTCGTGAACAATTTAAAAAATATATTGCCTTCGTTGCTCAAACAGATCCTTGGCTAAAAAGAAAACCGCCTGAAGTAGAGTGGTTTGGACTATGGCTTGAAGCAGCAGAAACTCCCGTGAACCATCCAATAGTTGAAACAATAAAGAAAACTTCCAAAGAAATTTTAAACTTCGAACCTCAGATAATAGGTGGTGGTGGAAGCGACTTAAGACTACTTAATCTTTATGCAGATACTCCATCAGTTCTTTACGGTCCTGGCGGTGGCGCGATGCATGGATTTGACGAATATGCAGATTTGAAGCAACTAATAGATTACACTAAGAGTTTAACTGTAACCATAGTGAGATGGTGCGGGGTAACGTAGTTTTGGTGGTAGAATAGTTGGAAAGTGTAAAGGACTTCTTAAGGAAACTTAAAGCTATAGCATTGCTTCAAATGGCAAAGAGAAACTATACCTACAAGGAATTATCGACAAGACTAAACTTAGATACTCCAACCCTAAATCGATATGTCAATAGGCAAATTTTACCGACGAACAAAAGAGCACAAAAAATTATACAAACTCTTCAAAATTTTTTGAACCCTTCTATCGAAATTGTTAAGTGTTTGTTTTCAGGATCTGTAGAGGAACTTCCTGAAGCAGATAAGATTTTTACATCACATCCTGAATTAGCTATGTGGATTATCAGCGAAATATTTGATAGAGTTTCTCGGAAGAGTTTTGATTCCATACTTACCGTTGAGGGGGGAGGATATTTATTTGCCTCCTGTATTTCTGCCATTACGGGCAAACGTGTAATTTTAGCGCGAAAAAGGAAACCACATGGATCAAATTATATTTTTGAAACCTACTACCCACATACGCTGTTAAAAGCAGGTGTTTTTAACCCAGATTTTCAAAGAAATTTGTTCCTTCCACGTTATTTGATAAGAAGAAAAGATCGTGTTATACTGATGGATGATGTGATTTGGACAGGAGAAACAATGAGAGCCCTTTTTAAAATGGCAACTAGAGTTGGTATGAACGTTAACTATGGTATTGTTATAGCTGTTTGGTCTAAAGATGTGTTTGAAACATTGCAAAAAGACCTAGCAATACCCATAGATTATTTAATTCCTCTCTACAAGTATAGAAAATATAATAAAATCCTAGAAGTGCAGGAAGGGTGATCTTATGGTGAAAGTGTTTGATGGATCAATTGAACCTTTAAGTAGGGAAGATGAAGAAATTTTAAAAATGGCTGTCAATATTATTAACGAAGCAGAGAAGCAAAAGATAGTTTTGAGAATTCTTGGTGCTATTGCAATATTTTTACATGGAGGAGAATTTGCCAACTTGTATAAAAAGTTAGGGAGGCTTCCCGATAGAAAAAATCTATTTACTGATATAGATTTAATAGGTTATAGTTCGCAAAGGTTGAAGATACGTGAATTTTTCGAAGATTTTCTGAAATTCTCGCCGGATCTTCATGTTTTATTAATTTCAGAAGGAAAAAGGCTAATATATCACCCTCCCGGGAAAAGTTTCCACATTGATGTGTTTTTCGATACGCTATCATTTAGCCATGATGTTCCCTTCGGGAAAAAACCAGGTAAGGGGAGGCTCGAATTAGATTTTCCAACCGTAACCCCTACGGATCTTCTGTTAGAAAAGCTTCAAATACATGAAATAAATGAAAAAGATCTTATAGATCTAATTGTTTTACTTAGATCTCATGAATATAGCGATCAAGACGAAAAAGATAAAATCAACTCAAAATATATTGCAAGGCTTCTTGCAGATGACTGGGGATTTTGGTTTGATGCCACTTCTAATCTTAGAAAATTAAGTAAATATGTTGAAAACTGCTATAAAAACCGAATTATTCAAATGCGAGATAAAGAGGACGTCTTACAAAAAGTAAATCAGTTGTTAAAGATTATAGAGGAGGAGCCGAAAACAAAGAAATGGAAAAGAAGAGCTAAAATAGGAACTTCTAAACCTTGGTTTAGAACCGTAGAGGAAATTATAAGATAATGGGAGGATGATTTAATGCCTATAACAAGAATTTTTTATGCAGCCGATATTCACGGCTCAGAAATCTGTTTCAGAAAATTCATTGGAGCAGGAGAATTTTACAAAGCAAATGTACTAATTTACGGCGGTGACCTCACCGGTAAAATAGTTGTTCCAATAATAAAAACGTCTAATGGAACTTACCAAGCCGAAGTACTTGGAGTTCTGAAAGAGGCTAGAAACGAAAGCGAACTTAGAGCTTTACAGGAAATGTTGGAAAATCAAGGAATGTACTATTATATTACAACATCTGAAGAATTTGAAGAAACTAGGTCTGACCATAAAGCTGTAGATCAGATATTTCTGAAGTTGATGGAAGAACGTTTAAGACGGTGGATTCGATTAGCAAAGGAAAAACTTCGAGGGAAAACCATAAAGTGCTATATTATGCTAGGAAATGACGATCATAGGTCTTTGAAAGATGTTCTTGCAGAGGAGGGTGAAGAGGGAGTAGTTGTAGATCCAGAAGAAAAAGTTGTGACTATAGATGCAGAACATGAAATGATAAGCTTAGGTTACGCAAATATCACTCCTTGGAATTGTCCAGGTGATTTGCCTGAGGAAGAGCTTGAAAAGAAGATAGATGAACTAGCTTCTAAGGTTAATAATCTTGAAAAGTGTATTTTTAATTTTCATTGTCCCCCATATGGGACGCCAATTGATCAGGCGCCAAAATTGGATGAAAATTTAAGGCCGATAATAGGTTCTAGTGGACCTATATTTGAATCTGTTGGAAGTATGGCTGTAAGAAAGAAAATTGAGGAGTATCAGCCTCTTTTAGGTTTACATGGCCATATTCATGAGGCAAGGGGTGTATGTAAAATTGGGAGAACTCTTTGTATAAATCCTGGAAGTGAATACGGTGAGGGAATTTTGAGAGGAGTAATAGTTAACATTGAAGGTAAGAAAGTGAAAAGTTACATGTTTGTTTCAGGATAAAAGGAGGTAGTTATTTTGTGTATTGGTAAAAAAATTCGATTGTCACGAATAATAGAACCGTATTCAAAATCTGCTGTCATTGTACCTATGGATCACGGGGTTGAAGGGTATTTTGAAAGACTTGAAAACCCAGAGAAGATAATAAGTGATGTACTTGAAGGCGGCGCTAACGCGCTTCTACTTAGACGAGGAATTATTAAACAAATGTATAAAGTGTTTGCAGGCAAAGCAGGATTAATATTGAGAGTTACTTGCGCAACGGGATTATCTTCTGATCCATCGTATCAAAAAATTGTTTCCTCGGTTGAAGAAGCTATAAGACTGGGAGCAGACGCTGTTATTGCGATGGTAAACGTAGGACATCCTAAAGAAGATGAAATGATTCATAATTTTGGAATTCTTTCCGATGAATGCGATGAATGGGGAATGCCTCTTATAGGTGAGGTTTATCCATGGGAAGGTAAATTCAAAAATGTTTACGATTTTGATGTGATTCGACAAGGTGTGCGTGTTCTTTCTGAGGAGGGTGCAGACCTCATAAAAACGTCCTATACTGGAGATAAAAAAAGTTTTGAAAAGGTAGTCAATTACAGCCTTTCACCAATAATTTTGGCTGGAGGACCAAAAAAAGATTCTCTTAAAGATGTTCTAATAATGGTTAAGAACGCTGTGGACGCAGGCGCTATTGGAATATGTATAGGTAGAAATATTTGGCAATCAAAGAACCCGAAGAAAACTGTTCAAGCAATTGCTAAAATTGTGAGGGATCGGGCAAGCGTTGAGGAAGCTGAAAAATTATTGGAAAGTAGTTAAGTGCTGGTGGTAGTTTTGAAGGCAGCTATATACTATGGTCCGAAACAGCTTGAAATAAAAGATGTAGATGTTCCTAAGGTTGGAGAAGGGGAAATACTAGTTAAAGTTCGCGCAGTTGGACTTTGCCCTACAGATGTCAGAATATATTTTTTTGGGAGTTCTTCGGTCAAACCACCTATCATACTTGGCCATGAATTCGCAGGAGAAATTGTGGAAATAGGCGGGAGAGTAAGTGGATTAGAAATTGGCGATAAAGTAAATGTCCCTGCTGATGCTTTCTGCGGCAAATGTAAAATGTGTAGAATAGGACGCGAAAACCTCTGTGAAGACCCTCTTAGCTTTGGATATAATATTGATGGCGCATACGCTGAATACGTTAAAATTCCGAAAAGATTTCTGAGTAGAGGAGT